>Ga0315900_10000433_pt1 | contig 74336 bp, 143 predicted proteins | sample LakEriMetagenome_FD_203521 | JGI IMG/M metagenome (GOLD analysis project Ga0315900, IMG submission 203521) | Freshwater fungal communities from buoy surface, Lake Erie, Ohio, United States - Buoy 12 MA114 | ecosystem: Environmental > Aquatic > Freshwater > Lake > Lake biofilm | place: USA... | reverse complement strand
CACCCAATGGAAATGGATGATTGCTGGTGGGGTAATAATCTTAGCTTGGGTAATCTCCAACATTAAATTTGAGTCATTGGTAAAGTTGTTTATATAACTTGATACTTCATCAAGTTTCTGTTATAATAGTCGTTCATTAAATAATTTACTATATTATGTCTCTGTCTATTGATGTGAAGTATTTGCGGTTAATTTCTTCTCGTTTGCGTAACTTCAAACAGAAAGATACTAACCTATTCAATTTTTCTTGTAACTTCTGTGGTGATTCACAGAAAAATAAATCTAAAGCTCGAGGATATGTTTTCGAGAAATCTGGTGGTTTATTTTACAGATGTCACAATTGTGCAGCGAGTACGAACCTTGGCAATCTTATTAAACACACCGACTCAGCCTTATATCAAGAATATATCCTTGAGAGATACAAGGCCGGCGAATCAGGTAACTCCAATTACCAAAAGCCAACTTTCGACATACCACAACCCAAATTTGATAAGATCAAAAAGCAAACAACATTCGAATACGCAGATAGACTTTCGGACTTGCCTTCTGGACATTTTTGTTTAACATACGTACAAAAAAGAAAAATACCAGAAAAGTTTTTTGATAACCTCTATTTCACAACCAACTATGAGAAGTTCATTAAGAAACTCATACCTGATTGTGATAAAGAATTAGTACCTGATGCTCGTCTAGTTATACCTTTCTATGACCATTACAATGAATTAATCGCTGTAACTGGTCGATCATTGGAATCTGGAAGTAAAGTGCTTCGTTATGTTACCGTGAGAACAAACGATTCAAAAGATAAGTTATTGTTTGGTATGGATACAGTTGATTTAAATCAACCAGTAAGAATTGTAGAAGGCCAGTTAGATTCCTTGTTTCTAAATAACTGCATCGCTTCAGGTGATGGAAATCTTTCAATCGCAGCTAAGAATGTAGATTGCAAAGAAAAGATTCTCATCTATGATAATGAAAAAAGAAATAAAGAAATTCTAAAGATGATGCACAATTCGATAGAATTAGGTTATAAGGTAGTGATATGGCCAGATTATATTGAAGCCAAAGATATAAATGAAATGGTAATGTCAGGCATTTCACCTGACGCAATTGAAGAAATTATAAGTAATAATACTTTTTCTGGTTTGGAAGCACAAACTAGATTTACATTTTGGAAAAGAGTTTAACATGAAAGTTAATTTGATTAGTTATTCACAAATAGCACGAACATCAGGTGGTGGCATTGAAAAAGATTTACAAGAGTTAGTCGCTTTCTGTGCAAGAGTATCAAATCCCAGTAACCAATCAAATAAAGAAACAAGTGAGAAGTTAATTCGTTATCTCATCAAAAACCAACACTGGTCACCTTTAGAGATGGTGAGTATGTGTTTAGAAATTGAAACCACAAGAGATATTGCTAGACAGATGCTTCGTCACCGTTCTTTTTCTTTTCAGGAATTTTCACAGCGTTATGCTAATCCTGTAGAAGATTTGGATTTTGTGTATCGTGAAGCTAGATTACAAGATACAAAGAATCGACAAAATTCTATTGAAACGAATGATGATTACTTGCAAGAAAGATGGGAATCAGAACAAGCATCAGTAATTCTAAGAGCAAAACAAGCGTATGAGTGGGCTATAGAAAATGGTCTTGCAAAAGAACAAGCCCGTGTAGTTTTGCCAGAAGGTCTAACAGTATCACGTTTGTATATGAATGGAACCTTGCGTAGTTGGATACACTACATACAGTTACGTTCAGCAAACGGCACACAAAAAGAGCACATGCTCATCGCACGTAAATGTGCAGAAGTAGTTGCCAAAGTATTTCCGATGGCAAAAGAATTCACAGAAAATTAATAACAATAAAATTGGAGCAGCGAATGGAAGATATCATCAATGGTATTAAGGTAGACTATTCTCAAGATAGTTTGTTTGATGAGTTGGGTGTAAAAAGATTAAAAGAATCTTACATGAAAGAGGAAGAAAACTCTCCACAAGAAAGGTTTGCATATGTTTCAAAAGCTTTTAGTTCAAATGAAGAACATGCACAAAGACTTTATAATTATAGTAGCAAGCATTGGCTTAGTTATTCTACTCCCATTCTTAGCTTTGGCCGTAGTAAGCGTGGCCTTCCTATCTCTTGTTTCTTACCTTATTTGGATGATAGTGCTGAGGGCTTGGTCGATACGTTATCGGAAGTCAACTGGCTTTCAATGTTAGGAGGAGGAGTTGGAATTGGTCTTGGTATTCGTTCTGCTGATGATAAGTCTGTTGGCATTATGCCTCACTTGCGTACCTATGACGCTTCTTCTTTGGCGTATAGGCAAGGTAGGACCCGCCGCGGTTCTTACGCTGCTTATCTTGATATTAGTCATCCAGATATTCTTATTTTCTTAGAGATGCGTAAACCAACGGGTGATCAAAACATGCGTTGTTTGAATTTACATCACGGAATTAACATTACAGATGACTTCATGCATTTAATTGAAAAGTGTATGTTAGACCATGATGCAGATGATACATGGGAACTAAAAGATCCACATAGTGGTGAAGTACGTGACAAAGTTTCTGCGAGAGAATTGTGGCAACGTGTACTTGAAATGCGTATGATGACGGGTGAACCATATTTGCATTTTATTGATACAAGTAATCGTGCAATGCCAGAATTTCAAAAGAAATTAGGTCTATCAATTAAACAAAGTAATCTATGCAGCGAAATTATTTTACCAACCGACAAAGAAAGAACTGCTGTTTGCTGTCTTTCGTCATTGAATTTGGAGTATTTTGATGAGTGGAAAAATGATAAACTTTTTTTACGGGACACGGCTGAAATGCTGGATAATGTACTTCAGTACTTTATTAGCAATGCTCCTGATCACATTAGCCGAGCCAGGTACTCTGCTATCCAAGAGCGCAGCATTGGTGTGGGGGCTCTTGGTTTTCACGCTTATCTACAGAGAAATGGCATACCGTTTGAGTCGGCGCTGGCAACATCTTCAAACAATAAAATATTTAAACACATACGAGAAGGATTAAATGAAGCGAATCTTCAATTGGGTGCTGAACGAGGTGAAGCACCGGATGCTAGAGGCACCGGACTACGTTTCAGTCATCTTATGGCCATTGCTCCTAATGCTTCTAGCTCTATTATCATGGGCAATACTAGCCCTTCTGTTGAGCCTTATCGTGCCAATGCCTATAGACAAGATACTCTTTCTGGAGCCTACTTAAATAAAAATAAGTATTTGGATAAGTTAATCAAGGAGAAATGTGATGCCGACAGCAAATTGGATTATCAAGAAATCTGGTCATCTATCATTGCAAACGATGGTTCCGTCCAACACTTGGATTTCTTGGATGAATGGACCAAAGATGTCTACAAAACTAGTATGGAAATTGACCAAAGATGGATTGTGGACCACGCAGCTAACAGACAAAATTACATTGACCAGGCGCAATCCATTAACCTCTTTTTTAGACCTGATGTAAATGTAAAGTATCTACATGCTGTACACTTTCAGGCTTGGAAACAAGGACTCAAAACACTTTATTACTGCCGTAGTGAGAAATTGGCTAAAGCAGATAAAGTGTCAAAGAGAATCGAAAGAAAAGTGATCGAAGAAATTGATTTGAAGGCTTTAGCAACAGAAGATGTTTGTTTAGCTTGCGAAGGATGATTGATATAAAGTGTCAACAATTGCATTATTTGTGCAACACCCGAAATGTTCGGTTCAATCGTGCAATGGTATAATCAAAGCACTAGGACCGAACTATACATATAAATTATTTACTAAACATGAAATCGAAAACGACTTTTTTGATAATGTGGATCTCTTGTGTTTTCCTGGTGGTGTTGGCGACAGTGATGCTTTCGATACATATTTTAGGCATCACGGGAGTTTTATCCTTGACTACATCAAATCTGGTGGCAGATATCTTGGGATATGTATGGGTGCCTATTGGGCTGATAAACATTATTTTAATATACTGTACGGAGTTGAATCAAAACAATATATTAAAAGACCAAACACCTGTACCAGACGATCATACAGTAAAGCAATTGAATGTAACTGGAACGGCACAGATGATAGATTCTTCTTTTACGATGCACCTACATTTATCGGAGAAGAATCGAATTATGAAGTTGTAGCGAGATATAAAAATGGAGATCCAGCCGCAATTATACAAGGTCGTATAGGTTTGATTGGACCCCATCTCGAAGCAGAAGAATATTGGTATGATAAACCTTATTTGCATCGTCACTGGAATAATGGTAAACATCATACATTATTAAAACAATTTGTTGACAGATTGATGGAGAAGTAGTATGATAGGTGAAATCATTATGTGGGGTTTCTTTTCAGCATGGGGTTGGTTTGGTGCTTCATACATTAAAGAAAAAATATGGCCAGAAAAACCAGCAATAGTACAAGAGGAAAAAAAGAATGAGCAAAAGTAAAGATTACAGCAATTTTGAAACACAAAAAGAAATATTATTGGATTATTTACAAGTAATGATTGCGATTGAAGATTGGCATGGCGTATCAGATGTGGCAAACGATTTGCGTGAATTGGAAGCAAAACAAAATGTAAATTACAAAAGCAAATAAGGAGATATTATGGCTAAGCAAACCGGAACAAGTAAACACAAATCAGTACACAAAAGAACTAAACAGGGTGGACAGAAAAAAACCTCCTCCATGAATAAAACAGAAAAAACATCAAATAAAAAATATAGAGGTCAAGGTCGATGAAAAAAGTTTTAAGATTTACAGCATCATGGTGTGGACCATGTAAAATGCTAGCTAAAACATTAGAAGAAGTTGAAACTAATGTACCAATTGAAGTGATTGATATTGATGTCAATCCAGAAATTGCAACAGAATTTGGCATTCGTAGTGTACCAACATTGGTAATCGTTGAAGATAATATGGCATCAAAAAGACTCATAGGAAATAAAACAAAACAAGAACTAGAGGCATTCATCAATGATTAAAAAGCACGACACAAAACTAACGGACGAAAGAACCGCATTTAAACCATTCGCATATCCTTGGGCATATAATGCATGGTTGCAACATGAACAAGCTCATTGGCTTCATTCAGAAGTTCCAATGATCGAAGATGTAAAAGATTGGAAAAACAAATTAACAACAGAACAGAAACAATTTCTCACACACATTTTTAGATTCTTCACACAAGGCGACATTGATGTGGCAGGTGGTTATGTAAAGAATTATCTTCCTTATTTTCCTCAACCGGAAGTAAGAATGATGTTACTTGGTTTTGCAGCTCGTGAAGCATTACACATTGCAGCATACTCACACTTGATTGAAACATTAGGATTGCCTGATACAATGTACAATCAATTTTTAGAATATCAGGCAATGAGAGATAAACATGATTACGTACTTAATCTTAGCTCACAGAATGGCGATGCTGCTTCTACTGCTACTCACATTGCAGTATTCTCTGCTTTCACCGAAGGGATGCAATTATTCAGTTCCTTTATCATGTTACTTAACTTCCCACGCAACGGTACGATGAAGGGTATGGGACAAATCGTTACTTGGTCTATTGTTGATGAAACAATGCACGCCGAGAATATGATTAAATTGTTCCGTACATATGTGGAAGAAAACAAAGAAATTTGGAATGATGATTTAAAATCGAGAATATATACTATTGCAGAAAAAATGGTGGAACTAGAAGATAAATTTATTGACCTAGCTTTCGAGATGGGTCCAATGGAGAACCTAGATGCAGAAGATGTTAAGCGCTATATTCGCTATATTGCTGACCGTAGGCTTATTTCTCTTGGTCTTAAAGGGATTTTCAAGGTAAAGAAAAATCCATTGCCATGGGTTGAAGAAATGATTAATGCTCCTATTCACGGAAACTTTTTCGAAAATCGTGTTACTGATTACGCAAAAGGTGCCTTGTCGGGACAATGGGAAGAAGTTTGGGGTAAAGCAGCTTAAAAGGAGAAAAAGTGATGAAATGGAAAAATGATTTAATAAAAGATATTAGATATCTTACACCTTGGGATGATAGTGATGGAGATCCAAGAATAGAATTTAGGGGTTGGGCTGAGGTAACTGAAGCGAATAGAATGGTCTTAAGAGATAGATTTTTGAGAGTTTCTGAAAATTGTTCCGCTATACTTGAAATCGGAGTCAATAGAAATGGAGAAAATTCATTTACACAAGTGTTGTTGAAAAATAAGAAAAAAGAAACTATCTATATTGGAATAGATATAGATGATAGAGAATATCTAAACAATGAAGAAGAAAATATTCATGTTATAAGAGGTGATAGTTCCAACTATGAAGAAAATATGAAAATAATAAATCAAATTTTTGAAAAATGTGGAGCAACTAGAAAAGAATTTGACTTTATTTTCATCGACGGGTGGCACAGCGTTAATCAATGTTTAAAAGATTGGGAATACACAAACATTTTAGGAAAAAATGGAATTGTTGGACTTCATGATACAGCATATCATCCTGGTCCAAAAGTATTCATGAGAAATTTAAATAAAGATGAATGGGCTGTTGAAGCAAACGTGATTGAAACTTCTAACGATTGGGGTATTGGTTTTGCATGGAAAAAAGATACCAATAATTGGAATCCAGTTCCCGAAGGATATGAATGGAAAGTAGATCCTCCAAATATGTATTAATTGATTTATGACAATCCGATGACGGTTTTGTTACAATCCCGTTTAAGGATCATGATTTCATAGATAAGTGTGATATTGTGCAAAGGCACAATTCTTATAGGAGAAATCATGAGAAAGTTACTTTTATCTTTATTGTTATTTACAGGAGTCGCATCCGCAGCAGAATTAACTGGCGCTGGTGCGACTTTTCCATTTCCAATCTATGCTAAGTGGGCAGAAGCATATAAAGCATCCACTGGCATTGGTCTGAATTATCAATCAATCGGTTCTGGTGGTGGTATCAAACAAATCAAAGCAAAAACAGTTGACTTTGGTGCAAGTGATATGCCATTGAAGCCTGAAGAATTAGACAAAGAAGGTCTAGTGCAATTTCCAGCAGTAATTGGCGGTGTAGTACCAGTATTCAATCTTGACGGTGTAGCAGCAGGTCAATTAAAATTAACACCAGAAGTTATTGCAAACATTCATCTTGGTAAAATCACAAAGTGGAACGATAAAGCAATTGTTGATTTGAATCCTGGCGTCAATCTACCAGCATTAGCAATCACAGTTGTTCATCGTGCAGATGGTTCAGGCACTACATTTATTTGGACAAACTTTTTAGGTAAAGCAAACGCTGATTTTGCAAAAACTGTTGGCGAAGGCACAGCAGTAAAATGGCCAGTTGGTGTAGGTGGTAAAGGTAATGAAGGTGTTGCTGTTCAAGTACAAAGAATCAAAGGTGCATTTGGCTATGTAGAATATGCATATGCAAAAAGAAATAAAATTGCACACGCACAATTAAAAAATCGTGATGGTGTTTTTGTACAACCAAGTGACGATTCATTCAAAGCCGCAGCAGCAAACGCAGATTGGGCTAATGCACCAGGAATGTATTTGTTGCTCACATGGCAAACAGGTAAAGAAGCATGGCCAGCAACAGGCGCAAGTTTCATTCTCATGCACAAACAACAAGCAGATAGTTTGACAGGTCGTGCAGTTTTGAAATTCTTTGATTGGAGTTGGAAGAATGGTGCCAAGATGAGTGAAGAACTAGAATATGTTCATTTACCACAATCAGTTATTAAATTAAATCAGGACAATTGGAAAAAAGACTTAAAAGGTCCTGACAACAACCCAATTTGGAAATAAGGATAAATTATGAAACTATTTAAAAAATTATCTATCGTAGTTGCACTTGCAGCAGTAATTCCTGCATATGCTGATGAGTATAAAGATACATTGAATATTCTAAGAGAGAAGAATATAATCACTCAAAAAGAATATGAATCAAAACTCAATGCATATGAAGAAAAAGAAGAAAACAAAAAGTTTGCAGAACAAAGAATCGACAAAGATGTTAGTGATTCGGTCAAATACAGACAAGCAAGAGCAAACGATGGTTCAGTCACAGAAAATGGAATCGGACTCAAAAGCAAAGATGGAAACAATACGGCACAGTTTACAGGTCGAATTCATATGGACTATCGCCAATACACACCAGATTATGGTGTCGGCCAAACCACGGATTCGTATCAAAACTTAGCCGAAGTTCGCCGTGCAAGATTTGGTGTTCGTGGACAATTTGCAAAAGACTTCAAATATCAATTGTTAGCAAACTTTGGTGCAAGTGATGGCTTTAGTTCTACATCATCAACAGCAGATGAGATGTGGGTAAACTATGCAGCAAATCCAGAAATGCAATTTCAATTTGGCTTATTCAAGATGCCATTTAGTCTTGAACAAATGACAAGTTCAAACAATCTAGATTTTATGGAACGTAGTTTGATTGGTCAGAATGATACTGAATTTATTCCTGCAAAAGAAACTGGTTTCATGTTACATGGTGTGCCAAAACCTGGCCTTACATATGCTATAGCAGCAAGTAGAGGCAAATCCAATAAGAGCGCAGAGTTCGATGGACTTGATTATATTGGTCGTGTAACAACTAATATTGCTGAACTAACAGGCAGCAAAGCATACACTGCACACTTGGGTGCAGCATACAGCACAGGTGAAATTAAAAGTGGCGTTGCACCAGCCAGTGGTAGAACAGAATCTCGTATGCAGTCTGGTTGGTTTACAGGTTCCGCATTGAGTGGTGCTACTACAAGAACACGCCAAGGATTAGAAGCAGCGTTTGCATATAACGGTTTCAAAGTTCAAGGCGAACAGTTCAATTTTAAATATGATGCTGCAACAGGTAGTGACCAAGAAATCAAAGGGTACTATGTACAAGCAGTTTATAATTTAACTGGCGAATCACATGCATACAAAGATGGTGCGTTTGGTTGGATTAAACCAAATAATCCAATCGACAAAGGTGGTCGTGGTGCGTGGCAGGTTGGTGTACGTATGAGTGAGTTTGATGCAAGTGATGTATCCGTTGCAACAGGCAAGTCAAATCGTGCTACTGCTATGACATACGGTCTAACTTGGTTTTGCACTGACAATCTACGTTTCATGCTCAACTACGTAGATACAAAGTTTGATGCATTAGTTGGTAGTTCTGGTAGTCGTGTAAATGGTGAAAAAGCAATTATGTTTAGAAGTCAATTAAGTTTCTAAAATTTTTTTGTTATATTAAAAGCCTCGTAAGAGGCTTTTTTTTCGTCTAAATAAAGATCGAAGGAGAAATCTATGATCACAATGACTGAACTCGCATCTCGCAAAACTTTAAACTCTTTAAACAAAAGAGGAAAAGGATTAGGTATTAAGGTTGGTGTTAGAACCACAGGTTGCAGTGGTTTGGCCTATACCTTAGAATATGTTGATAGTGTATCGGATACAGATACTATATACGAATCTAACGGTGTTAAAATTTTTGTTGACCCAAAACATATTCCTTATCTGAACGGAATGGAAATAGATTGGAAAAGAAATGGACTCAATGAAGGTTTTGATTTTATAAATTCTTTAGAAAAGAATCGATGTGGTTGTGGTGAAAGTTTTAATATTTAAGGAGAAAGAATGAAATTAACAAAAATACTTTTAATTGGTCTATTATCTTTCGCTGGTATAGGAAATGTTTATGCTGACAAAACAGCAAAAGGTGTAACGTATGATGCACAAATTGTACGGGTAAATGATGGTGATACTGTAGTGATTGCAGCACCCTTTTTACCTTTGCCATTAAAACCTGAATTAGCAGTTCGTATCTATGGTGTAGATACGCCAGAAAAAGGCCATAGAGCTCAATGTCCAAGTGAAGATCAACGTGGTCAAGCAGCAACTGTGTTTACTAAAAATCTAGTTGCAAAGTCCATTAAACGACAAGTCACACTCTATGGTTGGGATAAATTTGGTGGTCGTGTCTTGGGTGATATGATTCTAGATGGTCAAAGTCTCCGTAGTATGTTGATTCAAAACGGTTTCGCTCGGGAATATTTTGGTGAAGCCAAACAATCTTGGTGTCAATAATGGCTTCGTTGAAACACACTTGTGGGGCATGTTCCTCAGAGTTTACAATTAAATATGATGAAAGTAAATGTGAAGATGATCCACACTACTGTCCATTTTGCGGTGAATATTTAATTGAAACTGAGGATTTTGGTGATGATGACGAATGACCTGGTATTTTCATAATACAGGTGAAGAATTTACCGAAGAAAATATAGACGGCCATTTTGGGTTTGTATATCTAATCACACATACTCAAAGTGGTCGTAAATATATTGGTAAAAAATTCTTCACCAAATCTAAGACTACACAAGTTAAAGGTAAGAAAAAGAAAACCCGAGTATCGTCTGATTGGATGACATACTGGGGTTCTAATTTATTACTACAAGAAGAAGTTAAAAAAAATGGTGAAGATCAATACGTAAGAGAGATACTTCACCTCTGTAAAACTAAATCAGAATTGTCTTATTACGAAACGTGGGAGATATTCTCTCGCCACGCACTATTGAATGAATCTTACTACAATCAATGGGTTTCTTGTAAGATTACAAAAAAACATTTACTTAAGTAATTTTGTATTGTTTTCAGGATTCATTGACAACATATTGGAGAATATCTTCTGAGTTTCTTCATTAGATTTCACCATCTCATTCCTAAAACTTTCAACAGCTGCACCAGTTTGACGAGACATTCCTGAATTTTCAATCAGTAACATAGGAATAAAAGTCATAGCACAATTCCATTCTTCAACTTGCTTACCTGTATTGATATCATAACCTTCAACTTTAGTAAACCATGCACATTTAAACTGTACACATTCTTCTTTCATTATAGGACAAAATGTTCCTGGTTTTAATTGCATAATATAATCTCCTTTAAACAAACCAAGTAATAATAGAATATCTAGTGCCTTTGATTACAGGCATGATTTCGTGTGGATACATAAAATTTGAAGGGAACATGATTACTGATCCTTTCTTTAAATTATAAATCAACTCTCTATCAAAGAAAGCAAATTCTCCACCTCCAAAATCATCATTTAGTGCGAAAGAACAAGACACTGCTCTAGGATGTTTTTTGTATGAATCTGTATGTTGCCGGTAAAATTGCCCTACCTCATACTTTAATAAATCATATCCAGAATCTTCTTCTATTTGACTTAGTGGGAAAATATCATTATATTTTCTAATGACCTCATTTGCAACTTTATAAAGTCTATCATCTAAAAGTTTTCTTATTTCGGGATTTTTTAAAATTGTATTTTCGTGTGAAATAGGAATTGTATTTACATTTCTAGCATTTAAATTCATTTCCTCGTATCCTACTCCAGCAAGACACCAATTATCATCATTCTTATACTCATTTATAATTTCATCACATAGTGAGTAGGGAATAATATCTTCATAAATTTGAATGAAATCTGATATTTTATTTTTGGAGTTTATTTTAACTGGTGTTGTTTTTTCTTGTTTCACACTTTCTTCTTTTTTGATTGGAGAATCTTTTTTCTTATCAAAATAAGTATAAGCTTTATCACCTCTACTTCTTACATAATGTAAAAATACCTGAACATATTCTTTACCTAAAAATTGATTTCTCCAATGATCAGCAACACATCCCAAATAAAGCATTGCATCACCTGGTTTTAGAATCAATTCAACTTCATTACCATCAGGAGTTTCAATATAAATTGGCCAATCTTCATCACCATCTAAATGTACAGTTAAACTTATTTCGCAAGCATCTCTATCCCTATGTCTTTCCAAAACACTACCATCTTTATACACTCTAGCATAACTATATGTTGGTAAAACGGTTTCACCTATAATTGTGCTCACCGTTGGTACTTTATCACATAGCATTTCTAAAAAGTCTATGAAATTATATTCCGCTGAAGAATTTGGAGCTTGATTGTCTCCTTGAACCTCATTTTGTTTACAGTGACTTTTGAAGTTGGAAGCCATGACTTTTGCAGCGGCTTCACTAATGAAGTTGGGAATATAGATATAATTATTTTCAGTTAATGATTTATTCATAATATAATCACTTTTTAATTTAATTGTTTTCTGCTGCAGCTGCGGCTTCATCAGCAGCATCTGATGCCGCTAGTGCAGCTTGTTTTATATTATATGCTTGCAACCATACATCATAACAGTTGATAGCCCATTGTGGTAATTCAGTTATATTTTCATTAGGATCGGTCGATCTAAATTCTAACCAACCAGATCCTTGGCCATATTGCAATCCATTTAGATGGGAATTTTGTTTATCTGGCCAAATGGGATTATTCCATTGTAATGCATGTATATTATCTGGTATTCCACATTGAGATAAGTCTAACTCTGATAAACCTTCTTGGTCTGTAACGACAATACCATCAACAGGAATTACTACTAATTTATGTGTTTGAATCATAAAAATTGCCTTTCGGTTAAAAACGAATATACTATTATATATGAATTAGTTTAAAGAAGCAATAATAACATCAATATAATTTACACCTATTGTAGAATTTGGACCAAAAACATTACCACTAGCGGTAATTGTAATTGAGTGATTGTGCGCTCCTGAACTACCTACTGATGCGCCTATCGGCCCACCGGCCGGTACGGCAGTAGTCATAACGGGTACAGCAGGAGTTATTGGAGATGTAGCATTTGTGGGTGTGGTAGCAGTTCCAATAGCAAATCTATTTGTTGATGGCGCAACAGCATGAAGGTGATATGGTAACTGAGCTCCAGTTAAGGTATGGTTACCTACTGTATAAGGAACAGCAACCGATGAAAAAATATATGATGTAGTATTAAAACCTGTTGTGAAATCGACAGTACCTCCAGAACTCAAAGACGATCCATTTACTACTCGAAGTGCGTGATTATTATAATTCACAGTTTCTTTCGTCCAACCAGTGGGTGCGGATGTTTGATGAAAAATTGTTGTTGTTCCAGAATCAAAAATAGCCACGATTAACTCCTAACCGCTATAATAGTGTCAACATATTTTATATTCAAATTTATTTCTGAATTAACTCCACTCTGATTAATTGAACCAGTAACGGCTACAGTTCCAATTGGATGAGTATGTGATCCTCCACCACCAGGGTTATTACTAAAAGTAACTGGTGCTCCCGCTGGGGTACGAGCTACGTTCGTATTACCTGCACCACCTCGTCTAGTTAACAATGCGGATGGGTGTGTTATGGTAGTGTGATTATGCGTTGTCATTGCCGCATCGTCTATCACAGTGGCGTTTACAGCAGAATAAGAAAGTCCAGGTGCCGGTACACCAATGCTATTATAATTTTTAAAAACTGTAGAAAAAGACTCTCCTGTAGTTCTATTAATAACAGAACCGGTAGTTACTCTTAGTGCATAATTATCATATGTAGTATCTTTTGTCCATCCCGTTGGTGGAGTGGTCATTTTCATTATTGTTCTTGATCCTGATTCTATAACTAATGCCATATTAAGTCCTTGTTGCTAAAATTGAATCCACATATTTAATAGCTAAATTTACTGTGGTGAAGGTTACAGGACTTGTTGCTGGATTTAACGGATGATCATGAGCAGTTGCTGTAACTCCAGGATTAACACCACCTGGATTTACCACACCAGGTGTAAAATTGTTAGATACTGTTCTGGCTATTGATGGTCCTGGTATTACAGGAGAAGTTGTGCTGGCAGCAACAGTTGCTGCAGCAGGATAAGGTCCGTGGTTGTGGGAGGGTATCATACTAGATGTAAGTGATGTTCCTCCTACAGTTCCAGTTACCGATAGACTACCTGTTAAAGATTTAGATGACATAACGGAAGAAAATCCTGATGATCCTCCACTTGATACTGATCCTGTAACACATCGTAAAGTATAATCGGTATCTGAAGTGTCTTTAACCCATCCTGTTGGTGCGGATCCTTGTAAAACAAAGACCATAGTGGCACCTTGATAATTAGCTTGCTCTGGATCAGTTGCTACCGAACCAATTACAGAATTTAAAACGAATGTGTTTATCGAAGATAATCTAGGCATATTTAACCAAATGTAATCTCAGAACCAAATACAGACCATGCAGATCCTATTCTTAATAAATTAAATGAATAAAATTCAGTTTTGTTTGCTGTTGGTGTGGGTGCTGCACCGCCAGCCCAATTAATTGTTTGTGCTGCGCCATCTATTTGTACGGCATTTGGTATATATCCTGTTGCACCTTGTACTATAACAATCGTAACTGTAATAGATCGACTTGTTGTGGTTGGTACATTTGTAAAATTCGCAGTAAAGTTTGCTGCAGCACTTGTGTGATAAAAAACAGAACCATCAGTTAAGTTATGAGTTACTGTTCCTGTAGCACCAGTTAATGTACTTAAAACTTCTGTTACTTCTTGTAAAGTGGTGAATCCTGTTACTGTTAAATCACCAGAAATTGTACCACCAGCTGTAGCTAGTCGAGTGTTTGCAGAAGCAAAAGCACCATTAGCATACAAACTCGCTGATGTTACAGTGTTAGCGGTAGTGAATGATGAATTAGCATATGATCCAGCTGTTACAGCTTTACTATCTGCGGTATTTGCTACACCAAATGCCGAATTAGCATATGATCCAGATGTTACTGCTTTACTGTCGGCAGTATTAGCTGAACCAAATGCCGAGTTAGCATAGTTACCAGCTGTTACAGCCTTACCATCAGCGGTAGATGCATTTGTTGTAGCAGTATTAGCTTGACCATAAGCTGAATTAGCATATGATCCAGCACTTGTGGCCTTTTGATCAGCAGTAGTAGCATTGGTAGTTGCTGTATTAGCTTGAGTATAAGCTGAATTAGCATAGTTACCAGCTGTTACTGCTTTACTGTCAGCAGTAGCAGCATCGGTAGTTGCTGTATTTGCTTGCGTGTAAGCTGAATTAGCATATGATCCAGATGTTACTGCTTTACTGTCTGACGTATTAGCAACACTAAATGCAGAGTTAGCATAGTTACCAGCATCAACAGCTTTAGAATCAGCTGTAGATGCATTTGTTGTAGCAGTATTCGCAGCAGCAAAAGCACTATTAGCATAGTTACCAGCTGTTACTGCTTTACCATCAGCTGTAGCAGCATTAGTAGTTGCGGTATTAGCTTGAGTATAAGCTCCATTAGCATAAGATCCTGCTGTTACAGCTTTACCATCAGCAGTTGCAGCATTAGTCGTAGCAGTATTAGCTTGACCATAAGCACTATTAGCATAGTTACCAGCTGTTACAGCTTTACCATCAGCTGTAGATGCATTTGTTGTAGCAGTATTAGCTTGAGTATAGGATGAGTTAGCGTAATCACCTGCCGTTAAAGCTTTAGAGTCAGCAGTAGTAGCATTGGTAGTTGCTGTATTAGCTTGACCATAAGCTGAATTAGCATAGTTACCTGCTGTTACTGCTTTACTATCTGAGGTATTAGCTAAAGCAAAGGCAGCATTAGCATATGATCCAGCTGTTACAGCTTTACCATCAGCTGTAGCAGCATTAGTTGTGGCTGTGTTTGCTTGACTATAAGATGAATTGGCATAACTAGATGCAGCATTAGCAGTGTCTCTAGCATATTGGTCTGAACTACTGGCGCCTGTATTAGCGGCTGCAAATGCCGCATTGGCGTATGTTCCAGCCGTTACAGCTTTTTGGTCTGCTGTATTAGCTGCAGCAAAAGCGCCATTTGCATATGAACTAGAACTTACAGCTGTTTGACTAGTAGTGTTAGCTGTATCATATAAAACTTTAATTACATTTGCGGAAGTTAAATTTGCAAATGTCAGATTACCTGAACCATCGGTTCTAATATAATCATCATTTGAACCACCTGTAATATGAAGGTTTGCAATTGGTCCCAATAAAACACTCTTTGCGATACTTGAATCTACATTAGAACGAATGTTAATCGTATTGCTTGAACCAATGATACGCATTTGTTCATTTTCTTCATTCATGCCACCAGCAGTAAATATGACATCATTTTCTAAAAGTGTACCAATTACAAGGCCACCACCGCCCGTGACTGTATTGCCAGACACATACAAGTAACCATCATTTGGACCAACTAACGTAAATTCAGGATCGGCATGCAGACTACTAGCAATACCCATGTCAATATAAGTATCATTTTCAGTACCGTTATCGGCCGTAGCAACATAATCAGATGATGCGTTATTTCCAGGATTAATGTTTTGAATGTTTATTTGAGAGTAATTATCCTCATTTGTTGATGCTTGAAATACTGTATGTGGCTGATAGTCATATCCAACAGGAATACCAGCATATAATGCGTTATGCCCGTTCGCTTCACCAAAAAATTGACCACTATTACCAGTGACAGTTACAGAAGTAACATTTCCTGTAAAACTAACATTTCCTAAGACACTAAGATCATAGAGGATAGTAACGTTACCAGAGATTGTGCCGCCCGATGAACTAAATTTGGTGTTGGCATCAGCAAATGCAGCGTTTGCGTAAATTGCTGTTGTGTTTGCTGCACCAAAAGCTGAGTTAGCATAACTACCAGCACTCACTGCTTTACTGTCAGCAGTATTCGCTGTATTAAAAGAAGAATTGGCATAACTTGATGCCGCATTAGCAGTATCTCTAGCTAAAGTATCTGGCACTCCTGTATTTGCGGCCGCAAATGCTGCATTAGCATAAAGACCAGAACTATTAGCAGTATAAAATCCTGAATTGGCATAACTAGATGCAGCGTTTGCAGTATCTCTAGCCCAAGAATCGGTAATACCACTATTGGCCACAGCAAAAGCAGCATTAGCATAGTTACCAGCAGAAATAGAATTGACATCTGCTGTGTTGGCAATACCAAACGCTGCATTAGCATAACTGCCAGCTGTTACTGCTTTACCATCAGCTGTAGCAGCATTTGTAGTTGCAGTGTTTGCTTGAGTATAAGCAGAGTTAGCATATTGTCCTGCATCAACAGCTTTACCATCAGCTGTAGCAGCATTTGTAGTTGCTGTATTAGCCACACTAAAGGACGAATTAGCATATGATCCTGCACTTACAGCTTTACTGTCGGCAGTTGCTGCATTTGTAGTTGCTGTATTTGCTTGTGTGTAAGCTGAGTTAGCATAACTACCAGCACTTACCGCTTTACTGTCAGATGTATTTGCTTGAGTATATGCTGAGTTAGCATAGTTACCAGATGTTACTGCTTTACTATCTGCGGTATTTGCTTGAGTGTATGCTGAGTTAGCATAACCACCAACATCAATAATTTTAGAATCTACTGTGTTAGCAGCACCATAAGCACTGTTAGCATAAACTCCGGATGATACTGCTTTGCTGTCGGCAGTCGCAGCATTTGTAGTTGCAGTGTTCGCAACACCAAATGCCGAGTTGGCATAGTTACCAGCTGTTACTGCTTTAGAATCAACAGTGTTGGCCTCACTGAAGGCAGCGTTGGCATAAATGCCAGCTGTTACAGCCTTACCATCAGCGGTAGATGCATTAGTGATTGCGGTATTAGATTGACCATAGGCTGAGTTAGCGTATTCTCCAGCACTTGTGGCCTTTTGATCAGCTGTAGTTGAATTTGTTGTTGCTGTATTAGCTTGAGTATATGCTGAATTGGCATAAGATGAACCACTATTAGCGGCACCAAATGCTGAATTAGAATATGATGCAGTACTTACAGCTTTATCATCAGCTGTAGCAGCATTGGTTACGGCCGTATTGGCTTGACCAAAGGCAGTATTAGCATATTCTCCAGCACTTACTGCTTTACTATCGGCTGTTGCAGCATTAATAGTTGCGGTGTTTGCTTGACTGTATGCTGTATTCGCATAGTTACCAGCTGTTACTGCTTTACCATCAGCTGTAGATGCATTTGTTGTGGCGGTATTAGCTTGACTATACGCAGAGTTAGCATATGATCCCGCATTTACAGCTTTAGTGTCTGCCACTCCAGCATTTGTAGTTGCATTGTTGGCCTGACTGTATGCTGAGTTTGCATAACTACCTGCTATAACAGAAGTATTGGCTTTATTGAAGGCCGAATTCGCTTCGTTAAATGCACTATTAGCATAAAAAGCGGCACTATTCGCTGTATCTCTAGCGTAACTATCTATGCTACCCGATGATGCTGTATTCGCCGCAGAAAATGCCTGATTGGCGTAAGATGCTGCGGAGTTAGCCGCAGCAAAAGCAGAAGATATGTTTGCTGCTACTTCTGTACTTAAATCGGACTGTTGAATTGATCCTGGTTCAATTAATCCGCCTGTTAGTTGTGTTAATGGCATATCTTTTTCTTTTTATTTTTCGTGATTAGAAAGTAATTGAACCTGAACCTGTGAAAGTATAAATTTTAAATCCACCAGAAATTGTTAGTGTTGGAGATCCTGTGGTCGAAGCAGCATCCAGAAAATTTGAAGTATATCTTATAATTACAATTCCGGAACCTCCTGCGCCTCCATTTCCAGTGCCTCCAGGACTATAAGAACCGCTGGCGCCGCCACCGCCGGTGTTTGTAGATCCACTTTGCCCTGCGCTTCCATTAGTACCTCCATCACCCGCTCCTCCTTTTTGAGAAGTTGTAGTAGTTCCTCCTCCGTATCCAGCCCTAGTCAGAGCTGTTGCTCGAGTGTCTTGTCCTGAGCCACCGCCGCCGGCATAATATGTTAAAGTTCCAGATATTGATGATTGAAGTGCTAATCCTCCATCAGAGGCGACAGTTACACCTGTTGTCCATGTTTGTCCGTTACCTCCTGCTCCTCCACCTCCACCGGATGAAAATCTAGTAGAACCATCACCAGTTGCTGCACCGCCGGCATTTCCTTGGCCGGAACTTTGCACGGTGCCACCTGCGCCTCCGCCAGTAAACGTACTCAATCCACCGCCGCCGCCTGATCCACCGGTACCACCACTAGCACCATTATAAGATCCAAAACCTCCTCCTATAGCAGTGACGCTACTAAAAACTGAGTTAGAACCTTTAGATCCACTGGCCGTGGTGCCTCCATTACCACCCGCGCCAACAGTAACAGTTAAAGAAGAACCTTTGGTTATAGAAAAATTAGTTGCTGTTAAAAGTCCTCCAGCTCCACCACCTCCAGAGGATGATCCGTATCCACCACCACCGCCACCCGCAACTACCAAATACTCGACCGTGGGAGTAGTTACGTTGCGCGAAGGATTCGAGGTGTCTCTTCTATTAAATCTTTGTGATCTAATATTTTGTTCTACAAATGACTTGATCGCCATATTACGTTATCTCTGATCCAAAAATACCAAATGAAACATTAGATGATGAAGTATAAACAGTAACCACATCAGTATTTCCCAAAGTCAATCCCAAAGTCAATGCGATACTATCCACCGATTGAACCACATTGTTGTTTGTAATATAGTGTTTTGCAGCAATAGCTTCTCCGGCTGGGCGTACCGCAATACTATAATTTGCATTTGCGGAAGTATTGGCATTTGCAATTGTAATTGTTGATATAACCGCTTGAGTCGCTGCTGGTACAGTATACAAAGTTGTATTTGTAAATGCTGTTGGATTTGATTGTCCTAGTACTTTGAAGGTTTGTGGCATTTTACATTCCCGATAACATTAACATTGTTGGTATTGAAGATTCTGCACTACCGCCGCCACTTACCGCAACATTTGATGCTGCTGTGATTCGACCTTGTGCATCGACAGTAATAGCCGCTGCATTTCCATCCCCGCCATAAGAACCTGCTGTGACTGCGGTGTTTGCAAGATTATGCGATTTTACTTTTGTGTTTGGCATGGGTACCTCTTGAATTTATACACTATTTAGTCAAACTAATTACCGTAAAAAATGTGCTCTTGCAACATAGGATTGGATATATACTTGTACAGGAGTTTTTATGAGTTGCTTACAAAAATTAATCGATTTTCTAACACCGGATCATAAATCGGAGATAGAAGTATTTATTGAGTCTAAAAATCCAAAATCTACGGCTGACGTAGAACATTGGATCCAATATTATTCAAATTACAGGAGAAACTAAAATGTTTTATACATTCCCACCAGTACCGACTTTCAATGAAGTTGCAGAGCGTCAAAAAGATTTTATGAAGGCCTTCATTGACCTTAAAGTTGAAGGTTTCAAGTCATACAATAAAGCTTTTGACCATGCTACATATTCCTTTTTTACTACATATACCAAAGAGTCTGAAAAATTTGTAGTAGGATTAGGAAACTATGCAAAAGAAGCCATTGACTTTGAACCAGGTAAAGTTCAATCAAGTAAAAAGTGATTTAAAATTTTGGTCACCAGTAGAACGAAATGGGTGGTACATTAAATTCTCCATCTCTAAAGATGAAAGTGTACTACTCATTTTTATTTCTGCTTACACTTGTCAAACCATCATTCGGTACTTTGAAAACGAAAATGATGCCGTCAAGTATATAAACTTCCTTTGTGAAAAAGATCCTAGTATATTATTACAAGGTAACGAAAACCCAGCTTAGTCTGGGTATTTTTATGGCAAAAGAAAAAGATTGTCCTCGCTGCGGCACTACTCATACGAAACGTGGTCCCTTTTGCTCAAGGTCTTGCGGCAATGTTCGTGAGCATACTGAAGAAGATAAAAAAGTTCGCCGCAAAAAACTCATCGAATATCACCAAACACCAGAAGGTATTGCTACCCAAGAAAAATCTCGCCGCATGGTTACGGCAATGAATAAAGGTGAAGATTGGAGAGAAATTTCGGTAGATGATTTTGCTGTTGACATTCCTGATGTAACCGATTATAATCTAGATTATGATTCATCGTGGTCTCGGGCAGAAAAGTGGTGAGCTTGACAAACACATTTTTCCGTGTTACAATGACGTATGATTATCAATGGAAAAGTACCGAAAAAACACCTCTTGGCAATTGATCATTTTGCCGAGTTGCTGTTTACGCCTGCGAGAATCGCTCAATTAGAACTTACAATTCGGTACAAAAATCTAGATGTTTTTGGTCTAGTCTATATAGATAATTATAACCTTAAAGGTAAACCAGATTCTTTTATCATTGAAGTAAACCGTTGTTTGAGTATAGATGATAAACTAAAAACCTTGGCGCATGAAATGGTTCACGTAAAACAATATTCGTTGGGATATTTAAATGAACCGATGACAAGATGGCGAGGCAAAAAAGTTTCTAAAAATATTGTATACGAAAACAAACCTTGGGAAATCGAGGCAGAGCTCTACGGTTTAAACCTTTATGAATCTTTTGTAGCAAACTACCAATGAAAGATTTACTTAAATTTCTACCACAAATACTCTCGGCTTTGCCAGAGTTATCAAAATATATCAAAATAATTCCTATACTGCTTGTACTAGCAGGCATTGGTTACGGTGCATACTATTATTTTATGAATTACAAAGACCCCTATAAATGTGTAAACAATCAAGTATTTGAACAAATACGAGTTGATTCAAATGTTTATGTTTTTAAAGGTGAAATTTGCATTGACGGCGAAAGGGTAAATAGTGAGTATAAAGAATGAATCGTCATGTAATATTTGTGGTGAGAAAAAATTTCAACAAAAAATGTGTGAAAATTGTGGAAGTGAGTCTAGGCATAGATTGCTTTATTCCACATTAGAAAAGTATGGATATTTAAACAAAAAAACCACATTCGAAAATATAAGAGTTTTACATATTTCTCCTGATCCAGGAATAGTAAATAATTTATTTTCAATAATTGGATCAGGATATTACTTATCTGACTATAAATCAAAATACTACGAAAACTATAATGAAAACTTACCCATACCTTTCCTTAGATTAAAACTACCGGACGATATTAGAATATTTTCCGACAATTACTTCGACCTTATCATACATTCTAGTGTTTTAGAACATATTCCGGGAAAATATGTCGATCATTTAACTGAACTTGTTAGAATACTTAAACCTAAGGGACGTATGATATTTCATGTTCCTCTTGCAAAAGATTTTTTATCAACAAAAACAATAGAAGGAGGCGAGTTTTTAACTAGTGATGAAGAAAGAATTCTTATACATGGAGAAAACGACCATTACAAAACTTTTGGGTATGATTTCTTCGTAGAAATTAAAAAACTAAATGGAAATTTTTGCGTCGAAACATTCACAGAAGAATTTAAAAAGAGCATCGAGGCTTTTCATGTTAAAATCACACATTTAAATCAATTAACTACTATTTTTACTTTTACAAAAAATGAAAATACACAAGAAAGCAGCAATTAAGACAGCTCTTATCATACTGTCTTTCTTTATGCTAACAACATTTTTAGCATTTGTTATGATAAACATTCCAACAAATTGGATTCTACCCATCTTTGGTATCGTTTTACTTGGCATTGTTATACAAGCCATTTATAAAGTAGTTTTAAGTCAAATGAAATGGGACGAAGAAATCTTGGAAAGAGAACAGGAATGGAAAAGAATTGATTCTGAACGTTATGAAAGAAAGATGAATCATCATGATACTAAATGATGAATTGTTGAATTCTCTATCGACCATTTCGGTTCAATTAAATGTCAATCATATCGAATCTCTTTCATACAGAGGATTAGATGGAGATGAATATGAGAAATTACTCAAAGAAAAATTAGTTCGAAAATTGATAGACGGATTAATGAATTCGAATCATATCGAATTTACTGCACAAGAAGATACGAATCAAATGAGTCGAATTTATCGTGCCAGAGTTGTCACAGCTAATGCAAGTGTAATTGGTAAACTAAGAAAAGAATCAATAATATAACAAAAGGGAGAATTAATGGCAAGAAAATCTTCTGTAGACCTGCAAATTGTTGAAAGTGAACATTCAACAAAAAACTCAAAAATAAAAACAGGAACACATAATTTGAGAATTAAAATAGATGATTTAAAAACATTTGACCCATTGACAGAAAATCAAAAAATATTTTTTGATGCATATAAAAGGCAAGATTATTTTATAGCACTGCATGGTGTAGCAGGAACAGGAAAAACATTTTGTGCATTATATAAAGCCTTAGAAGAAGTTTTAGATAGAAATAATCCTTTTCAGAAAATCATTGTTGTTCGTTCGGCTGTACAGTCTAGAGAAATTGGCCATTTACCGGGTGATGTACATGAGAAGATGGAAATCTATCAGCAACCATATAGACAAATTTGTGAAACATTATTCGGACGCAGAGATGCATGGGATAGATTAGAAGAACAGGGGCATATTGAATTTATTTCCACCTCATTTATCCGGGGAATGTCCTTCGATGACGCAATCATTATCGTTGATGAATGTCAGAATTTATCATTCGAGGAAATTGATACCGTTATGACCCGAGTTGGATATCGTTCAAAAATTATTTGGTGTGGTGATTATCGTCAAACTGATTTGAACAAAAAGAAAAATGATGTTTCTGGTATTTTGAAATTCTTTGACATTGCATACCATATGGCAGCATTTACAAGAGTTGAATTTACAGTTGAAGATATTGTGAGAAGTAGTTTAGTAAAAGATTACATTATCGCAAAGTTGAAAGTAGAAGATTTGAATAACTAACACAGGAGTATATTATGATTTATTTTGATGATGAAAGAGATTATAGTAAAATCGTTGAAGAATGGATTCGTGATTTCATTGCAACAATGGACGAGGGTGTGCTTACAGCAGGCAATGATTCGGGTGAGGCACCTTTTGGTGTAAAAATCATTTTCGATGGCTATGGGTATGATGAAGAAAATGATTTGGAAAATAATGATACAAACACATTGTCGTTTGCTGTATTCATTCACAAAAATTCATTGAATGAGGAATTTCCACCACATGAACAAACGCCTTGGGCTTTGATTCATCGACCAAAAGAAGAAGTTTGCATTTGGGCTTGGTATGATGTCAATGCTGATTTAGTTGATATCATACCATTTGAAGATAATAATTCTACAGAGTTGGATCCAAAATTTGTCAGCAATTTAATTCATGAAATTTATATGAGGGAGTTACAATGAGTTTAGTACAATATGCAGAAAGTGAATTAGACCGTATTGGTATGACCGATGATGATGACATGAATGGAGCAATGCGTAGACATTTGCTACACATGATACATGAATTTTCAGAAGAAGGACATTCTGGATTCTCTGCGAGTTATGCATTACAGTGTTTAGAAAAATTACTTCGTTTTAAACCACTATCACCATTAACAGGTGAAGATGATGAATGGACTGATGTTGCTGAAATCAGTGGAAAACCACACTATCAAAACAAAAGATGTGGTTCTGTATTCAAAGATGGTAAAGACGGTGAAGCATATGATATCGATGGTAAAGTATTTTGGGAATGGTATAAAGATGATGATGGAAATGTATATAAATCACATTACACCGCTTTCGAAAGTCGTGTACCAGTAAAATTTCCTTATATTGTGCCTGATGAGCCAATCTATGAGTGGCGTGTTTCATCGCATGATCCACAACAAGCCGAACAAAATGAAGAAGGTTTTGTGTAATGAAATTTTGGACTATCGTTTATCCCGATGAGACAGAATCAGGTCAAGAATACACACATTGGGAAACATTATCTGATCAAGATATTTTAGAGCAATACTGGTCTTACTGGTATGTTCGTATGATTGAAAATAATCAACCTATTGAGAAACTAACATCCGAACAATGTATTGAAGATTGGTGTGTCATACATTGGGCAGAGCGAAACTATTGGCGTGAGATGAAGGATTGCATAACATGAGAAACAATTTTTTTGAAATTACTTGGTCAGACTATAAATTTTGGCACATGTATTTGATATGGCCAACAGAGGGTGATGAAAACAAATATTTAAAAATTTCATTTGGTTTCTGGAAATTCTTTGCAAGTATAGGATTGTGGCCAACAAAAGGTGTTGGAGATTTTACTTCAATTATGGGACCAAAATATGGTTTCTCATATAGTGAAGGTGTATTTTTTATCTACAAAGGATTGGACAAATACACTGCAATTGATATGCCATGGCGTTGGCAAATTGTTCGCCATGACCTTTTATTGCCTGATGGTAGTGTATATCAAACCAATTTGTGGGATTATTCTGGCGAAAAAATTGGTGAACATTACCATTGGCATGAAATGTTAAATGGTTGGAAGGATGAAAATCTAAAAAGAGGCCTTTTAGAAAAATGTGCTAGAACGGTAGAATTGGATCACTATACAAAAGATGGTCGCCGTCAACAGGCAATAATCACATTAACGGGTGAAGAAAGAGAATGGCGTTGGTTGTGGTTTACATGGTTGCCATTATTCAATAAAGTTGAACGAGTTGTTTCTTGTGAATCAAATGTCGAATTGGGCAAGAAAGCAGGAACATGGAAAGGCGGCATGATGGGTTGGAGTTGCGATTGGGCAATAAATGAAAGTATGGAAATGGCATTTAGAAGATGGTATGATAAGTGGGACGGCAATTAATCATGAAACTGTGTTACCTATACAACAAACCACTTGATAAAAAAATTTAGATGAAGTATAATACTTTAAACACATTCATAGAAGGAGATGTTTTGGACAACGGCAATAAAGAAATTCTAATCGATAAGGAAGATTTAGAATCTATTCTACAAAAGGTGAAAGAGATTGGTTGTGATACACCATTCTATATTCGCCAACAAAAAGATCAAGAGAGTGATGCCTCTTTTGAAGTTGAAGTGCCTTTTAAATTAAAAGGAATTTTCGGTTTTTTTACGTTTAGGGTCTAACATAATGGAAGATACAATTTTCGATGACGAGATCATTGAAGCTGCAGTAAAATTAGATGACTTTTTGCTTGAATTAGTCGAACAAGGTTTTGGTCCAAATGCAATTAATGGTATTGTGTTAGCCCGTCTAATGATACTAAACAGAGAAACCGATAACGAATCCGATTTTTATTCGTTTTTAACTACAGTGCAAAACGATAGAAACTTAACACCTAAAACATTGCAATGAACGCAAATAATATCGTTTACTTGAAAACTCAGGAAAAACCAGAACCTTTAATTGATTCTGATTATTTTGGCTCTGAGAAAATTCCAGTAAACGATTTATTATCTTTAATTGATTTGATAAAGAAAGCAAAAGAAAATGGGAATACTTAGTCTTTTCGTTGATACTTTTTTTGCTTGGTTATTTTGGCAATGGTCGAGTGAGAATTATAATGAAGGCAAAAAAATCTCTGCCTATTTTTATTTGTTTCTGAGTGCCTTGTTCGGTGCATTTGTTTTTAACACATTATTTAAATAAAAGAATTGAGGAAAATATTATGAAAGTTTTAACCACTACCACAATCGGTCGTTCGGTATCAATTGTGTCTAATCAAATTGTTAGAGTTGAAGAACATGGTGATTCGCATCGATCATGGATTTTTACAACAGATGGACAATCAGTTGTTGTTGATATGCCTTATCTTGAAGTTGTGGGATTTTTAAAAAGTATTGATTGAGAGTAAATAATGTGGACTTTAGTTATCATGTTACACGCCATTTCACCGAATGTGCCGCCATCAAAAGGATCAATAACTTTACCTACTCAAAATATTGAAGAATGTCAGCAAGTACGAGATTATGTAAAAAAGGCCTGGGAATCCGACAAGTATAGAGTAACAGCAAATTGTGTACCTAATGGTAGGAGATAATATGCAGCAATTAGAAATAAAATTTTTCTGGCCATTAACGGAACAAATTCCTCTTGACCTTGATTATGCAGATTGCGAGGCGCCAAAACTTTCCGCAGTAAAATTATATTCGAATTATGCGATACGAAATATAAATGATATTACCACTACCTTTGTTGCTAGCAATTTGTCGATTGATGTAGATACTACTGTAATCAAAACAAAAGATGAACCACCATTCTATCGTAAAATGCTTTATAAAATGATGGGTATAAAATGGGAGAAAAAATGAGTGATACAAAATTCATGGAAGAATACACTGAGATGATAATTGAAGAATGTCGTAAGGCTTTGCATCCTGAGCTTCGTGATATGATATCTCGCGGTCAAGCATTTGATTTAATCAAAAAACATTTTGGTATAAAAGAAGATGAATGAGCAAATAAAAGACTTGATGCAAAAGCATGGCATACACAAATATATTGATGCTGATTGCCAGTCGAGGATTGAAATGATATCTGACTTGATTATAAAAGAATGTATTGCTTGCTGCGGTAGTCAGGCCGATAAGAAAAATATTCTTAAACGATTTGGTTATGAAATACCTAGCGATATAAAGTATAAGGGACCAGATGCTCATTGGTCGATTACAAGTCAATACAATAGAGATTATAATATACCATGAGTCGATTAAATTGTGATGAACTGTTAGTGATATTGCAGGAAGAATGTGGTGAAGTAGTGCAGATTATTTCAAAGATTCACCGATTTGGATTATATAATTTTAATCCAATTACCGAGGAACATAATGATACTCTACTACACAAAGAAGTGGGAGATTTATTGTGTATGATTGAGTTGTGTGTAGAGAAAAAAATTTTGGATGAAAAAGAATTAACCCATTACATAGCAGAGAAACGCAAGAAGTTGAAAAAGTGGAGTAATTTGGATCATGAATGAAAAGATTAAAGAATTGGCCGAAAAGGCCGGTTTCCTACTATGGGAAGATGAGCCATGGAAACCTGAAGGTGCTATCGTTGATTGGGGATCACAATATGATGGTGAGTTGGAAAGATTCGCTGAGTTGATTATCAATGAATGTTTAGGTATATGTGAAGAACTAGGCGATAAAGGAATGGATGGTCATTATTGTGCTGATAAAATCAGTAAAACATTTAGGAGTTAAAGAATGATATTAAACTATTTTAGAGAACAGATTGAGGGCGGTGCCACAGACAACTGGTTCTATGGCACTGAAATGAACGGCGAAGTTCGTGTTGAGCGTCATCGTGGCAGTCTTGACGTATTTCCCACCAATCTAAAATTTGTTCGAATGGCAGGAAGTGTTCCATTCTTTACACTGGACACATACGATGAACGAGGCAATTGAGTTCGTTATGCAATTCTATAATATCTCCAGAGATGATGTTATCAGCCTTTATTGGGATGAGGTTGAAGCCTACATGCAATTACTTAATCATGGAGTTGAAAAATGAAAATATTTGTAATCGCTGTGACTACGGTCGGTTTCATTCTACTGCTTAGTTGGATTGTAATGTTGCCACTCAATTTTAAAGATGATGAGTGTACCGCTAAGAACGGTATATTGGTGAAAACGGTCAATGGTTATTATTGCTTTGACCAAAAAGTTTTAATTAAAATGTAGAGTTAGGTGTTAGATAATCTTTGAATGTACATGATGCATTGATTTTCGTACCTTTGAGTGAGAGTGCTTGGATTGCCTTTTGCATGTCGGCGGTACATTCTGCCTCTGTTTTATAGAGGTTGAATATTGAACCTTTATGCTTATGCGGTGGTTCGGATGAGAGTACGATTAAGAGTAGGATCCACATATGATTATTTATAGAGAATTGCCCTTGGAGGAGAAAGATCGTTTAGCTCAGGAGTTTATAGAGACAACGGTTGATTTGCCGAGTCCCGATAATTATCCGAAGGTAGTACAGACTATGTTTCGATTTTTCCTTTATAGTAAAGGTGTAATGGTGCAGAATGACTAATTATATAATATTAGTGTTATTACTTTCAGGTTGTGCCTCGCCGTATCAATTGAGAGTGATATCTGTATCTGATAAACCGACCCATCATTGTATAGAGAAAAACCGTATAATTTGCGAGTATAGAACAAAATGAAAATTCAAATAATTCCCTTAGTGTTATGTTTAACGGCCTGTTCAACGGTGTCATTGAAGGATGTATCTAAAGGTAGTAATGAGAATAATGATGCCCCTCCCATAGTGGAGAATCGAACGAAAAAGAATAATTCGGGTGTGACGGTGGAGGTAGACACTGATGCTCGAATAGAGGTGAGAAAAATTGATATACCGAAACGGAATGACCCTAATGGTATTTTTCGTGATTATTTAATTTATTTTGATTTGGATGAGTATACGGTACAGGACAAATTTTTACCTTTACTGAAGCAGCATGCCGAGTTTTTGGTGAAGAATCCGGATGAGTTTGTTTTTATAGAGGGGCATACTGATGAACGGGGTGGTGCAGAGTACAATTTAGCATTAGGTCAGAGAAGGGCTAATGCTGTGAAGGTTGTATTGATGAATTATGGAGTTTCTGAGAAACAAGCTGAGGCATTTTCTTATGGGTCGGAAAAACCCCGTATTATAGGTTCGAATGAGGAAGCTTGGAGTGAGAATCGCCGAGTGGAATTATACTATAGGAATTGAGATGAAAAATCCTGTTACTGAGAGAATCAAGGAATATTTGTTGTCTGGTGGTTTATTCAACCCTGAACTTATGGAGCATCAAAAAGTCCGTGATTTACTGGTCGAGGCAGCCGCAGAGATAAAGAGGCTGGAAGAATATGAGTGGATGTATAAGGAGTTAAATGATGAGTGAACCGAAAAGTTGGGTAGTAAATGAACTGCCGAATGGTGATTTAGTATATCAAGATACTATTTGGTGGAGTTTCGATGATTGGAAGAAAGGTAAAAATCCTATACGCACGAATTGGGATGATCCACCGAATGTGCGATTTACCTTTGATATTAACGGCAACCTAAAGAATGTGGAAAAGTTATGAAAGCATTATATAAGAGTACCAGGGTTGTGTATGATGCTCATTTGAAGGAGTATCAGGTGTACTATAAGAACTGGTTTATCTGGAGGTATGATTCTTGTTATAAATTTGATGATCAAACAACGAAATATCCTGTGCATTATAGCTCTGAAGAATCCGCCAAAGAGCGTGCAATTTATCGTGCTAAGAGTATGTTGAATAGTGTAGAGGTTTGGAAGGGTACACAATATTGGGGAACTGAATGAGTTTACTGCCTTGTCCGCAATGTGAAAGTGAAGCGGAGATTTTTGCTACGGGTACTTCCGAATGCTATGGCTGGGCATGGCAAACCTATGGAGTAAGATGCACTGACACCAAAGGTAAGCACTGCGGCATGGAACTGAGTATGGTTGCAGATTATTCATATGTCGATATCCACGATGATTACTGGGAAGAACTCTGGAACAATTTACCCGTGAGAGCAAAAGAGAGAAAATGAACGACCGAATAAAAGAACTATTATCACAGGCTGGTGTACACTATGAGGTGATGCCCAAGGACACGGTACATGAAAAATTTGCTGAGTTAATCATAAAGGAATGTGCTGACCTGTTCAAACTGACCTTCACCGATGAGCAGTACCAGAGGCGTATAGATAAGACCATCTATAAGCACTTTGGACTAGACCAATGAAAATAATCAAAGTATCTCATAATGCTACACAAATAGCGATTACCGTACAGACTGATACCGAATACCAGATCCACCTGTATAATGAGAATGGGTACGTAGAACTCCATAGTAGAGCCGATACCCTTGAAACCGCATTAGAATATCACCAACACCTTTGCGAGAAATGTAGTATCAAATAGACAATTGTTGTCAAAAAGACAATGGTTGCCAAATCCACCGTTTTATGAGATAATTACTCCATACTGAGAGAGGTTATCAAAATGACTACACCAATTTGTCCTTGTTGTTCTACCGCACTTGTTCCGCGAGTATTTGCCGGGTACTATGACCGATTTACTTGCTGGACTTGCGCCTGTACTGATTCCGATACCTTGATTCCCGGCTCGACTATTCTTGCTGGTGGGTATGGGTGGGGAACTACTGGCGACCTTGCAACCGCTGATGATTTAGGGTGATAAAATGAACAAAGTTTTTATTGTAGTAGAACCGATACCATATGAGGGCGATACCGTCCTCCGTGTATTTGCAAAGTATGATGATGCTATTGCCTATGGTGAAGCACTAGTTGCTGAGAATACTATAGAGGAATTCGATGTATATGAGCGTGAGGTGTATTGATGGGTACTTATCGTAGATTCTGTTATACTACAATACAAAAAGACCGAAAAGGTCGTATATATGCTGAAGTTGAACATGGCCGTGGAGGTGAAGTGTTTAATGTATATGCTGATGGTACAGTATTGCTGAAAGAGAACAAAAAACTCTATTCAACAAAAGACTATAATAGTACCTTTGTAAGCCATATCCGATACCATGGTAAAAAATCACTTAAATATGCTCTTGGAGTATACTAATGAAAAAGAAAATTATTGATATATCGAAGCGTCCAAAATGCTCCCATCCAGGTTGCAATAACCCTGGACAGCATACGGGAAATTACCGTAAAGACGGCACTCCACTTTTCCGTAAACAATGCCAAAAACACCACGGTATACGCTATGAAATTGGGGGATGGGAATATAAACAATACCGTAAAGATTATTGTGAGAATAAAGACGGCCGATTAGGGTTTAAGTGTAATTATAAGATCCGTATAGAGGGTCAATTACAAGTAGACCATAAGAACGGCAATCCATCAGATAACCGTAAAAGAAACCTCCAAACATTGTGTGCGAACTGCCACACCTTTAAAACGCTAATGAATAAGGACTATAGTAGTCCAGGACGCAAGTATTATAAGACCGCATAGAGAACCGAAGTATAGTGCATCCAGTGTATAGGAACATGCAATATAATGCACTTTAGTGGGATAAAGTGGGATTTTGTGTCACGGAACGCTACGCAAACGCACTAGCTGGACGTAGCGAAAAATGCGAGGTTATTCGAGAAGCAACGGGTAGTCTAAAATCCATGTCATTTCTGTAACTTATCAGAGTGTCAACGAGATTTCCTTATCTTTTTGATAACATTCTGAGGGCTTGCCATCCTTGCCGAAACCTGTATAATTGACCATACTGAGAGAGGTTTTGCCCGTCACGGAGGGGGGGGGGTAAAGTTTCATTCCTGACAACACCAAATAATGCTTGCCATTCCTACCGAAACCTGTACAATAGAGTCATGGTTAAGAGAAAAGACAAATTCGATATAAGTGAGGCCTGCGGTTGGTTAGGTATGGTCTTGATTCACGCTGCAACCCTTCCTACTAGTCTTGGAGTGATTCTGGGATATAGTGATAAGTTGCCTCCTTTGAGCATGGTTCTGTTAGTCTGGAGTGGATTGTTTCTGTTCCTGATCCGTGCCTTGGCTCGAAGTGATAAACTGTATATTATCAGTAACGCTGTTGGTTTCTTCTTTAACAGCATACTACTGGCTCTAATAGTGTTTAAATAAGGAATAATGATGTATACCTGTAATGAAAGAAAATTCAAGACGCTGAGAGCCGCTGTGGCTTATGCTACGAAGGCATGGAGGAAGACTGGCGTGACACCGAGTATTGAGCCTGTGGTGGTGCTGAACAAAAACCCTGGCTATATTGCTTACCTTGCAAATGGAATGAAACTATGAAAAATTTAGAATGGGAAATCCAGGCCTACGGGTCTCCGAAAGATGATATTCTGGAGTCTGTACAGGATTCTCTGACTTTTAAACTAAGTGGTCCTGGCATGGTAGTGGCTAGTTATCTGTCGGACGCCCAGGAGTTGATTGCTTCTAATCAGTCTGGTACCAATGAAATTGCTCGCCAGTATATCAATATAGCTAAAATGATTATGATGGAATTTGAGCTGGGCTTTAATCCGCGATGAGAAAAAAACGAAATGACCGAAATTATGTACTATATCAAATTGTTTGGCCGGATAGCGGTGACAGCTATATTGGCCTTACTGTTGCTTCCGGCCGTGCTTTTCTACGCTCTGTTAAGGTCCGTGTCCAAAAGCACCTATCCCGAGCTAAGTGTGAATCTAAAAATTGGGAGCTCTGTAACTTTATACGCCAGAACCCGGAAGTAGAGCTGGACTATGAGGTACTGGAAGTGGTGCGAGGCCGTAAGCCAGCCTACCAGAGGGAACGAGAACTGATATCAGAATTGCAACCTTCCCTGAATACCTTTTAATGCTTGCCAAAACCCAGGTTACCTGTATAATGGTACCTGTTGAGTGAGATTAATTGGAGATTCAAATGATTGCATTTTTAGTAATTACTTTTGCGGTTTTGGTGCTGGTGGGTGTACTGGCCGGTTCTACTGTTACTACCTTGGGTTAATTGTCATGATTGAATTAGAACCGATTGTTTTCCTTTTTGTAATTGTTGCACCTTTTGTAATGGCCTATATCCTCTGGGATGCTCTGGAAGATCGCCGCAAATAGTGCTTGCCACGCCGCCGGTAATTTGATATAATGACGGTGTTGAGTTTGAGAAAATACTAAATGATAGATATTAATGATTATGCAAGTCCTCCATGGGAGACCAGTCTGTTCAAAGGTATTCCGATGGCTGAAATTGAGACGGTCCGAGAACTGATGAAACAGAGAGGACTCAATTATAGATTCCGCTTCCGTGGTCCTAGACCTTCCAGGAAGTATCAGAGCTATATTCCGAAAACAATGGCGACCACCTTTGCGGTGTACGATAATGATTATAGACCATATTAATACAGAGCTTCAGTACCTAGCCCAGGATTACTATGAGGATCAGTCCACCCTTGCATGGGAAGGAATGATGGAGGAGATGTATGGCTCCGATCCGAGGTGGTCTGGAAACGACTGGGACTGGAATGAAGGTTTATGGTATTGGGAGAATGTTAAATGATTGAAAATATTAGTGAATTTGTAAGAATCCGTACCGAGGGTTCACCTTTCGAAGTTGCAAATGATGTAATTGTCGAAGTGTTAAGAGATGGAGAATGGACGTATTATTCAGGTTATAACAGCTTGTCAAATGATTACGCTTTTTCAAGTGCTCGAGAAGCTGCTGTCCGGGCAGGAAAAGTGCTTGACATTTCCGCCTAAACCTGTATAATAGGTTCTGTTGAGTGAGATTTAGATTAATTATTAGGAGTTAATATTATGAAAACAATGAAAGAATTGCTGGCGGAAAAACGCACCGCTCTGAAAACCCTGCGTTATGAGATCAAAACCCTGGCCGAGAATGTGAAGGCTGACAAGTTGTCCGCGAAGCTTGCGAAAGTTGCAGCTAAAGAATCCAAGGCTGCTGCGAAAGCTGAAAAAGCTGTGGCTCGCGAAGCTAAAAAAGCAGAGCGTATCGCTAAGTTGGAAGCTAAACTTGCGGCGATGAAAGCTCCGAAAGTGGGTCTTGCTGCAAAGAAAATGGCTCGCAAGCCTAGTCCTGTTACTGTTATTCAAATGAGCGCTTAAAATGAAAGCATTATTTACCACACAAGTTTACGAGAATTACGCCTGGCGTGAAGATGGTACAATCGGTACCGGTCCTGATTCCTACTGGAAGGCAAAGGGTGGTGACGAGTACGTGGTCCTGAATGTGAACAAAGACCAGGTGTTCGAAATCCTGGAGAAGGTCAGCCTGCAAATCGAGCGGAATGACGATTACATTCAGGAGACAATTGTGAATCTCCAGGTGGTGGAAGATGACTACCTCACCGATTATGAGCGAGACCAGCTGGAGTATGACGGCACAATCCAATTTCCCGCAAAGGTGATAGAATGGCAAAGCTGAAAAACTTCCTGAATGAATTGTCTGAGATGCTTGCTGACGGCTACACTATAGCACAAGTAGCTGACTTTACAGGTCTACCGCAGGACGTGGTATTTGATATAGCTCAGCGGTACAGTCTGATGGAGCCAGAGCCCACTATACTACAGTAGCGCTCAGGAGCTGGAACGAAAACGCTAAAAACGGCAGAGGGAAGGAGTCCTCTAGAAGCAGACTACAGTTCGTATAAGGATCCTTAGCTCTGTTACTTTGGATGATTTTCGAATCCCTCCAAGAAATGTCACTAAAATTTTTTTCCGGTATCCGGAACAGTCTAGGAGTCGATTGAGATGAATTCTATGGAATTTCTAAAGCGTGCAGAGAGGTATGCAGAAGCCCGTGGTGATCAGTATTTCTTCAAGCAGTACTATACTACATATCGTGAGTGGTACAATGTGGAGGATTCTGTGTGGTGTGCATTGTCTTGGTTATATGATGAAGATTCTGCGGATTTACTGAAGTATCAATATTGGGGACCTGCACTATGAGTATCAGTACCTATACGAGAAAAGCGAAGTATATTGACCTGAAGGATTACTGTCCTTTCTCTGAGAAAAACGATTTTGTTGAATTGACTGAGTGGCATAATGGAGAAGGTTTTGATGTTACTGTATCAGGTAAGTTTGATACGAAATTCTCTTTAACCTGGGGTCAATGGGAGTCTCTGCAAGTCTTAGTAAATTATAAGGAATCAAAGTAAATGCCAGTCATACTTAAACAAGAACCGGAAGTCGCTGAAACCTTAGATAAGAATGAGGTGGTGGTTACTGAACCTATCACTGAGGTAAAGCCTGTCATTGAGGTTCCTTCTAAAGAATCATTGTCTTTCAATATACCTAAGAATTATGATGGAGACTTTCTGGCGGAAGGTATTACCATTGTGGTGGTCTGTGCGGTACTCTATGGTCTGTTTCAATTGGTGGTGATGTTAATACCTCTACTGGTGAGTTTGGCATTTGTGGGTGGTGTAGGTTACCTGGCTTATCTTTTTATGTGAGTATGTGATGAGTGAGAAACAAGTAATGTTTAACTTTCTGGAAGAACTGAGGAAATCAGGTCAAATCAATATGTTCGGAGCCGCTTCGTACCTACAAGAAATGTTTGATCTGAATCGGTACGAGGCTCGTGATATTGTTCTGGAATGGATGCAATCTTTTAAACGAGGCTAAATATGGGTTATACTGTTTTACTTGTTTCCATCATTGTGATAATTGTGTTTTGTATGATCATATTATGTGTTGATGACGACCACTAGTATGATCGAAAAAATCAGAACCATTACAGACCGACACCCCATTAAAAACTATCCATTCTCCAGAGATGGTGAGGCTTACCATTGTACCCTCTGCCATAAAGTCTGGTTAAAAGAAAAACAAGCCAAAGAACACGATTGTAAACCTATTGAGAAGTGATTGTAAACTTAAACTGTGAGCATTGTAAACTTATGAACATATATATTGGTGATTATTGGGCACCGTTCCCATCCTCAGAATACGGTGGTATTTGGGTTGTCATGGCTGAAAATGAAGAACAAGTCATTGACATCCTTGAAGGAACCAGTTATGATGATAGATATGAAGATTTAATTCCAGAGGCAGTCTCAAAAGCCAAAGTATTCCCCCTGGATAAAAATGAAACCTTTAAACCCCAATTGATTGAGAATTTCTATACATGACCAAAACCTTTGAGTGGCGAGAGCGAAACGCCAAGTGGTACTACTACGATACCAGTAACGGTATGATCGTTGGCTCCACATTTAAAATCGCATTGCAAGAAGTATGGGGTTCCGTAGTCAATACCGGGAGTTACGATTTCTCCTTTAAGATGGATGATGAACGACCCCTCGGACACTTTATCGAACAGGACTTTGCGAAGAAAGCTGTCGAACAATACTGGGATGTCCAAAGCAGGACTCTCTTGGAAAACAAATTCGTTGGATAGCGCGGAAGCGCCGGAATGAACATAAAACATAAAATTATCTGTGACTATAGAAACGCTACAAATTCTCCAGAAGAATTGTTAAATTTTCTATTGACTAATTATAGAAATATATGTAAGTACCATTCCTTTAATACCTTTAAAGAAATGACCATTAATTATAGAATAATTTGTGATCGAAAAAATAAATCCAAAATCATAAAAGATTACGAAAAATATGTGCTAACCAAAAAAGAATTTCATAAAAGTAATTTGGCAATCAGTTATAATATGATTGATCAAATCAAAGTAAATGAAGAACTGGAAAAAAGGATTGTGGATTTCATGTATGATCAAATACAAGATAATTATTTGGATAAGTTTCGGCAAATTAATAATGCGAAACTTAAAAAACACATGATCATGAATTATATTGATAAAAAATATTTTGACAAGAGGTAAATAATGAATCGAAAACGACAAATCTTAGATCATTTGATTAATGACCTCTATGACCAATATTGGGAAGTCATTGAGTTGGCCGTCGAATGTTCCGATATGCAAGAATCGAAAGATGTAATTGATTATATCCGTGAAAAGGTCAACAACCAATGAACAGATTTATATTCTGGGACTTCCTGTATGATATCGAAATTTGTGAGGACCTTAAAACAGGAACCATTACAAATTCGATAATCGTTATGGTTTCTGCAGCTATTATCGAATTGACATTTGTTGCAATTTGGATAACTGCGTTGTTCTTTTGATAACTAAAATAACGCTTGCCTTCCACCGTGGTTCCTGTATAATCAATCCTGTTGAGTTGATAAGGATGCATTATGTGGAATCTAGAAGGTCTGGAAGTTAGCGGTTTGTACATGGGTGAATTCCCAGTGACAGGTGTTGTCGAATTGTCAAGAGTGCAATACGGTGGTGAAGTTTCCCATCATGTTGTTTTGACAACACCGATTGTTGTCTTTAATGCAATTCGGGATCGTGTGATTCTGAATCATAAAAATATTGAAACTGTAAGGGGTTAATCATGGCTTACGTATCTCAAGAATTGAAATCTAAATTGGCACCTCAGATTAAAGCAATTTGCAAAAAGTATGGCGTAAAAGCCAGTCTTGCTGTGCGTAATCATTCTACGCTAGCGTTAAATATAAAATCTGGTAAAATCGATTTTATCAGCGATTATGGTAATTCTGATGATGCTCGAAAGTTCGGCATCCAGGTAAACCCCTACTGGTACAAAGACCACTTTACCGGCAAATCTAAGGCTTTTTTGTCTGAAGTGATTCCTGCTATGAATGATGGAAACTGGGATAAATCCGAAATCCAATATGATTACTTTAATGTAGGTTGGTATATTGATGTAAATATCGGTAAGTGGAATAAACCTTACGAACTAACAAAATGAACAGAGAATATTTACTTATGGGTGTCGCCATTGTTGGCGCACTCTTTTTAGCCATTTGGACTTATCCAAAAAATGATGCTGCAATTTCCTGTAGTATTGCGGAAATTAGTCCAGATTATACGCAAAAAATGCGTGAGCAATGCCGTCAATTGAGGAGTGTTAAATGAGTTTAGCAATTTTTAATTTTATCTTAGGTGTAGCAAATATTTTTATTGCTGGTATGAATTCCAGTATGATACTCTTTCGAAAGAAAGATGGTATTCGAATTGATTACAAAGATTACTTAGCAACAATTATACCACTTACTGTGGGTGTTTACTTGATGATTTACACAATTGGTCAATTAGGGAGTAATTGATGAAATACATTAGAAAACTTTTATTTAAAAAACAAATGAGCAATTTCGATTTGCTTGGTTTATTTTTTATTACTCTTTTAGCTTTTAAAATAAATTTATTCTTTTATGTGTTGCTGATTCCTTTTATCGTCATTAGTGCTGTTTTAGATATACATTTTGAAGTGACAGAAAAACTGGAATCATAATAAATACAAGTATGACTTGCGATAACGAAATAGTTCATCAAATTAACCGCCATTTGTTTTCTATGTTAGGCTCGGCCGAATTAGTTTACAAATGGTGGGAATCTCCTAACAAATATTGGGAAGGCAATACGCCGGCTTCCGTATTTGAAACGGGAGAAGAAGGTCAACATGAGGTCTATAATTATATCATGTGGCATAGCTACGGAGCAGGAGGATAAAATTCTTATCTCATTAGACGGATTAACTAAAAAAGAAAAAAAGATGCTTCAGATTATGTGGAGTATCGATAGTAAGGAACAATTACAGTATTGGGTAAGTTCATTGAATAAACGTGATCAAATAACAGCAACATCATTGCTCATGTTAATTAAATATGAAATGATTGAACATAAGATGGACGATGATTATCTAGAAGCTAATGAAGTATTAAGTAAATTCACATTATCGGAATAAAATAATATGGGAATGTTTGATTATTTGCGTTTTGAAGGTAATGAGTATCAAACCAAAGATACACCTAATCAATTGCTCGATAATTATGAACTGAAAGATGGTTTTTTGTACGAAGAACAATATCAATCACGCTGGGTTGATGATGAAAATTCGCTTTTCAAAGGCTATTTGGAAAAATTTGACGAAAAATGGGTAAAAAATGAAACTTTTACCGGCGAAATTCGTTTTTATCGCCACTTAGACAAACAATATAAAGAATGGGAAGAATTTTCAGCGTATCTTGTTCGCGGAAAAATCGAAAAATTAGTAAAATTAGAGGAAAATGAGCACAAAGTCATTTTTTGAGTGAAAAAATGTTTAAAGATTCAATAAAAATTCGAAATTTTGTAGCAAAAGACTTGAGAACACCGAAATATTCGCTAAAGAGACAAAAAACAGCGAAGGATTTTGCTCGCTCAGTCGAAAAAAATAAAACACAAAAGGAAATCCGAGAAAATTATGCGTACTGAAGGCACTGTCCCTGAAGATTATGATGGATTTTACTTTTTACCGCCTGAAAATGAAAATGAAGAAGGATTTATCTTTCATTTTTTCAAATTAAAGAATGAATTGAGTGATGGCAATCCTATTGATAACTCAAAAATGGGTGATATGTTTCATGTTGCCTTTTTTAAACGTAATGATTTTGGAAAACCTGAATTTGACGATGCTTTTGAGGCAATTTTTATTGATCCCATCACATATGTTAGTAAAACTTTAATGGGCTCGGAAATTTACGGTTGTTTTTGCCGTAAAACTGATAAGTCGGTAGAATGGTTTCAAGATTACCTCACTAGAGTAGCAAAGCCTGTTACAATATCCAAAATGATAGATGCATTGAGAAGTATTGCCGAAACTAAATCTTAATTGAATAAGGAACTATATTATGCCTAATTGGTGCAACAACTCTATCACTGTGAAGGGTGATATCGAATCTATTGATAAATTTCAAAAATTTCTGGATGATAAAAATGGTAAAGAGTGGTTCGACTTCATTCTGCCTTGTCCTGAAGAATTGAAAAATGTTGGTGATGTTTCATTCCACGATAAACGCAACGAAGAACTGATGGCTAAGTATGGATATCAAGATTGGTATTCTTGGTCGTTAGATAATTGGGGTTGTAAATGGAATTGTGACGCTCAAGATTGGGATCGTGATGAAGATACTATTACATTCTGGTTCGATTCGCCTTGGGGACCTCCAATTGCATTGTATGAAGAAATGGAAAATCAAGGATTTGATGTAGAAGCTTATTATCACGAAGAAGGTATGGCTTTCGTTGGTAAATTCGTTGATGGTATTGATGAAAATTATGAATATTCTGACCTAGAATCTCTGGATGATATTCCTGAGGATATAGTTGAATATTGGGGTATTCGTGATCGCATGTTGGATGATGCAGAATGGAATGAAGAAATAGATTGGAGTAATGATGATGATGAACCAGACGACTTTACTTCAGATACCGCAAAAGATTGGATCAAAGGTCTTTTGAAAGATGGTGTTGTTGAAGTTACTTTTACTAAATCTGATGGTACAGAAAGAGTGATGAAATGTACACTAAAAGATGAAGTGATTTCCGAACACTGGATTCCAAAAAATACTGAACCACAAAGAAAATTTTCAGAAGATGCATTGCCTGTTTTTGATGTAGAAGCAAAAGGTTGGCGTTCGTTTAGATTCGATTCAATTAAGAATATTGAATTTGGTCTATAATAGTTTAGTGGGGCCGGAAGCTTAATTGGTATAAGCGTCCGACTCATAATCGGGGGACAGTGAGTTCGAGTCTCACCCGGCCCACCATTAACAATTTGATAATTAGTTGTTAAAATGATAATGTTGTATTTACCCAACAAACCGCTTGACAAAAAATATTTTTTGATATATACTACACACATATTAAATTTCGCAGTAAAAAGATATAAATAAATGTACTATGACAAAAAACACTTTTAATTGTAAACCCTGTTTAGATATAGAAATGCCATCGATTTGGCAGGCCTCAGTACGCTTTAGTAATACAAGCGGAATTGGCTATCACAATCAAGGGGTTTTTGTATAGATTATTGAAGTAACCAGATAACCTACAAAAACCCTAAGATCGAAAGACTTAGGGTTTTTTGTTTTATACGCTATTCGCAACGAGTGTGAGCCGGCGTACAATAAAATGGCAAAAGGTCGGAACCGAGGATAAAAACGCTGGCGATAACAGCAGAGTAAAATTCGGATCAATTGGGGATTGGTGAAATGGTATCACACCGGATTTTGATTCCGAGGTTATAAGTTCGATTCTTATATCCCCTGCCAAACAAAAGAATACTCTTTGAGGTCTTGGTCGTTACCTGCGTAGCAAAAACGGCGACAGAGTATTCTTCTATTTGGGTAGAATCTCGGTGTGGTGTAATGGCAGCACAGCAGTCTCCAAAACTGCTTGTCGCGGTTCGAGTCCGTGCATCGAGGCCATGATTATGAAAACTATAATAAGGAGAAACAATCATGGGGCAATGTCAGTTTTAGTTCTAGTAATGGTTTTTTTATTTTATATACACAAAAATTTTTAAAGGAGTCCTGTTATGGATAGTGACAAGAGTGACAAGATGAGGGGGCTATAGTCAAACGGTTAAGACATCAGACTTTTAATCTGTAAGGTCAGGGTTCGAATCCCTGTGGCCCCACCATATAAAAACACATTCAAACACATAATGGCGGCCGGCGCTATGGATTACTGTTACGAGAATCCAAGAATGTGTTTCTATATGGTACAATGGTGACCTTAGTGTAGTGGTCTGCACGCCAGATTGTGGACCTGGCAGTATGAGTTCGATCCTCATAGGTTACCCCATGCATCGTTAGCTCAGTGGTAGAGTCCTTGCCTTACAAGCAAGTTGTCGGTGGTTCGAATCCATCACGATGCACCAAATAACTCGGTATGGTGAAATGGTATCATGCGTGGTTTGGGACCATGCGGCGGAGGTTCGATTCCTTCTACCGAGACCAATTTAGGAGAATGATATGTCTAGGACTTTTCGTAAAGAAAGAAAAACTTCAAAGAAAGTTAGAGATGGTCATCCGCAATATGTTTCACCAAGTTGCGAACATCATGGCGGTTGTGCATGGTGTGAAAGAAATCGTTTGATTAACTTTAAGAAACAGAATCAAACAAAGTTTTATGTTTAATGGGGGGATTGGTGCTAATTGGGAACACATGTGCTTTGCAAGCATGAGTCAGCAGTTCGAATCTGCTATCCTCCACCATTTACAAATGCAACTTTAGCTGATGTGGTCATAGCGGCGGCCTGAAGAGCCGTTGAAGTAGGTTCGATTCCTACAGGTTGCACCATATCCTTCCGTAGCTCAAAGGTAGAGCCCACGACTGATAATCGTGAGACAGTGGATCGTTACCATTCGGAAGGACCAGATTTGCCCCGGTGACGGAATTGGTATACGTGTTGGTCTTAGAAGCCAAATTTTAGGAGTTCGAGTCTCCTCTGGGGCACCAAGTTTTGTAGTAGGAGCAGAGTCTAGTGGGATGGACAACTACACGGCTTAGTATTAACGAAAACTGACCATCAATCAGGAATTAGTGAACGGCTGTGCTTAGTGAACGGAGTGTCGGGAGAGGGTGATGCCTCAATGTGTACACACCGGCTACAAATTTATTTTCGGTCTTTAGTAAAATGGATGATTACGGCGGAATACGACTCCGCAAGTGGGAGTTCGATTCTCTCAGGACCGGCCAAGTTAAAGGAAGTGTGTCTGAGTGGTTTAAGGTATCGGTCTTGAAAACCGACGACTGTAAAAGGTCCGTGAGTTCGAATCTCACCGCTTCCGCCATTTAAAGGAAAAACATGATACTCAATACAATTTTACAAATATTTTTTTATTGGTTTGTAATGGGATTTGCAATTGCGGTACTCATGTTTAGTTGCCTGATGTTTGCTAAATTTTGTGATATAATGGTGAGTTGGCTGAGTGGCTTAAGGCAGCGGTTTGCTAAACCGTCGAAGGTTTAAATCTTCCATTGGTTCGAATCCAATACTCACCGCCATTAAAGGAAAAATAATGTATAAAACATATGAAGCTAAAATTGCAAAACAAGATTTGATTCATGGCGCTTATTATGCAGGCAGTTGTCGTAATGCAAGTGAAGCGCGATGGAATGCCGATAAACAAGTATTTGTACATTGGCGAACAAAGTTTAATCATACTTTTTTGGAAGAAATAAAACATCCAGAAGATGATCAATTGTTTGATGTATTTGTAGTAGAACATATTTTGGAAAATCCTTCAAAAGAAATTCCATTCAAATAAGGAGGCATTATGCCAGCAGTATTTCTAGTAAGTGACACACATTTTGGTCATGCTGGCGTATGTAGATTCCTGCGTGACGATGGTACGAAACTTAGACCATGGGATAATCCAGAAGAAATGGATGAAGAAATGGTAAAGCGTTGGAACGAAACAGTTCGACCTAACGATAAAGTTTACCATCTCGGTGATGTTGTAATTAATCGCAAGTCTCTCCAAATCCTTGAAAGATTAAATGGAGACAAAGTATTGATTAAAGGCAATCACGACATTTTTAAACTCGAAGATTACACTAAACATTTTCGTGATGTTCGTGGTTATCATGTAATGAACGGAATGATTCTTAGTCATATTCCTGTACATGAGGAAAGTCTTGGTCGATTTGGAACAAACATCCATGGACATCTTCATTACAATAGAGTGATGAAAAATATTAATGTACAGGAATGGGGTCCTTACGATGAAAGACCTTTTACTACACAGAAAAAAGTACTTGATACGAGATATTGGTGCGCTTGTGTTGAACACACCGATTTTCGTCCGATTCTTTTTGAAGATGCAATTAAAAAAATTAAAGAACAAGGTGGGACTATTGGATTTAAAAATGGAAATGGTCCTACTGTAGATTAATGGTAAGGTGGCTGAGTGGTCCAAAGCAGCAGTCTGCAAAACTGTAAAACCGTGGGTTCAAATCCCACCCTTACCTCCATTTGTTATCAAGTTGATAATGTTGTATTTTGGCAACAACGCTTGACAAATTCTGTGGCTAGTGTATAATGTACTTTGTTGATTGAGAGTTCTTTAACAAGTTGATAACAAAGTTATTTTTATACTAACTTTTGGAGAAAATATGATTATATATCTCGGCCGTTTAAATTTGTATAAAGTTGGCAATCAAACTGCTGTTGGTATAAAAGATGCTAAATTTCGCCAGCGTGGTTATGCTGCGTTTGGTAAAGATGTGAAGATTCAAAAACTTAATAAACGAGTTCGATATTATTTTGAAGATGGAAATTGGTTTGTAAAATAAAACAGAAGTGAGCGATCTGTCTCTGAAAAGAGTTTAACAAGGGTTTGATGCAGCAATGACTTCGGCATCATGTAACAGTCAGTTCCTTGTTAGCTTTAAGTTTTATGCACCGTTCGTCTATCGGTTAGGACATTGCCCTTTCACGGCAGTAAGAGGAGTTCGATTCTCCTACGGTGTACCATATTGAAGCACATTTCGAACGGTTAGAGGCCGTCACCGGATGGGAGCTTGGTAAAGTGTGTTTCAATATGGTGAAGAAGCAAGGTTAGGATTTGGTCACCGTATAGTGGCTGTGCTCTGAAACAACCTGTAATGAGAAGCCGAAAGGCGTCCTTGTGGTAAGTAGAGAGTTGGTGTAACGTCCAACCACCATAATAATATGGCACTTTAGTTCAGTTGGTTAGAATGCCGCCCTGTCACGGCGGAGGTCAGGGATTCGAGTTCCCTAAGTGTCGCCAGAATATGTTATAGGAATGTTTTTATGTTTGTAATAGAAAATATTTTAGACAATGAGGATGTAAAAAATATAGTTTCCTTAATTGACCTTGAAATTGAAAATAATTTTGATGTAAATGTTCCGTTATATCAGTCGCATACTAATATGCATTTAAAGTATGATGAGAATGAATCTTTTAAAAAATTTTTAAAAAAAGTTGATGATATAACTAAAACAGAAATGAGAGAAAGAATAACATTAATTGAGTGTTGGTTTAATATTTGCAAGAAAGATTCCAATTTCGAATTTCACAATCATATTAGGACTAGAAGTTCAAGGCATTTTAAATATACTTCTGTTTTTTTTCTTAAAAATTGTACAGAGAATGGAACAATATTTAAAATTAATAATGCTTTATTGCAGTTAAAAGTTAAAGACAATGATTTAGTTTTTTTTGATCCAAGTTTATTGCATACCGTTCCACCTTGGAAAAACATTGATAGATATTCAATAGCTATGGATTTTATTGAACGTTAAGTTTTATTGCTCAGTAGATCAGCGGTAGATCAGCGGACTGTTAATCCGTGTGTCGTAGGTTCGATCCCTACCTGAGCAGCCAGAATCCGGTTACTACTTTCCTAAAAGTAGCGTTTGGTACACGAAAAAATCCAGGTGGCTATGGCACCTTTAGTGAAGCGAACCTTCGGACAACATAGCAGCGTGGACACTACGTAGCAAAGTGCTTTTAGTGTTCGGACAGGGTAACAACTCAGCTTGGGGGCGACCGTGGAAAAACGTGGCCTAAGCAATATTAAATTTGCAGTTTGTAAGCCATGGGCTTGATCATGCCTGCGTAACTATGTACATAAACGGTAAATCCGGCCGGATACTCCGTTGAGCATAGCAAATAGTATAAACTGCAAATCTAATATGGGTAGCGAGTAGCATTGGTGACTACACCTGACTGTAAATCAGGCGCTTCGGCATACGCGGTTCGATTCCGTGGCTACCCACCAAGTTTCGCGTGTGAGGCGAGGAGAGTAAAATCTCCCACCTTTTCAATTGCGGGTTAGAGGAGAGGTCGTCCTCGCTTGTCTCATAAGCAAGAAATCGTGTGGTTCGAATCCCACACCCGCAACCAATGGTAGTGTAGCATAATGGTAGTGCGCCACCTTCATACGGTGTTAGGTGCAAGTTCGAATCTTGCCACTACTACCAGCATAAGTAGTGTATAATAGCCCCTATAGTTAAATGGCCATAACGGTTGCCTTGTAAGCATCAATTCCTAGTTCGATTCCAGGTGGGGGCACCAATAACAAGGAAGTAAAATGAGTGACGGCGGCAAAGGAAGTAGACCAAGACCATTTTCGGTTCCACAAGATAAGTTTTCTGATAATTGGGATAAAATTTTTAAGAATGAATATCAGGATATTTTAAGTACTGAAGATTGTGTATTGGATGCTTTTGAAGATAAAAAAGAAACAAAGCGGGATTAGTTTAATGGTAAAACTACAGATTTCCAATCTGTTGTTATCAGTTCGATTCTGATATCCCGCTCCAAGTTTTGCGGAATTAGTTTAATGGTAGAACAAAACCTTGCCAAGGTCTAGACACCAGTTCGATTCTGGTATTCCGCTCCAATTTCTGGCGTTCGTTCAACGGATAGGACAAGGCTCTTCTAAAGCTTTAATGGGGGTTCGATTCCCTCACGCCGGACCAAACGCCTCTGTAGTTTAATGGTAAAACAGCGGATTTATATCCCGTGTGCAACAGATAATTGGCCAATGTGGGTTCGACTCCCGCCGGAGGCACCAATAATAAGGAGAATGTATCGTGCGTAAACTTGATTTGGATGAAATCAAAGATTATATCAATAGTCAATCACCAGAAACCAAAATTTATATTGGTTGCGATTCTGAACGATTTAAGGTTGATGGTGTTTGGTACGCCGATTACATTCTTGCTGTAGTAGTTCACATAAACGGAAATAATGGTTGTAAACTTTTTGGTGAAGTACAAAGAGAAAGAGATTATGATCAAAAGAAAAATCGTCCTAGATATCGTTTAATGAATGAAGTGTATAAAGTTTCTGACTTATACATTAAACTTGCGGATGTGCTTGAAAATAGACATGTTGAAGTTCATTTGGATATTAATCCTGATGAGCATCACGGAAGTAACTGTGTGATGCAAGAAGCAATTGGTTATATTCGTGGTACTTGTAATGTTATACCTCTAATCAAACCAAATGCATTTGCGGCATCATACGCTGCCGATAGATTTAAAAGTTTACGAGCAGCTTAGTTTTATAAATAGACACTCCAGATAGTTTTCAGGAGTGTCTATGAAAAGAATAAGTGCAACCGATCAAGAAATAATTGAAGTGTCTAACACTTCACATTCAGCAACGCAAGCAGCACAAAGATTAGGTATTCAATATGGTACTTATCGTGTTCATGCTTTAAGATTGGGAGTGTTTAAGGCCAATCAAGGTGGATTAGGTACATCAAAACCTAAAAAAGAAGGCGCAGGTAAGATATCATTAAAAGATATTTTAGAAGGTAAACATCCAGAGTATCAAACAAATAAATTAAGAAAAAGATTATTCAACGAAGGTTATAAAGAAAAAAAATGTGAAGTGTGTGATATAACTGAGTGGAACGGTAAAGAATTGTCGTTTCAGCTTGAACATATTGATGGAAACAGTTATAATCATTCTTTGAATAATTTGATGATTATTTGTCCGAATTGTCATTCACAAACGGACACTTATTGTGGTAGAAATAAAACGAAATAATGCGGGTATGGTGGAATGGTAGACACAGCGGGCTTAAAACCCGCCGCTGAAAGGCGTGCCAGTTCGAATCTGGCTACCCGCACCATCTTTTACTAGGTCTATTGTTGCGATAGAAAAATATCATTAGACTTTTGTGACTAATTAGTGTAAACTATGACTAAGTACTAGAGATAGTGCTTAGTCTTTTTTTTTTGGAGGAAATAAATGAAAACAGTAGGCGATGTAATTGAACCGTTCGTAGTAACTGGTATTAATCCTGGTAGTGACAAATTTTTTGATATTACCGAAAAGTCTTTTGAAGGTAAGTGGAAAGTAATTGTTTACTATCCAAAAGATTTCACGTTTGTATGTCCAACAGAAATCGTGGCATATGATAAGTTGTTCCAAGATTTTGCAGACCGTGATGCAGTTCTATTGACAGGTTCTACCGATAATGAATTCTGTAAACTTGGTTGGCAGGCTTCACATGAAGATTTGAAAAAAATCAAACACATTCAGTTTGCTGATACTTCGCGTGAATGGGGTGTATCATTGATTGAACAATTGGGAGTTTTCTATGAACCAGCGGGCGCAGCTCTTCGTGCTACTTTTATTATCGACCCTGATAATGTTATACAACACGTTACGGTTAACAACCTCAATGTAGGTCGTTCACCAGATGAAACACTTCGTGTGCTTGATGCTCTTCAAACTGGAGAACTCTGTGCATGTAACCGCACAATTGGTGGCGAAACACTTTAATATTGGAGGAAAATATGTTGGAATGTTTAATCGTTGGAGATAGTATTGCTGTTGGTGTAAGTCAGATTAGAACTGAGTGTCAAGCTATTGTGAAAAGTGGAATTAATTCTAGTGATTGGAATAAAAAACATTTACACAAATTAAAACCTACTAAAACTTTAATTATTAGTCTTGGTGCAAATGATTTGGGAATTAATACGGAAGGCAACATTCGTTCACTTCGCACAAATGCTCAAGCCGAAAGAGTTTTCTGGTTGTTGCCTAGTCAAAAACTAAAACCAAAACAAGTTGAATCTGTGAAACTAGTTGCAGCTGAATTTGGTGATACGGTGATACCAAGACCAGAAACCAACATTAGTTCTGATGGTGTACATCCAACATATAAAGGATATAAAATTTTAGGAGACCAAACGAAATGACATCGTGGGTAGATACATTAAAAGAAGTAAGTATTCCTGAATATGCTAAGGATACTAAACTCAATATTGATGCAGTAATTAAACGTAGCACATTACCAGTTGAAGAAGCAGAAGCAGTGGCATTAGCCGCTGCGTTTGCTACAGGTAACTCTAAACTTTGGACATGGCTTCATCTACAAATAACTGACCGTAAAGAAGCTGACGCAGCACTTACGGCAGGTGCAATTATGGCACAAAACAATGTATGGTATCCATATGTTGAGATGGCTGATGATCCAAATCTTACTGGACTTCCAGCACAATTACGCATGAATGCTATCGCAAGTCATGGTGGCACGACCAAAGCAAGATTTGAGGCTTACAGTTTGGCCGCAAGTATTGTTGGTAAATGTCATTTTTGCGTAAAAGCACATTATGAGACTTTGAAAAAAGAAGGTTATACGGTCGAACAATTGCGAGATATTGGTCGTATTGCCGCAGTCATGAAAAGTGTTGCAAGCGTTTTAGCTAATTAAACCAGTGGGAACTATGTTAGTTCCCACTTACACTCCAAACTACTAGTATTAATACTAAATAGTAGTATTGATCCACCTCAAACTTGGTGTATATTATCAAGTGTCTTGACCGCAACCTAGGTTGTGCCGTTCATATAATTCTTCGTTTTGCCTGTGTTGTTTACTATAACAACAACTAAAGGTGATAAAAATGTCCGACAACTCGGATGACATAAAGCCCGATTTAAGTAAATTTAAGCCAAAAAAGAAAGCACTTGCAGTTCCTAAAGAATTCTTAGAAAACGCAAATAGTTATGATGAAAAGTTGGTAGTAGTTAAGGTATTTGCCGAAAAAAATGTGCAAAATACTGTTAAACTTTTCAAGAATATGTTGAAGGATGATATAGAAAGAAAAAGAAGAAGATAGAAGATGGATCCATTAACACTATTTGCATTAGCTAATGGTGCTGTTAAACTTGTAAAAGAAGGATGTAAACTTTACAAGGACATTCAAGGAGCTGCTGGGGACATTAAAGATGTTCTCAAGGATCTTGACGACCAATTCAATAGTAAATTTAAAGATCATCCTCCAACCGTGGCTGAACGTAATCAGTTCGTCACGGAGAAAAATCGAATAATTGAATTAAACAAAAAGGGCGGTGAGACAACCGATATCTATACACAAATAGGACAACACTTAGGTGTGTATTTCGACAACTATTATAAATGTTTAGCTGTGTTTGAGGAAGAAGAACGCCGCAGTCGAACTGAAGTATATCACGGCGAAGATAGTCTAGGTAAACGAGCTCTAATGCGTGTACTACTTAAAAAACAACTAGAACACATGAGTGCAGAATTGCGTGAAATCATGGTCTATCAAAGTCCACCAGAGTTAGGTCCTTTGTATCTTGATGTTGAAGAAATGATGAGAAAAGTTGGCAAAGAACAAAGTATTGTTATTGCGGCTGAGATGAGAAGAAATGCTGAAAAGTCGAAAATAAAAGCTCGCCGCAAAAAAAGATTGCAATATAAAATTATGTGTTGGAGTATGAGCAGTTTAGCTATTTTATATTTTATTTGGTTAGTTTGGGCAATAGTTCAAGTGAGAATAGAGAATAGTCCAGAATTAGGTCGATGTTTAATACCCAAAGGAACTTGGCCTTATCAACATTACAACAATTTAAAATGGATAGATTGCGAAAACTAGTGTTGTAAAAAAACAACAGTCTTAACAATTCGATAACATAACCCGCTTGACTTTCGGACTAAAATGCTATATAATAGTGTAGGTCTGAAATTAAGGCGGGTTTTTTTATTGGAGATTTAAAATGGCACGAATGCTCGATGCTAATCAAAAATTTGCGGGTGCAGAACCAAAGTTTTCTACAGAATTATCACAAATCGATTTATCGAAAGCTTTATCATGGTATGCACAAAATAAAGATTCAAAAGATTCTCAAAAGTATGCATCTGATTTTTTTAAGAAAAAATTCAAGTTAAGTATTTCTGATATAACTAAATCAAAACCACCAACTTTTGGTTTTATGTGTAGAATTATATCGAACGGTGGAATTTTATCCAAAAAGGATCAAGAATGGTTTGATTCAGAAATTGAAGATATTAAAAATAAAATTTCAAAACAAAAATCGGTTGATGAAAAACCTGTAAAAACAAATACACCAAACATTCAAGATAGAATAAAAGAAAAGGCTAGTGAATGTGTGGGTGAATTAGAAGCATTAATTGATATTCTCATAGATTCCAGATTTAATGAATCTGTTTCACCTTATGGTGTTATGCATGGTATGGATTTGAAGGGTGTACACACAAAACATGTTATTGATTGGTTTAAAAAGATTCGCAATGAATACGATTCTGTAATGAATACTTCAGATCCAGAAATAAAAGAAGGATATTCAAATTTCAAAAAAACTGATTTGAAGAAATTGATTGCTTTTTGTGATCAAGTAATTGTTGATGCAAGTAAGATTTCTGGCGAAGCTATAAAATCTAGAAAACCAAGAAAACGTAAAGTAAAGACGGTAGAACAACTTACGGCAAAAGTTAAAATTTGCCAAGAGTTTAAAGAATTAAACTTGACTTCTATCGATATTAAGAGTATAATAGGAACTATGCAACTATGGGTATACAATACCAAGACCAGAAAACTTGGTGTCTACCATGCCAGTGATGCAGGAGGCCTAAGTATTAAAGGAAGCTCACTTCAGAATTATAGTGACGATAAATCGATACAGAAGAAATTGCGTAAACCTGAAGTTACTTTACCTGAGATACTTAAAGGTGGAAAAGTTTATTTGAGAAATGCAATTGATGGAATTAAAGCGGTTGCAGCACCTTTGAGTGGAAGATTAAACGAAGATACAATACTACTAAGGATAGTAAAATGAAAATCGCAGTGTGTAGTGACCTGCACCTAGAATTCGGAGATTTGGACCTTCATAACGATGAAGGCGCCGATGTTTTGATTCTCGGTGGTGATATTTTGGTGGCAGAGGATTTGAAAGGTGCAGGATCGCCGATTGTTAAAGTGACGGAAACATTATCTATACGTGCTGAAAGATATGTTGATTTTATCAATCGTTGTTCTGAAAGATTTCCTCATGTAATCTATATCATGGGAAATCACGAACACTATCATGGTGATTTTGCCGAGAGTGATAAACTCATCAAAGGAACTTTTGGTGATTTGAAAAATTTTTATTTTCTAGACAAAGATTGGATCAATATCAATGGTACTTTCTTTTATGGGGGCACATTGTGGACTGATATGAACAATGAAGATCCTAGAACGATGCGAGAAATGGCTTATTGTATGAACGATTACAGAGGCGTAGATAATAGTAATCGTCAAGTTAGTTATCGTGTACCAATTGATGTTGAAAATGAAAAACCAACTGGATGGGAGATGAAACAAAGACCCGGTCAGTTTACGCCTGACGATACTGTGGCTGATCATAAAGAATTTCTAAAAGGACTTGATGTAGCTCTTAATTTGTATCCCAATCATCGTTTTGTGGTTGTGGGACACCATGCACCAAGTAAACAAAGCACACACCCTAGATACAGAAATGAAGTTATTATGAATGGTGCTTACAGTACTAATCTAGACAACTTTATTCTTGATCGCAGGCAAATCAAATTATGGACTCATGGGCATACCCATGAGGACTTTGATTACATGATTGGTACTACAAGAGTGTTGTGTAATCCGAGAGGATACGATGGTTACGAAGAACGTGCCGATAACTTTAAACTAAAGTATGTGGAGATTTGACTAAATACTTCATAAACTAATTGAAAACAAAATGATTATCTTTGATTACAACCAAGTGGCAATTTCGTCACTTATGGAACAAATTGGTTCTTCTAAAAAGCCTGTTGAAGAAGATTTAGTGCGACACATGATTTTAAATGTGATTCGTACCTATGTCAAGAAGTTCAAGGAGAAATACGGACCAGAAGTTATTATTGCTTGTGATAATAAAAACTACTGGCGCCGAGATATTTTTCCTGAATATAAAGCTTCTAGGAAAAAAACTAGAGATGCTTCTGGCCATGATTGGACTTCTATCTTTGAAGTTTTGGGTAAAATCAAACAGGAATTGAAAGATCATTCGCCTTATAAAGTTATTGATGTTGATACTTGTGAGGCGGATGATATTATTGCTGTTTTGACGATGAAATATTCTTCAACACAAAATGTCATGATACTTTCTTCGGATAAAGACTTTGCTCAATTGCAAAGATATCCAAATGTTGAACAGTATTCTCCAATTCTAAAAAAATCTATAAAAGAACCTCTACCACTTCTTCAACTTAAACAGTTGGTTATACGTGGTGATAAAGGCGATGGTATTCCAAATATTCTTTCTAAAGATGATGTCTTTACCACTGGTGGTAGACAGAAACCCATTACTGAAGCTAAAATTATAAATTGGTTGAATCAAGAACCAAAAGAATTCTGTAATGAAGAAATGCTTCGCAATTATAGTCGCAACGAAATGTTAATCGATTTGACTAAGATACCGGATGGTCTTGTTGAGAAAATTTTGGATAGATACGATAGTGTTAAACCAAAAAGTAAAAATGAATTTATGAACTACATGATCTCCAATCGTCTTAAAAACCTGATTGAAGTGATTGACGAATTTTAAGGATTAAAATGGAATACCTTTACTCGGAGATTCTCGACATGTTTGAGAAAGCTCCAACCAAAAAAGAAAAAATTGATGTGTTGAAAAAATTTGAACATCCAACGTTCAAAGAATTTTTTAATTATGCTTTCAATCCAAGTATTGTATTTGACGTTGAGATACCAGAATATAAACCATCTTTTGATCCTGCCGGATTGAATAATGCATATCTTGATTCTGAATTGGAAAGAACTTATAGATTTATTGTAGGTCATCCCAAACGAGCCAATGGATTAAAACCAAGAAAACAAACCGAATTACTTTTAATTCTTTTGGAAACTTTACACAAAGATGAAGCTGATCTATATGTAAGAATGTTAAGAAAAGATTTAAAAATTAAATTTCTTACCAAGAAATTTATTAAAGAAGTTTATCCAGATTTACCTTTTGAGGCTTAAATGAAAGTAGCAGTCGTAACACCAACGATAGGTTCTAAAACTCTAACACAATGTATTCAATCAGTTGAAGAACAGACGTATGAAAATTTGACACATTATATTTTTATTGATGGTGAGAAAGAGTATGGAAACAAGATTTGGCACCAACTTGAAGATGCTACAAAGGTCAAAACAATCCGCCTTGAAGAAAATGTGGGCAAAGGTTGGTATGGTCATCGTGTATATGCTGCATGTAGTTTTCTTGTCGATGCTGATGTTATATGTTACCTCGATGAAGATAATTGGATTGATCCTAATCACATTGAGGAATTGGTTAAGGTACTTCAGGAAGGAAACCAGTGGGCTTATTCATTAAGAAAGATTTACAACAAAGAAGGAGAATATCTCTGTGAGGATAATTGCGAATCGCTTGGAAAATGGCCTGTTTATTTTAACAATGAAGTATTCCATATTGATACCTCAAGTTTTGCTGTTAGGCGTGATGTTGCTGTTGCTATAGGACATGCATGGTACGGTCAATGGGGTGCTGATAGACAATTCTTCACAAATTTAAAAAGACTTTTTCCAAAATTTGAGTGTTCGAATCAATACTCACTTTGTTACAGACTTGATGGGAATGAAAATTCAGTAAACTTAGAATTCTTTGAAAAGGGAAATAAAGTTACTGAAGAAAGACACAATAAAAAATATCCTTGGTTGAAAAGAGATAAAGTTATTAATGAAATTGGACCAGGCATTCGAATCGTTGCGTAATATGTTTTTCAGACCAAAAGTTCTTGTTACTGGAGGTTCAGGTTATCTTGGATCTCATGTTTGCAAAATGTTGAAACAAGAAAACTGGAATATTACTATACTTGATATAAAAAAACCGAAACATAATTACTTCAATCATTTCGAACAAATTGATGTATGTGATTATGAAAAAGTAAACCATCTCTTTTGGAAAAAAGGTAAGTTTGATATCGTATTTCATTTTGCCGGTAAAATAGAAGTCGGTGAATCTGTAAATAAACCAAACTATTACTACCACACAAATACAGGTGGAACTTGTACAATATTACTTGTGATGGAAAAGTATGAGTGTGAAAATATCATCTATTCTTCGACAGCAGGACTGTATCAATCTAAAGATCAACCTTTGTTAGAAAATGATGAGTTGAATCCTATGAATAATCCTTATGCAGGAAGTAAATATGCATCGGAATTGGCTATAAAACAGTCGGGTATGAATCATATAATTTTTCGTTATTTTAATTTAGCTGGTGCCGATGAAGATGGTGACATAGGTGAGAATCACGAACCCGAAACCCATCTAATTCCTAAAATTCTACAAAATCTAAATAACTTTGAAATTTATGGTTCCGACTATGAAACAAAAGATGGTACATGCGTTCGAGACTATGTGCATGTATCTGATGTTGCAAGGGTGCATATTGATGCTGCCAATTATTTGTTATCAGAGAAAAGGTCTCACGTTTTAAATTTAGGTACAGGAACAGGTTACTCCGTATTAGAAGTTATCGATGCAATCGAAAAACACACAAATCAAAAAGTATTCAAACAATATCACCAGAGGCGCGCTGGTGATCCTCCAAAATTAGTATCCAACATTGATTTAGCTAAAAAAATATTAAACTACGATCCTAAACATGATATCTCATCTATTGTAAAAACTGCATATAATTGGGAAAAAAATGGCCGAAAAGATTCTTGATTTTTTATCTCCAACAGATGAGATCAACTCAACGCTGTTAAAGAATCACGTACATTTTTTAACCGGCAATATTGATGAGAACAATACGTTAGAAGCAATTAAGTGGATTATATACGAAAACTTAATACCAGAAAATAATGACTTGATACTTTATATCAATTCAAATGGTGGAAGTTTAGAAGATGCTTTCGCTTTGATTGAGATTATGAATAAATCTAAGAAAAAAATAAAAACGGTGGGATTAGGATCAGTTTGTTCGTCAGCATTTTTAATTTTTGCATCAGGACATAAAGGTGAGAGATATATCAGTAAATCCTCATCTGTTATGTGTCATCAATTTTCCAATGGATTTGATGGTAAATATCATGATATAAAATCTGCTGCAAAAGAAAACGATATGATAAATCAAAGAATGTTATCTCTGTTAAAAAAATGTACGGGATTAGATACTCGTACAATTAAAACCAAACTTATTCCACCAAGTGATGTTTGGTTTACGACAGAGGAACTTTTAGAACTTGGCATAGCTGATAATGTTTTTTAAGGAGGAAAAAAACGAAATGATTCACGGTGGTCAAAAATATCAAAAAACTGAAAAAACTAAATTTAGAAAAAATCAAGATCGTGAAAAGGCTAAACAGGATAAAAACAGGCACCATGATAAAAGTTTTTATCGTTTAATGAAAGAGGAAAAAGATAGTTATGTCTTATAGAGAAATTTTAGAGAAACAGATAAAAGAATTGGAAGAAAGAATCGCTAACTATCAAGGCGATAAAAAAATTCTCCAAGATCAATTAAACAAATTAAAGTTATCCGAATTTGAAGAATCGGAAAGAGAATCTGGACAACAGTTGTTAAAAGGATAATGTTGTAGAAATACAACACCTATTGCCAAAGTCTTGAATTTGTGAGATAATTCAAGCATGTTTAAAATTCTCAAAGAAACCACGGACTGGTCTGAGTGTGATTACAAAGTTTGTAACCATACTTATTTGATAAGTCCAAAAAATAAAGTTATCGCTTTTGCAAATGGCGAAACCGGTGATATTGTCAAATTGAAAAATGGTTGGAATTTTGATAAACGTTATCGAAAGTTTATCGAAGTTGTCAATAAAGAACTATCTAATCTGATACCAAAAGATTATCAAAAAGAAAAGTTGCAAAAACCGCAACTTGTCAAATCTGCAAATATACGTAATTTCAAGGTCTTGTCAAAAGGTAAAGAATATTACGTTTCTTATAACATTCCAGGAAGTTTCTATAATTGCAACTGTACGGGGTTCGGGTATCGTAGAACTTGTTCACATGTTAAGGCTGTTGCAGAAAAACAACAACAAACCGCTTGACAATATTACCTATTCCTGTATAATTGTACCTGTTGAGTGATTAATAAGGTTAAGAAAATGATAACGAATTTAGACTTGTATCTGGAAGCTATCAAAGCTGACTATTTGACTATGGTAACACCTGGTGACGTTATTCAGGAAGAAATGTACCAAGATTTTTGTGATGGTTTGACTTTTAGTGTCGGTTCGAAATATATCAAAGTTTTTAAGGATCGAAAAGGCGGTTGTTCTGTACATTCTTTTATTTGCTTGAAAGATGACGCTAAATTTAAAAAAGGCGATATTCTGATGGCTGCTTCGTGGAATGCTCCTGCTCGAAATTTTGCTCGAGGCAATGTAATTGAAAAAACCTTTGATCGTGTTCGTTGGACTGGAGCTGTATAATGGGAAATTTGAATACTTTTGTTGTTGTTGCGGCTGCTGATAATATTGCAAAAATGACACCTGCACAATTAAAACTCCTTGCTGAACTTGTTGTTGATTCTGAAAATGCATATCGATTGGTGGATTATTTGACTTTTGCGCTCCAAGATAAATTAATTTCTGAAATTGAAGTGCAAGATCCTGTCTGTTAATGATAATCTACACAAATCAAACTTCCAAGAAAAAGAAGAAGCTCACCGCGAAAGAGCGTGAGCTTCAAGATTCTTGGAACAAAATAGTTAATAAACATGCAAAACCAGTAGTTGTCAAAAAGAAAATTGTCAAATCGACAAAGTTTCCAAAATTGACAATTCCTGAAGGTCGTAATCCCTACGATATAAAATCGGTCGATTCTGGAGGCGGTCTGGCGAACTGGAATCGCAAGGATAAGGTGACCACGTACACTGGTACAGCGATGAAAGGTATTGGCACCCTCCACAAGTCCAATGCGGTTCCTGTGTTCACGGATGAAGAAGCCAAAGACCAGGCGGCCATGCGAAGATGATAACATTTCTATTTTGATAACAAAAATAATGCTTGCCTTCCTTTGCGGTTCCTGTATAATTGATCCTGTTGAGTTGATGATTGAGATATAAATTATGAAACTTCTTTCTACTGGCAATCCCAAAGTGTTAAAAGGAATGAAACAAGGTTATAATACCTATATTCTTCATTTGGCACCTGCAAATATTAGCGGATATGAAACATGTCCAAAACGTACTGCTGGTTGCACAGCTGCTTGTTTGAATACGGCTGGTCGAGGCGGTATGTTCAAAAAAGGCGAAACGACTAATGTTATTCAACAAGCTCGAATTCGCAAAACCCAATTCTTTTTCGAAGAGCGTAACGGATTCTTTGAGTGGTTAGTGAAAGATATCGAAAAAGCCATTAAACAATCGGTTAAACTTAATTTGATTCCTGTATTCCGCTTGAATGGTACTAGCGACCTTGCGTGGGAAAAATATGAGGTAGTTCGTTCGGGTAAACTATATCGCAATATTTTTGCGGCTTTTCCTGAAGTCCAATTTTATGATTACACCAAGATTCTTGGCCGTAAAATAAAAAATATCGAAAATTACCATTTGACGTTTTCTGCTGCTGATGGTAATGATGCTGACGTAGTAAAAGCTATCGAACAAGGCTATAATGTGGCTGTAGTATTCGGGTTGAAGAAAACGGAAACAATGCCTGATGAGTATATGGGTCGTCCTGTGTATAACGGAGATGATAGCGACCTACGATTCATTGACCCAAAAGGTGTTGTGGTTGGTTTATATGCAAAAGGTAAAGCCAAAAAAGATACGACTGGCTTTGTGAAATATCCTAAAATTATGTTGAAGGCTGCTTAATATGAATATCGTCATTATGATTGAAGAAGAACTTTCTTTTGGAGAATTGACTTGGGCACAAATTGCTGAAAAGTATAATGTTCCCGTTGGTGATGTTGAACTCATTTATGAAGAAATGATGAAACAGTTTGATGATTCCATGGACGGCGATTTTGATTCTGCCATGGCATCTGCTGGATTTGGCACTGATGAAGATTATGGTTATTATGGAGAGGAATACTAAAATGAATTTTCTACTTAGTGTGGAATATGATTCCGTTTCAGAATGTTATGTTGCTTGTTATTCTGAAGGTGAAGTGATTCAGCTCGGTGCAAACAATTATCAAGATGCGATTCTCGAAGCTGATATGCTTGATATTGAAAATTATGAAAAAGGATATAACTAATGGGTACTCGTTCACTTACATATGTTTATGATGTTAAAACTCCCGTAGTTTGTATGTATCGTCAATATGATGGTTATCCTTCAGGTCACGGACAAGAACTTGCTGAATTTTTATTTGACGGCAAACTCGTAAATGGAATTCCTTCCGGTGCAAAAGGAAAACTTTTTAATGGTATGGGTTGTTTAGCTGCACAAATGGTAGCCGCATTTAAAGATGGTGTTGGTGGATTTTATTTGTATCACACCGACCTAAATCAAGATTCTTGGCAAGAATATGAATATCATGTTTTTGAGGATAAAGTTATTGTTTATTCCGGATGTAGTAAAGATAATAATATTCTTTTTAGTGGTTCCTGGTCAGAATTTGCCGAATTCTGTTCCGAGGATTATGTTTCTTAATCGGCAAACATCCACATATCGCTTGCCAAATAGTGTAAGTTGTGGTATACTATAATCTCATTAAATGAAATAGGAGTAATTTATTATGGCAAAAACTAAAACTGTAAAATCTGTTAAACTTAAACCTTTCGAAAAACTTCTTACCGTTATGGTGAGTGGTAAGCCTGTAACGATTGAAGAAATCGAATCGACTCTAGGTGATGAAATTCATATGTATCGTCTTTCGACATACATTTGGCATATCAAAACCTTTGCTAATGGTGTAGTTAAGGCTATCAAAGATGGCCGTAAAGTGACTGCTTACCAAATCACTAACGTAAGCGAAGTGAAACAGTATATGAAATCCGCTGGCGTGACCGCTGCGAATTTTGTACCTGGTCAATCACAAAAAATCACCCGTGGTGGTGCAAAAGCCGCAGCTAAACCTGTTGCAAAAGCAAAAGCGGTGAAAGCTAAAACACCTAAGGTTAAAACAGTCAAATTCAGAGGAGCCACTGTTACTAAACTAAAAGATTTGAACTCTACGCCAGTTCAAACTCAGTTTGATGTTCCTGTTGTTGAGGAAATTATGAATGATGGGTTCGATTCTGAAGTAAATGATATCGTTAATGAAATTCGTGACAGTATCGTTGACTAATTAAGTTATGGGGAAGTGGCACGACTGCCTACTTTTAAACAACAACAGACTATCGGGAGATACTCGCCGTGCCCCCACCATTACTAAAATTATGATGTTAAAAATTCTAAAATATCTTACACATAGTGGTATTACCATCAGTATACCCATAAATCCACTTCATTGGTATTATATTCCAAGGTTCTATAAACAAGTAGATCCTTGGGATGATTATACCTTCATTGTTTCTTTTTTATTTTTACATATAAACTTTTACATTAGTGACGGGAGTTGGTAATGACACAATTTGATTTAGAACAAGCTATCATTCGTTTGTGGGGAATGGATGAAGATATTCAATTGCTCTATGAAAATGTAATGGAAAAAGATCCTTCAAGTGATGATATTGCTAATACACTGGTGGGTTTAAAACATATAATTCAAATGCGAGGTGAAAAGTGTTTCGAATTGTTTGAAGCGTTTACCCGTGAATATTATGAATTAAAAAAACAAAATGAATATCTTTTATCTCAGCAAAAACCCTAAAGAATGTGCAGAAATGCACCTCGATAAACATGTGGTGAAAATGATTATTGAGTATGCACAACTTATGTCAACGGCGCATCGTGTTTTAGACGGACAAGAATATTATGATTTGACTGCGAATAACCGTAAGATTAAACGATGGCGATTGAATGATGATCGTGAAGTGACGTTGATGAAAGCTTCACACATCAATCATCCATCGGCTGTTTGGGCTCGCACCTCAGATTTAAACTATATTTGGTTGTACAATATGTGGAAACATTTACTTGATGAATATACATATCGTTATGGAAAAATACATGCCTGCGCCAGACTATATACAGTATTAAGTGCGATTCCAAAAAATATTAAAGTTGGTTTTTTTACCGATCCGACACCAGCGATGCCTGATGAATGTAAGATTGCCGGTAATTCTTTAGCATCGTATCATAAATATTATTTGGAAAAGAAAAATCATTTCGCTAAATGGACTAAGAGACAACCTCCCATTTGGTACATCGATGCAGTAGATAATAATGCCAACATATAGATTCTTGAATACTGAAACTGGAGAAGAATTTGATGATTTCTTAAGTATATCATCCAAAGAAGAACTCCTCGAAAAAAATTCCCACATTAGACAGGTGCTGACCACATTTGGTATATCCAGTATGGTCGGCGATATTCATTCGAAAACTGACGATACTTGGAAAGAAGTTTTATCCAAAGTCGCAGAAGCTCATCCAAATAGTAAAGTGGGTAGACAACATGGTAGAAGATCAATTAAACAAGTTAAGACGGATCAGATTGTAGAAAAATGGAAAAACAAATAATTTGAGAAGGTTCTATATTATGCTAACTTTCTTTTGTAAAGGAGAGACTATGGCAAAAAGAAAGGACACTCGCACTAAAATACCTATTTTAAGGCAACATATTAGAGGTAACTTAGGGAGAAGGGAATTACTTGATGATCTTGAAAGATGGTTTTCCGATAGACAGGAAATACAATTAATAAACAACACTAACATAGGAAAGTTTGTATTAACATAAAGTTTAATGAATTTTAATCATGTGAAAATAGATGGATTAGATTATGAATTAGAATCCACAACTACAGAGAAGGGTAGAGTGTATAAGACACCGGGAGGAAATCTCTACCCTTCAATTACCACTATTCTATCCCATTCTACCGATAAAAAACATTTGGACGAATGGCGTCAAAGAGTCGGCGAAAAAGAAGCCAATAGAATAACTAAAAAATCTTCCGATAGGGGTACAAAATTACACGAAATGTGTGAGAAGTATTTACTGAATGAATTAACAGATTTTAAAATTCGCATGATGATGCCTGATATAAAAGACTTCTTCATGCAATTAAGGCCACACATAGACCAGAATGTTGGAGATGTTTTTGGTCTAGAATTACCACTTTACAGTGATGTATTAAAACTGGCAGGTAGAACAGATTGTGTTGCCCTATGGAATGACAAAGTATCAATAATTGACTATAAAAATTCTAGAAAAGAGAAAAAAGAAGAATGGATTCAGAATTATTTTGTTCAGTGTACCGCTTATGCGGTGATGTTCGAAGAAAGAACTGGTATACCTGTAGAACAGATAGTAGTGGCGATTGCAAATGAAGAAGGAACACCTCAGATTTTCATCAGAGAAAAGTCTAAATACCTGGAAGAACTCCAATCTTATATCGAAAGGTATTGGACAAATGAAAAAATTTCTTCTACCGTTACTGCTATTTCCAGTAATGGCAATTGGTAATAATACGAATGTTGAACAACAAGAATTTGATCTGATACAAACTAAGATAATTTGCACCGAAGATAAAGTAATTTATTCTTCTTTGGATGAATATGGTGAGAAACCTTTGTTACATATGATATCTCATAGAAAAATAAATGACGGTACAGAAGAATCGATTAATTCTTATCCAACAATTCTATTTGTAAATCCAAATACTGGAACTTGGACTTTGGTAGAAAAACATACAGAAAATATTTTGTGTGTAGTTACTATAGGGCAACAATTAAAACCTTATAGTAGATAAAGCTTGACAAATAATCTATATTATGTAATAATGTGAGTATTGTTGTATGAAGTAGAATGAAAGGTGTTCTGGACGCGGGTTCGACTCCCGCCACCTCCACCAAAAGCAAATGGCTTCGGACACTGTGCGGCCGCTACGGTTCCTGAATGTTGGTATAATAAGTAGCTCCAACTTGCTTTTGATGGGGGTGACATGGTTTCGACAGGGCAATGAGTAAGGATATGGACAACACGGTAGGCGATGACCGTAAATCAAGCAAAAAAAGTAAACGCAAACGATGAAACGTTCGCTCTAGCAGCCTAAAAACTCTAGATGAGGTTTCGCAAGGTGTCCTTATTACCCAATCACCTTGCATCAATTATAAAAAGAAGAAAAAAAATGATTACTAAAGAAATTAAACTTATAAATGAATTAGGACTTCATGCTAGAGCGGCATTAAAATTTGTTGAGACTTCATTAAACTATAAAAGTGAGATAGTCGTAACTCATGGAGAAAAGACTGCAAATGGCAAATCAATAATTGAATTAATGTTATTATCTGCAAGTAGTTTTCTTTACTCGAACAGTGTTTTAATTTTAAATATAAATGGTGAAGATGAGGAAGAATGTATGAATTCTTTAGTTGAGTTGATTGAGAATCGATTCGGAGAAGCTGAATTTCCCGCTATAACCTTTGGTATGTGAAAGTAAATTCATATTCATAGATTTTTAATGATTATCAGTAGAACTTTTTTATGAGTTTTTCAATACATAAACAGACAGCTAATACTGTCACTATATTAAAAGGAGAGAAATATGTGGACTAAACCTACTGCACAAGATATGCGTTTTGGTTTCGAAATCACGATGTATATCGCAAATCGTTAATTGAAATAGTGGGTTTGGTGGCATCACCCGGACTTGTTCCGAAAAACCACCACTTTAAGCAATAAAAACACTAAATAGATATATCGGTTCGCCGATATACACACAACACACAGGAGAAGTAAATGAGTAATCTTACACCGTTTGAGATTCGTCTTGAACTTTTAAAAATGGCGCAAGGACTTTTGCTAGAAGAATATCATTCTAACAAAGAGCGTCTATCAAATGAGTGGCATATGAAGGTAGAGTCCGCTAAACTAAACGGACAACCAATACCTGATCATCCACCATATCCCAACTATCCCACAGAAAACGATATCATAAACAAAGCTCAGTCTTTGAATGGGTTCGTTTCTAACATCACAGCAGAAAAGACACAGAGCAAAAAGTCTGCCTGACGGGACCAGATGTGCTTCGGCACATCTCTAACTAACAAGGAGAAAATATGCGTTTATTAACCGTATTATCAAGTATATTATTTGCTATATTCTTAGGTTTCTTTGCATTTGCTTTTTCGCAAATACCGATACCTACAAAACTAAATGTAAAATTTAGTGATTTAAGTATGGATGCAAGAAAACAAGTAGAATGTTTAGCGCAAAACATTTACTTTGAATCTGCACACGAACCCACTGAAGGTCAAATTGCAGTAGCTTTTGTCACTTTGAATAGAATGAAAAGTGGACGTTTTCCCAATACATATTGCGATGTAGTTAAACAGAAAACATATTTCGAAAGATATGTTGTTTGCCAATTTTCTTGGTATTGTGAAGATAAACCTCTGGCGATATTGAAGAATAATGGCTTGACAACACGCAACAATTCGTTGTATAATAGTATTGTTGACTTGTCTTTAAACTTTTATTTGAATCATGATAAGATGAATGACCCAACTAAAGGTGCTCTTTTCTACCATGCAGATTATGTTTCACCTGGATGGCCTAATATGAGAAGAACAGCTTATATTGGTAGACATATTTTTTACAACAAAACTAAATGGAATGCTTAAACTATGGAGAACTTAATGAGTAGTGAATCAAACAACAAAAGTTATGCGGTAATTTTTTCTGTAACAGTAGTACTTATTTCAGCTATTGTTGCTGTCTGCATTTACGGATTGAACGAACGCAAATTGATGGCATCGAATATTGAAAATGCTATCTCCAAAGGAATAGATCCACTTTCAGTTCGTTGCTCATATGCGAGAGGTGATGATATTATCTGCGTTACTCATGCTGCATCTGGAACACGTTACAAATAAAATAGGAGATTTTCATTATGGCTGTACAACAATTATCAGTAAATGTACTTAGTAATCCTGCTGACCGCGAGAAACTTCTGGTTGTGTTGAAAGAATGTTCAAATTCATTGACACGCATGGAAGGCGAAAAGGATTATATTAAAGAAGCAACAACTAATATTGCAAAGGATCTTCAACTACCGAAAAAACTTGTCGCTAAGATGGTGAAAGTATATCATAAACAAAATTATGATGAGGAAGTTGCAGTACATGAACAATTTGAAACTCTTTATGAAACGGTCGTAAAATGAAATATACATTTACATGTGAAGATGAATACTCCAATTGGAAAAATTCTACAGAATTCTATGCAGATTCGTTAGATGAAATTCTAGAAAATTTCGGTTATTTTTTGAAAGGAAGTACCTTTCATATTGATGGTGAAATTGATATAGTTGGTACTGATATAGAATTGTCAAACGAACACACGAATAGTCCAAGTAGTATAAATTTTATAGTTGATTCTCTATCATCGTGGAATGAAGATGCTAAGAAATTGATGTCACAATCTGATAAATGTAATATTTGTGGTTTCGCAATAGATATTATGGCTAGACATGATTGTTATCAACCAGAATGCCCACTTGCAAAATCTTTGTAAGGTATGAAATTTATGCCGACAAAAGACGAAATGCTTAAATTTGCGAAAACTATTGAATCATTAGTTGCAAACACTGATTACAACTACATTGAAGCCATAGTTGAGCACTGTAAGCAAACTGGTCTTGAAATAGAGGTTGCTGCTTCACTCATCAATCAAAACCTTAAGGCTAAGATTGAGAGTGAAGCTATGAATAATAATTTATTGAAGGTGAAAGGTAATCGACTGCCAATATGATAACTGGTTATGAGGCTTTTGGAATATACAACGCACTCAAACTACATTTTACTCAGGAATCATATGATTACTTTAAATATAATGGGAAAACAAATGTTAGTTTGAGTTCTTTTGAAAACAGAAAAGATAAATGGCATTTCACTAAACTTTCAAAGAAGTTTAATCTAAAAGATGATCTGGTATCTTTCATTGTATCAAATTTAGTGAACAATGAAAAACTCTGGATTGGAGATTTATTGAACGAAGATGCTGATGTGCATCATATGAAAAGAAAAAAGGTGATACAGTCGTTCTCATATGTTTTCGAGAATGATTGTATCAAACTATTTTCCAATGTTCAAAATCCAAATGAGTTATTAGTGCCCGAGCAGGGTTCTCATCCCAAGTTACTTACATCATGTATGAGAAAAGAGATTGAAATAGAAACTCTTTGTGTTCTGAATTCTATTTTAAATTTTTTTCCAATGTGGAAACAAAAAATAGAAGATACTATTATATGGCCATCGTATAGAATGAAAGTCTTAAAATATAATGATTTTTTGAACAAAGACCAAACAAAAAACAAAATAATTTTAAGGAAAATATTAAATGCTTAGAATAATAATAACAACAATTGCATTGACTATTTGCACCTTTTCTTATGCAAAGCGTTCGGAACCATCAATAATTCACTTTGATGTTTCTGAAAATAAAGTCATGTTCAATCAAAATATTAGTGATACTCGTTCTATAGCTAGTGTTACAAAACTCATGACCGCCATGGTAGCTTTGGATTACAGTACTGATATGAATAAACAATTAAATCTAGTACGAAAAGTAAAGTCTAGTTTGCCACCAAAGTCATACACTAGAGGTGAATTATTTGAAGCGATGTTAATTCGTAGTGATAACGCAGCTGCTGAAACTTTAGCGTCTGATTATCCTGGTGGTCGAGATGCTTTCTTAAAGGCCATGAACAAAAAAACTTGTGATTTGGGTATGAATTCTACTTATTTTAAAGATCCAACAGGACTTAATATGGGTAATATTTCAACTGCAAATGAAGTTGTGAATATGGTGATTGCGGCATCAAATTATCCAACAATAAAAAATATAAGTATAAGAAAACAAACTCTTATAGAAACTAAGTTTAAGAAGAAGGTAAGAAAAATCGTTCTGTATAATACAAACAGAAGGGTTCTTTTTGAGTTTGATAATGTAATTGTGAGTAAAACTGGATTTACCAACCCAGCCGGTTATTGTGTAGCAATTATGGTAGAACAAAACAATCGTAAACATGCCATAGTAATATTAGGAGCTAAAAACTCCAAAGAAAGAGTTGACACGGTTAAAGAAATCATGTATAATAATATTATAGATGGCGAATCTCACTGAATACCATGAATAAAGAATTTGATAACATAATGAGTCGAATAAAAAACTTGAGGGAGTTTGAGGTTCAATATACTGTTCCCGATAGTTTTAATTTTAATGGACCTGTTCCTTTTGATATGTCCATCAGTGCTGGTATAGCATATGTTAGAGTCATTGCCGTGACTTTGGAAGAAGCAATGACAAAAGTAGAAAAATATTTCGAAGGAGACGATTATGAGTGTTAAAGAAATTCTAACAAATAGAGATGACTGGAAATTAAAATTTCAAATGGAAGATTGCTTATCGCCTAGAGGTATGAGGCATTTACGTTTTACTGGTGAACAGTATAATAAAGAAGGTGAGATGACAAATACTTCCTCTTATGATTTCTTTTTAGAAGAAACAGAAGTTTTTAGGTTAGCAAACTATTTACTCAAATAATTATGATCAAAAAAATATATCTTGATATGGATGGCGTTTTATGTGATTTTGAAAAACGCTATTTTCATTTATTCGATGAAACACCAGGTGAAACAAGAGATAAGAAGAATTTTAACCCAAATTGGAAACAGTTTGTTAAAGGTGAAAATTTTGCCACATTAGATTGGTATCCTGGTGGTAAAGAATTGTTGAGTTTTATTAAAAAATATCCAGTTGAAGTTGAAATTCTTTCCTCATCTGGTGGAGAGAAGTTTCATGGTGAAGTAACCGTTCAGAAGATTAAATGGCTTCGTAGCCATGGCATTAACTACAAAGCAAATATTGTTCCTGGTAGAAAACATAAGAAAGATTATGCTACACCAGATATGATTTTGATTGATGATACTCCAGATGTGATTGAAAGTTTTAATAAAGCTGGAGGTCATGGTATACTTCATAAAGATATTACTAAAACTAAGGAAATGTTGAAGAAGTTGCTTGCAAGTTCACTAAATAAATGATATACTATGTTTATGTGGATAAGTCGTTTTATACACCGTTAATACACCGTTTATACGAAAGGAAGTACTATGTCTAGTTTTGCAAATCTCAAACGCAATCGCAGTTCGTTGGACAAACTAACAAAGGCGATTGAATCAACAACCCAATCTGGCGAAGCAAATTCAAAGGACGATAATAGATTTTGGCAACCATCAGTTGATAAAGCTGGTAATGGTATGGCAGTCATTCGTTTCTTGCCAGCACCTGCAGCAGATGGTGATGAAGGTCTACCATGGGTAAGAATTTTTCATCACGGTTTTCAGGGACCTGGTGGATGGTTAATTGATAACTGTCTTACTACATTGAACGATAAATGTCCTGTTTGCGAACACAATTCTACTTTGTGGAATTCTGGTGTTGAAGCAAATAAAGATATTGCTCGTAAACAAAAACGTAAACTCTCATACATTGCAAATATTCTCGTTATCTCGGATCCAAGTAATCCAGAAAACGAAGGACAGATTAAACTGTTTAAATTCGGTAAGAAAATCTTTGATAAGATTACTGAAGCAATGAATCCTGAGTTTGCTGATGAAACACCTGTTAACCCATTTGATCTATGGGAAGGTGCTAACTTCAAGTTGAAGATTCGTAATGTTGAAGGTTATCGTAATTATGATAAATCGGAATTTGCAGATAAGTCTGCTGTTCTTGATGGTGATGATGATAAACTTGAAGAACTTTGGAAGAAAGAATTCTCCCTAAAAGAATTTACAGAGAAGAAAAACTTTAAATCGTATGAGCAATTGAAAGCTCGTCTTGATAAAGCTCTAGGTTTTGAAGCTGTTGCACCAAGAACTAAAGCTGAAGATTTTGTTCCTAAAACTTCATCTGATCTTGATGGATCTTCATTCGATACTTCATCAAATATTGATGATGATGATTTGGATTATTTTAAATCACTCGCATCTCAAGACTAAAAGAAAACCCACCGAAAGGTGGGTTTTTTATGCGATAATACTTCGAAACAAATTTGGTAAATAATCTTTAGATTCTGACTGATTTTCCATCACTATTACATTTTGTTGATTAGTATTATTGTTGATGAAAACTATTGGAGTATCTTCATTCATTGATCCAAAAGCCACATTAAAAGAAGAATTATCTATCATCTCACCCATATTACCCATGGATTGAGGACTAAAAACTGGAGGATTTTTTCTTATTTCTTCAGCCAAAGCTCTACCTTCAGATTTCATTTTATCTGGAGAAATTTCTCCATGTCCAACTACATTTAAATCTCCATGACGTTTTCTTAAAAAAGCAACAAGAGCTTTTGCTGATTTGGTTTGAGCTTCAGTAAATGATTCACTATTTTTAGAAACTATTTCTACACCAATTGAGTTTTGATTCGTTACTCCCGATTTAGTTCCAGCGTGGTACATGATTGATTTATCTGGAGCTATGTTATAAACAGTTCCATCTCTATCAATCACATATTGAACGCCGTGTTTATAACCTTTGCTTTTGCCTTCTTTGTCTGTTTGAAATCTTTCAAATTCATTTAAGGCACTTGTTAATCTATTATCACCAGTATGGTGCAGAACAACATTTTCAACTTTAGACATTTGACCATAAATTCCAAAATCACCAGTAACTTCTTTCATTTTGAAGCCTTCTACATTTACATCTTTTATAGTTCTAGGACCAGCTGGTTTTTTTACGAAACCGCCTATTGGTGTTCCTATTCCTAATGAATCAAATAAAAGTTTCAAATAATTTTGAGATGCTTTGGTGTCTACTCCTACAGTTCCACTCCAAATTCTAGCTGCTTCATTTAAAGGTTTTGATTTATACATTGGAGATTCCCATTTTTCTCTCTGAGCTTGTTTTCCAGCTTCAACAGTAGGAAATTGTGCAAAAGGAATTTTTTTACCATTTACATTTAAGAAATGTTTTTCAGAAGGTTTAGCTCCCAATTTTTTTTGAGATTCATCTTTTTCATTATAAAGCATTGCTCCAGGATTATTAAGTTCAGTTGGTTTTGTTCCTTTTACACCAAATCCTTCAGCTTTTGCTTGAGCTTCCAAAAATTTCTTTTTTTGATCTTCAGTTAAAGTACCAAATGTTAACCTGGACATTTCTCTTTCGATATCGGACGCATCAGTAAAAAAATCAATCGACATTACTTCATCAATCGATTTTTGTACTGATTTTAAGAAATCATCAATAGATTCTTTTAAGTCTATATTTCTTATTCTTTCAACCGCATTATATACACCTTTAATAGCTAAGGTAACCATACCTAAAAGACCTGCAAAAAATGCTGCATCCACTAAAACTCCAAAATTAAAAGATCCTGAATTTGGTTTAGTGATTTGTCTTTCCGGAGAATTGTTATTTCTTAAATTTGATAATTGTGATTCATACATTTCTTCTCTTTTTGCGGCAGCTTTAAAATACATATCAGCTTTTGTTGCTGCATCAAATTTTTCCAACTTTAAAAGTTTTACAATATTTTGTCTAATCACATTGAAGTCTCTGTGAATAGAAGGTAAAACACTTAGATTTTTAGCTGTAATTCTGGTGTCAGATTGTATATTTTCAAATATAGGTTTTATATCTGAAACATCCACTGAAGATTTTTCTATTGATTTTCCGGATATCCTAGGATTTGATCCTGCTTTCGATTGGTAAGTTTTTAATCCCGGAAATAAAGCAGCTAATAAACCTCTTTGATTAATTAACTGTCGCGGATCAAATTTTTCTTTTAATCTTTCTTTGATACCTCCGGCCAAAGCTCCAGTAACGCTGCTACCCTGACTTCTTCGATATGATACTATTTCGGATAATCTAGACATTTTAATTCTTAAAAGGACCTAATGGGTTGGACATCATATCAGAAAAGTGTTTATCTATGAAATCATTATTCCAAGCAGAAGCTGCACCTCCGAGTCCTCCTACAAAAGGTGGAAAACTTTTTTTATCCGATTCTTGAGTTATAACGATTGGTTGTTTAAACACCACAGATTTTTTTCTATTATCAAATGTTTTATCTATGATGTTTGTTGTATAAAAATCTTTCATTTGTGTTTCTAAACTTCCTGATAAACTTGTAAGACTGTTTCTTGCTGTGTTAGCAGTATTCTTTATAATTGAACTAACGTCGGGAATATCTAAATCTTTAACAAATTTTTCACCCGCTTTTTCTACGTTACTTGTGATGCCTTTCATTATATCACTGTTCATAATTACATCAGTTGCTCTTTCAGTATAAGCGTCAAGAAAACCTGGATCTAAATTTTCCATAACACTTCGCAAGTTGGAAAAGTAAATACGTTTATCGGCACTATTTGAATTAATTTGTTCTGCAACAAAATTTGCAGCAAAACTTAATAAATCACTTTTTATTATATTAAATTCTTCTCTGAGTTTTGTTTTAGCAGGACTTGCTGAATTTTGTAATGAGATTAGTTTTCTAAGTGCTGAGAAGTATTCTCGTTGTTTATCACCGTATTCGACAGCTTGTTCTTTTGTCAGTAAAAAAGGATGAGTATCATTAAGTCCTGGTATGTGTATTTTATACATATTTCTCATTTTACTATAGTATTCTTGTAAAACTCCAGGAGCAAACCTATCTTTTAATATATTTTTTTGTAACTCAGTTAATTCTCCATTTTTTCCTAATTGTACAGATTTTCCTTCTGAAGCTCCGATTATAGAATATTTTGCATTTGCATCAGCCGTCAAACCTATTAATTTAGATCTTTCTAATTCTTCTCCTTCCATTTTTCTGCCACTTGTTGGCAATTCAGAATATTCTCCTTTTTTTAAATCCAAAGATTTTTCATTTATTGTTTGTTGATACATATCTTTATCGGATATGTTTTTATCCTGTAACATATTTGCTTGTCGTCTTGCTTCTGGAAGTATTGATAGACCAAAAGCTCCAGCAAAAAATGCTAATAATCCCATTCCTATTCTTATTAATCCTTTTGGACTTAATACAAATCCTATAAGTCTACCTATTATTGATCTAATTAATATTTTAACTAAATCACTTGAGATGAATCCTACGATTGTTTTAAGTATGTTCTTAAGGTTTGGCATTAATCCAGCTAAACCGGACAAAGCTCCAAAAAAGGCCTTTCCTAAAGTTGTAAATATAGTGCCTACAATTCCGGCTAAAAATTTAAATGCTCCTAATATAGCTTTACCAAGACTAGCTAAAGCACTAACGACTGAGGATAATCCTTTCACTATTGAAGAAATTAATTTTTGAAAAAAACTTTTAGTGCCATCATCTTGTTTTTTCTTTTCATCTTCTTTTATTTTTTGGATTCTACTTTGTTTATTTCTTTCTTTTTTTAGTTCCCGTTCATATTTGTCCTCACGTTCTTTTGCTTTTACAAAATACATATCGGCTTTTGTTCTAGCGTCACCGCCTTTTAACTTTACTAATTTTACTATATTTTGACGAATTACATTTACATCTCGGTGTAGTGCTGGTAAAACCATAGTATTTTTTGCTGTCATTTTTGTATTGAATGAAATGGTTTCCAACATAGGTTTTATTTCATCAAAAGACGTAACTTGCATCGAAGATTGTGATATTTCTGATGCGGAAGTTTTTGCTTGATATGTTTTTAGTCCAGGAAATAAAGCAGTTAATAATCCTCTTTGATTAATTAATTGCCGAGGATCAAATTTTTCCTTAAGTCTTTCTTTGATACCACTAGCTAAAGCTCCAGTAACGCTGCTACCCTGACTTCTTCGTGAAGCAACGATTTCTGTTAATCTTCCTCTTGATGGTTTTTTAGTTGCCATATTTTATCTCTTTTGATTTTGTGCTGCTTTTAATCTTTCAGATTCTTCTTCTAGATATCTCATTAACATATTCACATAGATATCTTTTTCCCAAGGAATCATATTCTCCAACTCTGTTAAACTATATTTGTGATGTTGCATTAACGCAAAGTTGGTGTGATAGTGATTCTGCAAATTGTCATGACCAAATGTTAACCGAAAAAACTTTGTAAACCTTCTAATTCAATGTTTTCGTGATAGCCGCATTTATTACATTCAAAATCTACTTTCTTTTTAAGTTTTGGCATAGTGTCGAAAAAATCTTTAATTTTTTCCAAATCTTTAGATTGTAACGAATCTAAAAACTCTGTTAATTCTTCTTTAGTAGAATCTTTCGCATAATATACATTGTTTTCATCGTAAATAAAATCAATACAGTTTATAATTAAATCTAAAACAACATTAAAATCTTCTGTATTCGTGTTATCTTTTATCAAGTTCATTTTAGGATACTTCATCATGATACCTAATTTGTCTGTGATTTCTATTTTATTTGAATGATTTTCTTCTTTAGTTGGTTCTATTTCCAAAACATTCAAATCTATTTCAACAGAACTGTTACATTTTTTAGGTTCTTCTTCTGTACCAACATCATTATTACAACGGTACTTTAATTTGACTATTTCGCCAATTGAACGAGCTCTAATATTTAAAAATAAATGTTCAATATCAAATGTTGGCAAATCCTTTATATCAATATCACTTACTACACAATTATTTAAAACTTGCATAATTGTGTCTACAGAATATTTTGCATCATCAGATTCATAAGCCATAAGAAATAATTTTTCTTCTTTTACTGTAAAAGGTCTAAACTTAATAAACTCACCAGTAGAACTTAATTTTATTTCAAATAACGGAACATCAATTTTAGGTAACATAGTAACTCCATTTAAAATTTAAAGAATTTGTCAAATAACTTTGTACTTTTTGCTCCAAAGTAAGAAGCAGCTGCTTCACCCAGATCAGTATAACCTTCATAGATAGTTTGATATTTTTGATATGCGAATTGAACAGTTAATCTATGATAACCGTCATCACTCCAAGCTAACGGTTGTGCTGCGACACCTATTGGAAAAGCATCGATTAATTTTACAGAATAAATTTGTTTGATAAAGTCGTCGTACTGAAGAACTTGAATGTCCGTCATGTATCTAGTTTCTTCATCTTTGGGAAATCTTAAATTGTTGGTGTCAGATGGCATAATAGCATCGATCCAAAGATCAAAAAGTTTTCTTTCATAAAAATCGTTTGTACAGATAAAACTTAAACTCATATCATTATATTGTTTTTGATATGGTATTTTAAATGTCGGACCATAAATTTTTACATCGGCTGTTTGTAATGTTTTTCCTGGAAGTTCAGCGGTATCACACTGTAAAGAAAGATATCTTGTGATAGAGGGATTCGAACTTCTCTTAAAAGGTACTCCTGTTGTTTCATAACTAGTTCTTGAACTTACCCAATCTGTAATGTCAGTAACAAGAGTATTTGGTAAGTTTAATAATCCTTCTAAAACTCCTGTGCTAACAAAATTACCTATGTAGTTAGG
>Ga0315900_10000431_pt1 | contig 74451 bp, 44 predicted proteins | sample LakEriMetagenome_FD_203521 | JGI IMG/M metagenome (GOLD analysis project Ga0315900, IMG submission 203521) | Freshwater fungal communities from buoy surface, Lake Erie, Ohio, United States - Buoy 12 MA114 | ecosystem: Environmental > Aquatic > Freshwater > Lake > Lake biofilm | place: USA: Lake... | reverse complement strand
AACAGGGCATTCAATCTTTACCGAGAGAACTTAGCCTACCTGAGGACGGGGTGCTACGGATAAAGCCCCTGCGGGAACTCGAAACACTCCGCCAGGAACAAAAGACTCTGACAAACATCACTATCAGAAGCAACACACACCAGCTTCTTGAAGGCATCGAGGGTGACGCGATGGAACTGGAGGTTGTTATCACCGCACCCCATGCAGAGGAGTTCGGTATCAATCTTGTGTGCGATGAGAAAGGTGAGAATGGGTTTACGATTGCCTCCGGGGTGGGAAAAAAGTCATTGACTGTAGGCTACATACAGCCTCCGTTCCAACTCGATGAGAATGAAGACCTCACTCTGCGTATCTTTATTGACAAGAGCATGATTGAAGTCTTTGCTAACGACCGGCAGGCTGCCGTAGCTTGGCGAGACTATTCTTCAAATCATCTTGGCATAAGCCTTTTTACAAAGAACGGCAATATGGAGGTTAAACAAGTGAAAGCCTGGAAAATGAAATCTATCTACGAAGGAGATTGCGTATTTGAGGCGAAGTGAAGAGCAACTCATCTATAGCCAAAGTAAGGAAAACTCATGGGTTTCAAGTTGTTTTCGTCTGTTGTTATGTTGATGCTTCTGTTCACAAATAGCAGTGCCATCGCAAGATTACAGTTGGGACAGCGGATTAGTCCCTTCAATAGTCCGCCATTTTGCTTGGCAATCGATTGCCACGGTTGAAACCATTCTCACGCAGTTGTGCTTGAACGCGATCGAAGATTTCTTGATCGACGATTGCTTGGTGTTGTCCTTGGTAAAGATCGGTCTTGTGCTTGATCTTTCTACGGTAGATTGGGATGGTCAGTAACGCATGCAGACTGCCCAGCACATCAGATAGGTTGCGTTGAGTAAGCTCTCTACTTTGGCTAAATCCCACATCTCGAGTGTTCGAACAGACTACGTCACTAAGTGACAGCACAAAGTCATCGATTGTGTCACCCCCTCCCGGGAAGCAGCGTTATTTTCGTCAATTCGACGCCCAGACATACTGTCGGACATCGAAATGTCGTGATTGACCTCGGAGAGCGGCAGGTCGTAATCGTTGGCGATGTCGCCTTTAACGACCAGGAATTGCTGAACCAATTTGTTCCCGGCATTGTTGAGAATCGCCAACTTTCTTCCAGACCTACCAAACACTGCTTCGCGCTTAGCAGGCTAAACCAGCATTCAAGCTCTACACAAACGATTCGACAAACCGTCAGCAGCTGTCCGAATTCAGGCGGCAAGTAGCTGGACATTGACGCTTAAATGGACTTGAGTCTGTGCTTGTTTCATTACCCGAGACAAAGTTCGCAACTTTGTTGCTCCTAGTGAGCCAGACCAATGGACCGAAAAGAAAGTCCTTTCAGACAGACGATTCATAACCCAGAGTCGTTAACCCAGCGGTTTTCATAACCCAGAGACTCTGAGAGTATTTGTCTCTGATCGGACCCCAGAGAGGGGCTGTTTTGGCGAGAGTCGCGGACGGGAAACGAGTCTCTGGAGAGTGGTCGAGACCCGAGAGATTGCAGGGAAATACGAAAAAAGCCGGTGTTTTGCGTTGCTGCAAGACACCGGCTTCTTCGAATAACCTACTGCGGTCAGTTTCCTAACCGAACAGAGAAGTTGCGGGAGCCGGATTCGAACCGACGACCTCGAGGTTATGAGCCTCGCGAGCTACCGGGCTGCTCCATCCCGCGAGAAAGATAATACCGGGAATCAATCTGGAGTCCAGCCCTCTTACGCTTTTTCCCGACTTGAGAACCGTTTTCCACAAGGAATCTCGGTAACAAAAAACGGATCGTAGCGGTTTTGAGGATTCAACTTAAACCATTACGGACCAAGGGAACTCGGTTTGGGGGAATGGCGACAATAGCTAATCATCCACCAGAACCGAACAAGCGTTCCGAAACCAGGGAAATTTGCTTCGGCCTATTACAAAAATCGTTCTCCAACCGCTTCTTAGGGGTAGAATTAGGGGCAATTTAGCAGTTGGTTCGAGATACGCGATTTAAGTTCGACTGGCGATCTGGATGTCTCGCCAAAAGGTTTGAAACTTGCCGCTCTCTCCCTTTTCAAAATTAAGCTATGCCAACGCCTCCACTTCCACCCTCGCTGCCGCCGCCAGTACCCGACGAAAATTGGCCGTCGCTACGCAGCCAATGGCAAAAAGCGGAACCTGTGGAAGAGGTCGAGGAGGTCGAAGAACTCGATGACGATTCGTCAGAAGATGATGCATCGATGATCGAAAAAGCGGCCGAAGCAATCGCTCAAAGCCGCAAAACTCCCTCCTGGCTCATCAGCACCATCGTCCATATCGCCCTGTTTCTCATCCTCGCCGCCTTCCAATTTCAAAACGTCATTCGCGAAGGCATCATGCTCAACGCTAGCTTCGATGGCGGGGGACAGGATGGCACTGAATTCGAAATCGGTGTCGTCGGTCAAACCGCTCCCGATATCAGCGGCGTCGATGTCTCAACAGTCGAAGTCTCACAACCCACGGATCTCAATGCCATTCCGGAAATGGACATCGGGTCCACGGTCAAAATGGAAGAAGTGGCCGTCAAACGAGGATTCGCTGGACGTAGCGGCGCCCTCAAAGGAGCACTTCTAAAAGCATTTGGTGGAACAGGTGATACTGAAGACGCTGTCTCACTAGGACTGAAATGGCTGAAACGAAATCAACAGCTCAAAGGGAACTGGAGCATGAAGATGCCCTACAAGGATGGGGCAACCAATGAAGACACTCCAGCCGCAACCGCCATGGCTCTGCTTGCATTCATGGGAGCCGGCAATACCCATGTCACGGGCGAGTACGCAGATGTCGTCAATAAAGGAATTCAATTTCTAATATCGCAACAGCGTGAAGATGGCTTCCTGGCAGCGGCATCGCCGGGCCGACAGAAAATGTACGCTCATGCTCAAGCCACCATCGCCGTCTGTGAACTGTATGGCCTTACTCGAGACAACAAGTTGCTTGAGCCAGCCCAAAAAGCTGTTAAGTTCGCCATCGAAGCGCAAAGCGCCAGGGGTGGTTGGCGATACGAACCGCGCGAAGACCAAGACCTCTCGGTAACCGGCTGGTACGTGATGGCTTTGATGAGCGCTCGCATGGCAGGTATCTCAGTCGACTCGGATGTCTTCTTCAAAATCGGCAAGTTTCTCGATAGCGTACAAAAGGAAGGTGGAGCGCTTTATACCTATCAAGACTTCGATATACACCCTTCGGTATCGATGACAGCCGAAGGATTGTTGTCACGCGAATATCTGGGATGGGAAAGGGATAATCCAAAACTGCTTCAAGGATCGCAAGCACTACTGGATCGCAAGATCACATGGAAAGATCCGCAGAAAAGCGTTTACTACTGGTACTACGCAACTCAAGTGTTGCATCATTTGGGAGGAGAACCATGGCGAGAATGGAATGAAGTGATGCGAGTTGAGCTGCCCGCCAATCAAGTGAAAAGTGGTAACCTGGCAGGTAGTTGGGATCCAAGCGGCGATGCCTTTGCAGCTCCCGGCGGTCGGCTCTATGTGACCTGTCTCTGTCTCTATTGCCTCGAAGTCTACTATCGCCATATGCCTCTTTACGGCCTTCAAAAAGGCGAATAGCTATCACGTCTCGCGCGTCTCGACCTAATCGCAATTTGTTAATGCGATGGAAAATAGCTGCACGACTTGTATCCGCTGATACAGTATCCTAGCGTTGGACAGAAGATTGATTCAGCGCACAGCGAGACATGAACGCCGTATACTCGTAAGATTCATCAAGCAAAATTATTTATGGATGCTTCCTCCAATCCCTTCGCACCTCCCAAGACAGCGACCGATATCGACACGCTGCGCAAGGAACTGCGCGCCCAGGAAAATGGCGATCCGGTATGTGTCTATCGCGGCTTGCTGGAACGTGAGGTTATCGCACCGGGAGAAAAAGGTTGGAAGCTTGAATATTCTGGCATCAACTTTCGGCAACGAATACGGCTCAATGGCAAAACCGTTTGGTGGTGTATTACGTGGATCTGGTTTCAACGTTTCATTCACTTCCGCGCCCCGACTTCGCCTGGCCAACCCGATGCGGATTGGATGGTCGAAGTATTTGTCGGGCGATTCTTGCGCATCGCGCGTTTTCGCGTGGTGATCAATGGTCAAGAAGTGTTTTTCGAGTAAGCGGCTCTCATGGGAGCGAGCCCCGTCGAAATATGTCTAGTACCATACAAACGATGATTGCTCGATCAATCATCGACTTGTAATGACTTAGGCGATGAAGATTCCGGCGAAGCAACCGGTCATCAGGCACGCAATGGTGCCACCAATCATCGCCCGCAGGCCAAGCTTTGCTAGGTCATTTTTTCGATCAGGTGCCAAGCCCCCGATACCTCCAACCTGAATGCCAATCGAACTGAAGTTGGCGAAACCACAAAGGGCATAGGTCATGATGCGCGCGGTGCGTTCGCTGATCTTCGGACCACCATCGGCCCGTATCAGTTGGCCCAGTTCCTCATAGGCAATGAACTCGTTAGTCACCATCTTGATGCCCAGCAATCGACCTGCTTCCAAACATTCGTCCGTCGCGATTCCCATCAACCAAGCAAAGGGCCAAAAAAGATAACTCATCGTGGCCGATAGTGACCAAATCGGATTCCCATCGGGATCTGCATATCCCAGCAGGATACCAACCGACCCGACAAGCCAATCGCACATAGCGATCAATGCCAGAAATGCGATGAGCATTGCACCGACATTGAGCGCCAGTTTGAGTCCATCGGATGCACCCTGGGTTGCTGCGCCGATCAAGTTCGGAGTATCCACGGCCGCTGCCATATCGAGCGAATCAGAAACCTTTTCAGGTTCTGTTTCTGGCTCCATCAATTTAGAAATCATCAGCGCCGCAGGCGCACTGATCACGCAGGCAGTGAGCAAATCACCCGCATTAGCTCCCATCCGCGTGTAGGCCCCCAATAAACTTCCTGTCACGGTGGCGAAGCCCCCGGTCATAAGCGCGCTGAGTTCCGAGCGAGTCATCGTCGACAAGTATGGCTTGACGACCAAGGGAGCTTCCGTTTGTCCAAAGAAAATATTCGCTGCTACCGACATCGTTTCCGGGCCTGAGGTTCGCAGCGTCTTCTGCATTACCCAAGCGATCGATTTAACGAGAACTTGCATGATGCCGATGTGATAAAGAATCGCCATCAGCGCTGAGAAGAAGACAATCGTGGGAAGGACACCGAAAGCAAAACTATAAATCAGTCCCAGGTCTTCCAGCGGTGGCATGTCGCCTTGCGGTCGCCGCATCGTGAAAACAAATTTGGTACCTGCATCGACAAAGGACATCAGTTGCGAAACAACCGTATTGGCTTCTCGAAAAAACCACTGTCCAAGACTCGTCTTGAGCATGAAGAGGGTAAGGCCGAATTGCAGTCCTAGACTTCCCAGTACCACTCGCCATGGAAATTGCTTGCGATGGGAACTCATCAGCCAAGCGAGTCCGATCAATGCAAATATGCCCAGAATACTGACGGCTCGAAGCATCTCGGAGTGCCTTACCTAAATGTTGCGGATCGGTACTTGAATGACGTAGAACCAAAAAACGCTGAGTGCACATGTCGTTGAATGTCGTTAACGTTAATAGTTAACGATTCATAATCGGACCGCCAGTACGAGACGCATTCTGAAGAGGGGCTGACTGGATGTCAACGCAAAGTATTGAAAATTCGATCCCCTGCATCGCCTAGACCAGGGACGATATATTTCTGAGAGTTCAGTTCAGGATCGATCACGCAGACAAAAATTCCGACATCGGGGTACTCGCGATGTACTTCTGCGATCCCAGGCTGCGAAGCGATGACACTAAAGAGCCTTATATCTTTAACGCCCCAGCGTTTGAGGGCAGCGATTGCCATGCGACTTGAGCCGCCCGTGGCCAGCATGGGGTCGACGACAATAGCGACGTCGGATGCGCCCGATTCAGGAAGTTTGCAGTAATACTCAACGGGTTTCGCTGTCGCTTCATCGCGGTACATGCCGAGATGCCACACTTCGGCATCGGGTATCAATTGCAAGAGCGGATCGACTAAGCCGAGGCCGGCGCGAAGGATTGGAACAAGTGCGATTCTCGCCGCTAGTTGCTTGGTGATGGTCGTCGCAACGGGGGTTTCAATCGTCACTTCCTTCAGTGGAAGGTCCTCAGTCACTTTCACAGCCAAGAGCATGGCGAGTCGCTGGATTTCTTGCCGAAACAGTGAAGGTGGAGTCGCCTTGTCTCGCAGAATACTGAGATGATGTTCGACCAGTGGATGCTTCAGTTCGATGGGGTCCGGCACAGCGATATTCCTTTGCGCGATATTTGATTTCCAATCACGACTCTGAAACCATGATCCACAGCAAATGACTTGTGGAAGATTTCTTAGAGCGTTTTCCGTTAACTATTTCTTTTCGACTGCGGGGGCTGGCATTTGCTGATCGAGTTCCAGGATGTTGCGAATCAAAATCGTTCCTGTTTGCTCACCCAACGATACACGCGAAACATAGTCGTATCGTGAGAAACTTGCGAAGTCGACTTCGGTGAGGATGTAGCCGAAAGCATCGTTGGTTAGACCGAAGAGCAGGTTGTGCTCTCCATGCATTTTTCGTTTCAGATAAAAGCCGATGTTGGGTAATGCTTCGCCTGGGATCGTAGCGATGCGGGCGGGGCCGATCTGCAAGATATTGATGCGAGATGTGACGGTACGGTTATCGTTATGTGGGTATTTCAAGGGAGAGTACTGGACGACTCCCCATAACGCATCGGAATCGACGGGGAAATCGACGTTGCGATGCTGGCAGAGTAGTTCTGCATTGGCAATCGATTTGGCGGAATCAATGATACGAAGCGATTCATCGGCAAGCGTTGTACCGATGCGTTCGCATTCGCTCCAAACCCGTTTATCTATCCAGCGTGCCTTGATTGGATCGGCGATTTTAGAAAGATCGCGATTGTCGGCAGTGATCATTCCACCTTGCGCTCCATTGATAAAGAGAGCAATGCCACCCACTTTGCTTTCGATACGATCATAAAGAGGGCCGATCAAATCGGGACTGATCGCCCCTACTTCGTTTCCTAGTACTTCGGGATGAATGGCGTAGTTAACGAGTGTCGCGATCGTCTTCTTGTCGTTGTCCATAAATTGCAAAACCGAGGCTCGTGGATCGAACAATTCCACCGCGTAGTAATTGTATGCCACTTGGCCCTCGACATTTCCGGTTGCGACACGCAGCGAGCATTCCTTCAGGTTGCGGTGAGCAGCAGTGATGGTTTCGGCCATTTTGTTGCAGACTTGGTCGATGTAGGCGAGATCCCCGGTATGGCCACCTTGTCCATCCGGGAAAGCGTAAAAGTCTGGCGCGCTGTGGGTATGCGTTGAGCCGACGATGATGTTTTCGAGGGGGATGAAAGGGATTTTCTTTGCGACGCGCTGAACGAGAACGGATGGGAAGCCGAGGGCGTCGACACTGACGATGGCGACGGTGGTCTTGCCTTTGGAGACAACGAGGGCTCGAGTCGAGAGTTCCCCCAGTTTCTTTGTAGCAGGTTGCGTTGGCCCCATTCCGCCCGATACAGGTAGCAATGGGTCAGGAGTGATGATAGTGGAAGCGGCGCCGGCAAGAAGTGGTTCGTCGGCTAGGAGTGGAGTCGTTGCCAACGTTAGAAGGTAGATCAAAATGAATTGGGCGAGCGTTCGACATGAAAGTGGAAGTGAATGACCAGAGCTTATCGTTATAGAACTGCAATTGAGAGATGGGTTCATGCCGCTGCGCCTAAGAGTAAGAGGAACGAGATAAGACGTTAGACACAATCATCTAGCCACACCAAGATCGTAGTCACTACATCGTGGCAAACCGCTGGTTTGTAATGAAGAAATTTTGCGTCAACGTGGTATTTTGGGACCCAAAGTACCACGTTGAACGCATGGTTGTTGCTAAGGAGACAAGTCGTTGCGTTTGCTGATCGTCACGACTTGCTAAGCATGATTTAGGCCATGCTCTTTAGAACTCGTTCCAGCAAGGCCTTGGTAGCGCGGATGCCGGCATATTCGTCTAACTTGCTTCCTTCGTATTCGATACCGATGAAGCCTTTATATTTTGAGGCGGCGACGATCTTTAGCATCTTTTCGTAGTCGGTATGAGTTTCATTTCCTTTGTCATCAAAGTCGTGGCTCTTAGCGCTGACCCCCTTGGCAAATGGCATGGTTTCCTCGACACCAAGATAACGATCGTATTCACGGAAGTTTCCGAAGTCAGGAAGTGTGCCGCAGTTGTCCATGCCAACGGTCTTCATCACACCGGAAAGCCATTTGCCATTGGAGCTGAGTCCACCATGATTTTCTACGATGACTCCAATGTTGTGAGGCTTAGCGTATTCGGCAAGTCGACGCAAACCATCGGCGGCAAGTTTGGTTTGTTCTTCGAAGGAACCTTCCGAGTAAGCGTTAACACGGATCGAATGGCAGCCGAGGAATTTTGCTGCGTCGACCCAGCGATGATGATTTTCAACCGCCTTGAGACGTTTGTCTTCCTTGGGATCGCCAAGATTGCCTTCGCCGTCGATCATGATCAAGACATTGGTTACGCCGAGATCTTCGGTTCGTTTCTTCAATTCGGTGAGGTAGGCAGTATCCTTCGCTTTGTCTTTAAAGAACTGGTTGACGTACTCGACAGCATGAATACCAAATTCCTCTTTGGCAACTTTTGGAAAGTCGAGGTTGGTGATCTTGTTAGCGAAGAGAGTTTTGTGGAGTGACCACTCGGCGAGAGAGATTTGAAAGCGAGGTTCGCTTTCGTTGGCCTGAGCGAACGGAGAGAAGGTTGGTAGCAAGCCGGAAGCGGCCAAAGCGCTGGTAGCCATTACGGATTGTTTTAGAAAATTTCGTCGTGATGCAAAACTCATAGTGAGAGGCTCCTCGAGTATGGTAATAGAAGAATGATTGAAGGTTCGAGCGAAAAAGCTCAGTCTGAATTCGCAGCAATAGCGAGTCTAAAACGACGGCCTGTCACTAGCGAATCACTTATACCGTACACGAAGCGGTGATGACTTGAAAGCGTTGGCCCTTCGAAAGGTGTGTGGACAAATGTATGGAAGTGGTTTTTTTGGGGGGAGGTTGCGAAGGCGAACCGCGATAATGAGTGAGCAAAGGTAAAAATGCGGGGGCTGTTCAAGGATAGTGGCCGAATCCATATGCCGTTGTTGGGTACTTACCTTTCAGCAGATTGCGGTCCAAACAAAAGCTGAAAGTGATGAAGGCGCAGGGGAAATTCATCGCACCTGTTAGTTTCGTCATAACTGCTTCGACTGCTTCATTAGGTAGCGTTTCGCTAAAGAATTTAGTTTCGCAGCGATGGAGAATTGAAGTCAAGCGGGGTCGCGGATCGATACGGGCTCCAAGGGAAAAAGGGAATCGCTGTTTACTTTGCGTGATCAGCGGAATTCGACCCTGCTTCGAAAAGCCATGGATGGCGCAGAACCGGAACTTGACTCCTAGCTGCGGAATACGCATCCCATGGTCGCTGGCAAACCGCATTACCTGATTTACTGCGGAGTTGTTCACTCTCCTGTCGCCTCGCACGCTGGCGATAGCTTTGAAACCAACCGAGCGGCGAAATGGCATTTCGTGTTGGAGTCGTTGGATTCTGAAGAACGACTTGAGGCGGCGGATATCGAGTCGGGAGCGAGTCCTGATCGATTATCGCTACTTGCTTTGGTCCGGGCCCTAGAAGCACTTGAGCAGCCGAGTCGAGTGACTTTGCTGACTGGAAGTCGCTATGTCAGTCGTGGCCTACGATTTGGGCTCAACGAGTGGCAGGACAATGAATATCGCTGGGAGCACTTTGGCGCTTGGCGTCCTATTAGAAATGCTGATCTTTGGAAGCGAGTTTCCCATGCACTCGATTTCCATGATGTCAACTGTCGCATGACACCTGACTTGGCGGCTGTCGCGACGGGAGATGAGGAGATTATGGAGCTTTCGCGTCCACAAGTGGTATCTCCGAATGTTCGCGGGGATCGTAGGGCTTCGCGAAAGGTTGCCGATCGATGTTTGGAATCGATCCGAGATATTGGTCAGTGGTTATCTGGTCGGCGCCAAGGGGCATTGGAATTGGCGACAACGTAACCACAGTTAGTGAACAAGTTTTTGGTAGTGGAGTGACAAGTCATGGAGGGCGTAACTGCGGTTGGATGCTCAAAACCGCAGGTTATCTTTCCTAAGACAACTTCCCTACTTACTGATCTTAACCATTTTACGCTATAACTTTTGAGAACAACGGAGTTTGACGTGCGCACGCAGGTACCGCTTCATGGAATTCGACGGGTTGTTGAGGGAACTCACGAGAATCCAGCCGAGTTGCTAGGGCCGCATCGAATCGAGCATGAGGGAAGGCAAGCTTTGGCAGTCCGCGCTTTCCTTCCAGGATCGCAGCAGGTTTGGTTGGTCGATAAGCAACATCGAGCGATCCGTCCGATGAGAAGGATTCATCCATCGGGATTTTATGAAGCGATATGTCCAGTGGATGGCGACGATCCGAACAATCAATATCGACTGAGAGTTGCCAACGAGCGAGGTGATGTAACTGAAATGCAGGATCCTTATTCAATCGCCCCACTGATGACCGACTTTGATCGGTACCTTTTTGGCGAGGGGCGTAATTGGAACATCTATCGTCGCCTGGGCGCGCACTGCAGAACGGTGGATGGCGAAGTCGGAATCAATTTTGCGGTCTGGGCACCGAACGCTCAGTCCATCCAAGTCGTCGGCGACTTTAATTTTTGGGATGGACGGCAGCATGCGATGCGTAAGCAGAACGCATCTGGCGTTTGGGAACTTTTTGTTCCCATTGCGAAGGTAGGGCAGAAGTATAAATTCCGAATTCGGACAGTAGATGGCCAGACCGTCGACAAAAGCGATCCGTTTGGATTCTACGCTGAACTTCCACCTCGCACCGCTTCGATTATCACGGAACTGAGCACCTACACTTGGAACGATTCTGAGTGGATGGCTCGACGAGCCGAAGAGGATCCGCTGCGTAAGCCCGTCTCGATCTATGAAGTCCATCTTGGTAGCTGGCGTCGCGATTCTCGCGGTGTCCATGGCTGGATGAATTATCGCGAGATTGCTCATCAATTGGTCGAATACTGCAAACAGATGGGCTTCACGCATATCGAACTGATGCCCATCAGCGAGCATCCTTATACCGGTAGTTGGGGTTATCAGACGGTTGGTTATTTCAGTATTACGAGCCGTTACGGTACGCCTGAAGATTTCAAATACCTAGTCAATCACTGCCACCAACATGGAATTGGTGTGATCATCGATTGGGTTCCCGCCCACTTCCCCAAGGATAGTCACGGTCTGCGACGCTTCGATGGATCGGCGCTCTATGAGCATGAAGATCCTCGCCAAGGCGAGCATCCGGACTGGGGCACGATGATTTTCAATTACGGACGCAATGAGGTTCGCAATTTCTTAATCTCTAATGCTCTATTCTGGTTCGATGAATATCACATCGATGGTTTACGTGTAGATGCTGTTGCTTCGATGTTGTATTTGGATTACAGCCGAAAGCAAGGCGAATGGGTTCCTAATGTTTACGGCGGTCGAGAAAATCTCGATGCGATTCATTTGCTGCGGGAATTCAATGCACAGTCGCACGCTCAATTTCCAGGTGTGTTGACGATTGCAGAAGAGTCAACCGCGTGGCCCGGTGTCAGTCGCCCGGTGGAGAATGGTGGATTAGGATTTTCGCTTAAGTGGAATATGGGCTGGATGAATGATACGCTTCGCTACATGCGAAACGATCCGATTCATCGCAAGTATCACCATGATGAGTTGACCTTCAGTTTGATCTATGCGTTCACTGAAAACTTTACGCTGCCGCTTTCGCATGATGAAGTCGTGCATGGAAAGGGAGCCTTGGTTGCTCAGATGGCCGGCGACTTATGGCAGAAATTCGCCAACCTCCGCTTGCTCTACACGTATATGTGGACGCATCCAGGCAAGAAATTGCTGTTCATGGGTAGCGAGTTTGCGCAGTGGCATGAGTGGAACTACGATGGTGAAATCCAATGGGATTTGCTGAAGTGGGAGAATCACTCCGGTATCCAGAAGTTGATGGCGGATTTGAATGGAATTCTGGTTCAAGAGAAGGCATTCCATGAAGTCGACTTCTCGGGCGAAGGATTCGAGTGGGTGGATTGCATGAGTCGTGAAAACAGTTCCTTGGCCTATTTGAGATACGCTGAGGATCGCCGGAACTTCATGCTGGTATGTTGCAACTTTACGCCTGTGGTTCGCGAATATCGAGTTGGCGTTCCCAAGCTTGGTTTTTATCGCGAGGCACTCAATAGCGACTCTGCCTACTACGGCGGAAGCAACGTGGGTAATTTCCCCGGCGTCAATGCAGAAGCGATTCCTTATCATGGAAGACCTTACTCGATTCGTATGCAGTTGCCGCCGTTGGCGGGAGTGGTGTTCCGACCTGAAGGCTGATCCATTGTAAATGAATCACTGTGGGATCTCCGAGGTATTGGCCTCACCGGCTACCTCGGAGACCTGCTGATGATTTCGGCTTGGAATCGGTTACTTGCAATGGTGTGATAGGTAGTCAAGGGGCTCTCCCTTTGGTATAGATTACCTGTAACTTGATTTGATTTGGCGGCGATTTGCGATGCGGGGGACGGTATGTTTCTCGACGCTGTGCGCTAATGATAGAATCAAGAATCAATTCCGAAGTTGCAAGGAAGGATTCGAACCGAATTGTCTGCTCAAGCAATAGATACAGTTCTTGTTATTGGATCGGGTTGGGTGGGGCGTCAGATTGCGATGCAGACCGCTTCGCATGGATGTCGCACCTATCTTTTTGATCGGATATCGACAGCGACCGAACAGGCTTTGCGTTGGTCGCTTGAGCAGACCGAGCGTTTGGTCGCTAGGGGAGTATGGAACGAATCACATCAGACGAATGTTAACCGACTTCTCTCCCCTGCCCTTCAGCTTGATGAGACATCGATACAGCCTGACTTAGTCATTGAGTGTGTACCGGAGCAAGCTTCGCTCAAGAAGCGGTTGCTGAAAGAACTATCAGAGAAATTCGGGCCCGCAGTCATCCTGGCATCGAATAGTTCTTATTTTACCCCTTCGATGTTCCAAGCTTCGTTGACTCATCCTGAGCGTTTCGTTCACTATCATTTTCATGTACCGGTATTTTTATCTTCTGCGGTAGACATCATGCCATGGGAAGGGACGTCGCCACGAGTCGTAGAAAGATTGTTAGACCTATCTAAACGTATCGGTCAAAAACCATTACTTTGTCGCAAGGAGCATCCGGGCTACGTTTTCAATTGGCTGTTGCAAGCTCTTATTCGCTCGGCTTTGGAACTAGCAGATCAAGGAGTGGCAACGCCGGAGGAGATCGATCAGCGATGGATGGATTTGAGCGGAATGAAAAAAGGTCCTTTTTGGATTATGGATCAGATAGGGATCGATGTCGTTCAGCAAGCGTTACAAAATTCCAGATTCACCCAGCCAACTCCTGCTGAACCGTTGATTCAATTTTTAGAAAAATGGATCACGGCTGGAAATCTTGGACAGAAAACTGGTGGAGGTTTTTACTCCTATCAAACTCAACTCTTAGATTGGGAAGCAACTTTGCATGGCAAGTGAAGAAGTGAAGTTGAGTCATGTTGAATTGTTTACCGATGGTGCCTGCAGTGGAAATCCAGGGCCTGGAGGATGGGCGTACATCCTCAGAGATATGGCGACCAAAAAAGAGAAAGTTGCTTCGGGAGGAGTCCGCAACACAACCAACAACCAAATGGAAATGACCGCCGTGATTGAAGGGTTACGCGCCTTGAAACGCCCCTGCTTAGTTGATCTGTACTCGGACAGCTCGTACGTACTGCAGGGGTTAAGTTCGTGGATGGCGGGTTGGAAAAAGAAAGGTTGGAAAAAGTCCAGTGCTGGCGGCTCGAAGGAAGTCAAAAACGTCGAGCTTTGGCAGCAACTCGACGAACTGATCCAGCGGCATCAGATGAGATATCATCATGTCAGAGGGCATAGCGGTCACCCTGAGAATGAACGGTGTGATGTCATGGCTGTAGCCGCTTATCAAAATCTGTAACATTCAGGTAAAATGTATCGGTTAGGTAAAGATTGGCCTCCGAGTAGTTTTCAGGCAGCTCTAACGATTGTAACGCTTTTATCATCTATCCCTGTTCTTCCAAACATTCTTAAAAGTGCAGGTCGATATCAAAAAGACACCGGCGCAATTGCGCGCGGTGGATTAGGTCTATGTGAATACGGATGGCACTTTTTAAGGTGTCGTCAAACCCCAACTGGGATCCTAGGCGCGTTTAAGGAACCAGTGTTACCAAGGATGGTGGGACATGCCGATGCGGCTTGGTACTCGTGCTTTTTTCAAAAGCTTATTGATATTGGCGGGATTGCCCACTCTGCTTGCCGCACAGGGGCCTGTTTCGTTGCCAAGCTACCAGCCTTCTGGATACATCGCACAGCCCCAAAGCGTTGGTGGCGTTCCCAACGTTGTAGCACCCCCGGCTTCGAGTACTCAATTCGGATCAACTCAAACTAGAAACTCATCGCCCTTCGCCGCGGGTAACCAAGTAACGACAGGTAGTAATTCCGTAGTTCCGCAGGTGCAGACAGGTCCGTATGCTGCCCAGCCTTTCTCCACAAGCAGCTCAGCCAGCCCGACTGTAAATGGTTTCGTACCGAGTCCTCAGACGAATATCGGCCAGCAAGTGTCGGGCGGCTTGCCGACCTTTCAGCCAACAGCCAATCAGGGAATTCAAGTTCCTTCCAATCAAGCGCCTGTTAATCAATCGCTGCCCTATCAAGCTTCTACAGGTAGTTCGACGGGGACGACCGCCCAACCTGTTGGTTTTGTAGGAAATATCATGGGGCAACGGAGCGATTCGTTAGAACCCACTTCCGGTACCGAAGCGTTTGGAAAATTGAAGCCATTTCCATCCCTGTCATCGATGCCGATGCTTACGCGAAACTCCGAGGGAAGCGAGTCGAGAAATGGTGAGTCGCTTCGAATCAATGCTCCAGCACAATTCGCAAGTTTCCAAGAATCGGAATTTGCCGTCGGCGAACCAATTGCCAGCACGAGTGAAGGTTGTGCAGACATGCCGTGGTGCTCGGGGCCTTCCAACTCAGGCTACTTCGCTTCGTTGGAAGCACTGCTCTTCTTTGTGAATAAGCCGAACGTTGCGACGTTTGGTGATGAAGCATCCGAGCGGATGGTAAGCGTTAACTCGGTAACATTCAGCTTTGAGAACTCCCTGGATACATCATGGCTGAGCAATGATGGAGGTTGGGGGCAGCGGTTTGAATTCGGAAATATCAAATGTGATAGCGGTTGGTTCGCTAGTTTCTGGAATATCAAACAGGTACAGTCCTACAATGTGACGGGGGTCAATTTCGCGCCATCTGATCCATTCTTTTTGATGAGCGGGTTCTTTGATGGAAACAACGACGGCATCGATGACGATTTAAACAATAACCGAATCTATGGTCGATCAGGTGAGGACTTAGGAACTTTTAATGCTGGACCGCCTGCAGCATTCATTCCTCCGTTTGATGGAACTCCCGATGTTGGAGCCCCTACTGATACCAACGATATGATCGTGTATCTACAAACATTTAGCCAAGTCGCGTCGAGCAATAAGCTAACGATGCAGAACTTTGAATTGAACCGACTGTTACGATTGCCAGGGCACAATTGGAACAATGAATTTGATTACTACTATGGCGTGCGATATCTGAAAGTTCGCGATCAGTATAACGTTACTGCTTCTGGCGGTTTTCTCGATCAAAGTTTTTGGCATGCCGAAAGCGACAACAATCTGATTGGACCACAAATTGGAGCACGTTGGTCGCGAAGGGCTCGTGCTATTGGCTTCTCCCTCGATGGTCGTTTCCTTGCGGCCTACAACCAGCAGGACAATGATCTCCGCGGTCAGTATGCGAGTAATTTGACCAACGTCGGCGGAGTGAACGCTCCAGCGGCATTGACGAGAATGTCTTTCATTGATGGTTTCGGTCACGACGAATTTTCAGCAGCTGGGGAACTACGTGCTGACATGGTGCTGAAAATGAGTCGCTCGTGGGCCTTCAAAGTGGGCTACACAGGTTTGATCATCGACAATATATCGAGAGCAAGTCCGAAGATTGTCTACGCATTGCCAGCGTCATCGCTGCAGGATGTTGATTCGAACACAACACTTCTGTCGCATGGTATTAATTTCGGTCTGGAATACAACCGCTGAGCATGAAGCTAAATGGCTGCTAACGCAGTCGATAGGTCATCGATCAAGTCCTCGACGTCTTCTAGGCCGACCGATAGCCTTATCAATCGGTCTGAGATACCCGCTGCCGCTCGCGCCTCAGGCGCGTAGCTCGCGTGAGACATCGTCGCGGGATGTGCGATCAACGATTCAACCGCTCCAAGACTTACGGCCAAGCCAAAGAGCTTGGTTGATTTGCAAACTCTTTTCGTAGCTTCCACATCGCCATGGATTTCGAAGCTCATCATGGTGCCGAAAAGATTTTCAAATTGCGTAGCTGCAAGCTCATGTCCAGGATGCCCGTTTAGGCCAGGGTAAAGAACTCGCTGCACACTCGAATGGTTCGTTAGGAACTCGGCAACTTTCACCGCTGACCGACACTGTTCCCTCATGCGGATATCGAGCGTTTTGATTCCGCGACCTAGAAGGTAGGCCTCGAAGGGGCCGACGGCGGAACCGCATGCATTCTGGATGAAATAGAGTTTCTTGTGGAGGTCTTCATCGGCCGTTATCAGAGCACCAACGAGGCAATCGCTGTGCCCCCCTAGATATTTGGTGGCTGAGTGCATCACGATATCGGCACCAAGTTCCAACGGTCGGCAGAGAACGGGTGACGCGAATGTATTATCAACCCCGAGGAGTGCCTTATGGCTGTGGGCGATTTCTGCGCAGCGCTTGATGTCTGGAATACTCATCAGCGGATTGCCGATGGTTTCGATCCATAGCAGTTTCGTATTGGCACGAAAAGCGTTTTGGACTTGCTGGAGGTCGGTAACGTCGACTAGCGTAATTTCGATTCCTGAGCGATCGCAGATGCGATGCAATAGGCGATAGCTACCGCCGTAAAGATCTCGATTAGCTACGATGTGATCTCCTTGTTTCAGGAGCATCGTGACGCAGTGGGTTGCTGCCATGCCGGAAGCGAATAGTAAGGCATGGTTGCCCGATTCCAAATTGGCGACGGTGGTCTCAACATTCTTTCGCGTTGGAGAACCACTTCTCGAATAATCGAACTCACCCCACTCCCCTACCCCGGGTTGAATGAAGGTTGTCGCTAAATAAATCGGAGGAACCACGGCTCCAGTTTGTGGGTCGGGTTCATTGCCTATATGGATCGAACGAGTACGAAACTTCATGATTCTAATGCCTGTGCCAGGTCTGCGATGAGGTCTTCGGTGTTCTCGATTCCACAGGCAAGGCGGATCATATTGTCGTAGATGCCGAACTTTTGACGATCTTGAGGAGCGTAATTGAAATAGCTCATCACCATCGGTTGTTCGATTAAGGATTCGACCCCACCGAGACTCGGGCCGATACGAGGTATCTTTACTGCGTCGATGATATTTGCCGTTTCGCGCCAATCGGCATTTTTGATATTGAAGGTAATGAGACCTCCGAAACCTTTCATCGCCTGTTTGGCTTGCTCATGGCTAGGGTGCGACTTTAGGCCAGGATAGTAAACACGCTCTACGCGAGGATGTTGTTCCAGAAACTCGGCAATGGCTTGTCCGTTTGCGTTGTGACGCTGCATCCGCAATTCAAAGGTTTTTAGGCCACGTTCCAGAAGGTAGAGATTATGTGGAGAATTAACGCCACCTAAGATTCCTCGGAGGTTGCGAACGGGGTCTAGTTTTTCTTTTGATCCGCAAATTGATCCTGCCAGCAGGTCGTTATGGCCCCCTAAATACTTCGTTGCCGAATGCCAAACATAGTCGACACCATAGTCGAGTGGTCGCACGTTGTAAGGAGTTGCCAATGTCGCATCGATCAATGTCTCGACTTCATGCGCCTTTCCGATGGCGGCAAATTGTTCTAGATCGATACAGGTTAAATGGGGGTTGGTCGGAGATTCGCTGACCAACAGTTTTGTACGATCATTGATCGCATCTTCCATCGCTTTCATGTCGCCCGTTTTGACTTGGCGTGTTACAACACCGAAGCGAGCAAGGTGTTTGTAACAGAATTCGCGACTTCGATGGTAGCATTCGTCGAAGAAGACGATTTCGTCACCGGCGCTCAGTTTGGTCATCAGCAGGCCGACAATCGCCGCCATGCCACTGGAGTAGACGATCGCATCTTCTGCGTTATCTAATGCTGCCAACTTCGCCTCGACGACCTTTTCGTTCGGATTTCCGTAACGACCATATTCCTCACGCGGTTGCTTCTGCTCAATGAATTCGATAATCGACTGTGTATTGGTGAAGGTGTAAGTCGACGTGCAACAGATGGGATCGGTCATCGAGTCAGCGATTTTATGTCGGGCTTCACCGGCGTGAACGCTCAACGTGGAAAAACCGGTCGAGGATTGAGTATTGCCTGCTGGACGAATGGTGGCGCTCATCGTAAGCCTGAATGAAAAAAATCGGAGATCGCGTTATGAAACAGATATTGTGCTAGCCGCAGTTCGTGTGCTGGCTACCAAGGTTGCGATCCGATGGGCTACGATGGCAATTGAGAACAATTGTGGTCCAAAGTGGCTCTTTAGCAGGTAAGGCTGCAATCGGCCGCAAATCCCTTGTCTTACCCACCTAGTTTAACTGCGATTGCCTCGTTGAGCAAGGAAGAAAGAATATGGCAGAGGAAGTTCGTCGCCCCTTGTTCCCGACGAACGTTGCAACTGGACAAGTCGCGTTTTCTGAAAAGGTTTAAGGGATAGGAATCATGGGAATTCTCGGCAAATGCTTTGAAAACAGCAAAGCTTACGGAACTTTGGCGGACCCCTGGAATGTCGGATACAATACAGAGATGATGAAGGGGGAGTCGCCTCCTGTAAGCAGAAGGTGTGTTTTGCTTTTTGGTATCGCAAAACGAACAGTGACTAAAGGTCTCTGGTAAAGCGATTGGGCCTGCAGCTGGTTGGGCCGTTGGAGCTATGCTTCTAAGGGAATGACGCTGGTCAAGAAATCAGCCAAGGAATGCCGTGAACCGAATGAAGGAGATTTTATGTTGAGCGAACTTCGCATATCACGGAATAAATGGTTCGAGCTGGGCAAGACTTGGCAGCCTTATGTTGTATGGATGTTGATTGGCTCTTGCCTCCTAGGGGCGTTTACGAAAAGCGTTTTTGCGCAAGAAGTTGCAAGCGATGAGACTTCCCTGGTCGAGAGCAAGAAGGGTTCTACAGTTGTTGAATTGTCCGACAAGCAGATCGCTGATTTGATCAATCAGTTGGGTGATAAATCTTTTGAAATGCGCGAAGCTGCCACTGTCAAGTTGCAGCAAGCAGGAGAAGCGGCGATCCCTGCGTTGCGCGAGGCGATCAAATCCAAGGATCGAGAAATCCGCCTCCGCTCCGAAAGGCTTCTGACGGCGGTGGAAGAGCAACTTCGAAAAACTGTGATCGCTAATTTTCTTCGAGAGACCAATCCCGATCTAGATTACGGAATGAAGGGTTGGAAGTTTGTTGCTAAAAATGTAGGTTCGACGCGCAAAGCGAAAGAGTTGTTTCTACAAGTCTACCAGTCGCAACCCAAATTGATCGCCGCTCTCGAAGAGTCGGTGACAGCGACGATGGCGGAAGTTGGAAATGTTGCTGGACAGGTATCGGCGAATATTGTTGCAGGAGTTGAACCATCGGTTGGTGATGCTGCAGCATTGTTGTTAGCTATGTATATGCCGGAAGTTCAAGCGAGCGCGCCGGTACATGACGCGATTCGCTGGGCGACGTTCAGCGGTGCCTTCAAGAGACAGATGCTGATCGAGACAGGAGAAACGCCGGGGCGACGGGTCTTTGGACATTGGTTGACGGTGGTCAATGAACCCAATAGCAGCCGAGCATTGCTTATTGGGCGTGAGGCGATGATTCCGGAAGGTGTAGTTTTGGGTCGAAAGATGCTTGCTGGCCCGATCGATGAAGGGGATTCGGAGGTCGCGATTTCGATGTTGATGCTGTTTGGAGATAAAAGTGATATTCCGTTGCTGGAAGGTTTACTGAAAGATGAAACCGAAATGGATCGTGTGGAGATCCCTATTGGTCCAGCAGCGGATCCATTGGGTGCAGAGCGAATTGTTCCGCCTAATGCATTTCCCAAATTAACACCAGAGGATGAACCCGAACCGCAAGGTGATGAACCGCCAGTTCCGCAGGATAAGGAAGCGGAGAAGCCTAAAGAGAAGGATGATAAGCCGGCAGAGGATGAACCCGATATTGAAGAGCCTGGCTTAGGACTTCCGGTTCCCATTCCTCCACCAGGAGCTCCTCGCGGACTACCTCAAGGTCGAATGCAGCGAGATCCTCAAGCGAATTTCCGTGTAGAGATTTATGTGGCTCAAAAGCGTGATCTCGCGCTCGCAGCGTTGATCTATTTAACGGGTCAAGATCTTCGTCCTTACTTTCCCTTGATGGGACCTTCGGTGCAGCGCGGGATTTCGGCGAGAGAAGTTGCTTTTCCGGAGTCGAATCCAAAAATTCGGGCTAAGGCATTGAAAGCTTGGGAAGAACTCAAACCGACTTATCTTGAGTCGTCAAGAAAGTAAAAGGGAATTGAGACTACCTACCCAGTGGCTATTGAAGTTGATCTACGATCGTTCGCGCCAATTGATACCTGACAAGGTTCCTAACGCTTGGATTAAAGATTGAGTTCCTAGCCGGCTCATACCTTGAGCGGCTAACGCGACATAGAGTTGTTGTGCGAGAGCCAAGCCGGGTAATGCGAGATTCATTCGGCGTGCTTCTTCAAGGGCGATCGACATATCCTTGACAAAGTGCTCGACATAAAACCCCGGTGCGAAATCGTTATTAAGAACTCGAGGTGCAAGGTTCGATAAGGACCAGCTCCCGGCGGCGCCAGAAGAAACCGATTTTAGCACTTCGATAGGATCTAGTCCTGAGCGATAGGCATAGAGCATCGACTCACACATTCCCACCATGCTAGAAGCAATGAGGATTTGATTAACCATTTTGGTATGTTGTCCGCTTCCAGCACCGCCTTGGAATTGGATCGTTTTGCCCATAGCATTCCAGCATGGCATTAATGCTTCAAAAACGTCACGATCACCACCGACCATGATGGAGAGTCGAGCTTCGCGGGCACCGATATCACCTCCAGATACCGGAGCGTCTAACGAGTGGATGCCACGAGAATTTGCTGCTTCGTAGATTTCAACAGCGAGCTTCGGTGAACTAGTTGTCATGTCAACAACCACGCCGCCGGGGCGGAGGCCCGCAAGAACCCCATCCGAGCCGAGTATGACTTCGCGAACGTCGTGAGGGAAGCCGACCATAACAAAGACCACATCGCTCTTCTCAGCGACTTTGGCAGGGGTTGCTCCAAGCGTCGCTCCTCGATCACACAATTCCTTGGTCTTTTCGGGAGAACGATTAAAAAGGGTTGCCTGATAACCGGCGGTCATCAGGTGACCTGCCATGCTGCGTCCCATCACTCCTGTACCAATCCAGCCAAATCGTGTGGTTGATGGTGTGAAAGTGTTCATAGTCTTTCTCTTTATCAGTTGTAATCTTATTTGGCTTACAAAGAATGGAATGTGTTAAATCAAAAATTGCTACGTAAAAAAGAATCGCTAAAACGAACTATAACTCGCGTTGGCGATTGCCTTCTATCTGCGAATCAACAGCTTAACGAAAAACATGGGATGTACAAAGAGTAGAGGGTTGAAACAACGCATCGACCCTGATGTACTAGATCGAAGCTTTGCCCGTATTAACGTGTTGCCGTGCAACGACGACGAAAAGAATAACGACGAGCTTGCTTCACGGTACAAGGTCGCGTGTCTCGCACGGTGCGAGGAATGCCATTGCTTCCTGGGAACACCTTTTAGAATTTCCGCGTGAAAATCTCGCTGACAATAAAAGCTGATTTCAGAGACTCTCGGTTTCGAAGAATATCAACCAGGGGTGATTTGTGTTGTTCGCGATGCTGCACATTCGTGGATTGATCGATGGCAACGACGTTAGGTGTATCGGCCGCTGTAGCTGCAGTTGGGCTGTCTTTTGAGGCAGTGATCTGAGTATTGGAAAGATGTGATACAGGATGGTCCATCCAATCCTTAACGTGTTTCGCCATTCGTTCATCAGCTTGATCGACTTCGCTGATCGAAGATAGGCGGGGTGGTGGCAAGGATGTTGCCATGGGAGCTTGGTTGCCTTGGCTTGCTTGTCTTCGACGCCTGGGTGCCAAGCTTTCGACAGGGTTGGGCTCAAGGATTTCAGCTTCAATAATCTCAGCTTCAACGAAATCTGGCGACCAGGAATTGGCTTGCCCACTTCCTTGCCTTTGGGATGGCCGTCCCTGTTGACCGCCACCGGAACTGCGCTGCTGTCTTCGCTGGGCAGCTTGTCGAAGAAAATCTTCTAGGTTTCCAGACATTTCGAGTTTTTCCTCTAAACGGGATTAGCTCAATGCAAACGGGGCGACTTGAGTCATCGCAGGGGTGGTTCAAGTCGTCATCGATTTATCCCATCGTCATGATCTGTTTCTCAACAACAGAGCGAGTTTCGCAAAGGAGTGAACTGACGTTGGAAGCGATTGTTAAGTAGCTAACAGGGGTTCCTAGTTCGAGACAGCTGCGGTGGTCGTATTGCCAGTTCCAGCAATCGACTTGCGCATTGCTGTATCGGCTTCGACGTTTTTCAATTTGTAGTAGTCCATAATGTCGAGGTTACCGGTACGAAAGGCTGCAGCCATTGCATGCGGCACATCTGCCTCGGACTCGACGAGTTTGGCTCGACTTTCTTCGATCTTCGCGATCATTTCCTGTTCGGTTGCGACCGCGTTAGCTCGACGACCTTCTGCTCTCGCTCGAGCGACACGCATATCGGCCTCAGCACGGTCAGCTTGCAAGCGAGCGCCGATATTCTCACCGACATCGATATCGGCGATATCGATAGAAACAATTTCAAAGGCGGTTTGAGAGTCGAGTCGCTTGGCAAGCACTGCCTTGGAGATGAGGTCAGGGTTCTTTAGAACGACTTTATGATCTTCTGAGGAACCGATAGCGCTAACGATCCCTTCGCCTACGCGAGCGATAATCGTTTCTTCCATAGCACCGCCAATCACTTGCTGCAAATTAGCACGAACGGTTACGCGAGCGCGAACCTTAAGCTGAATACCATCTTTCGCAACAGCATCCAGTGATGGTCGAGTTGAGCCGCGTGGTGGGCAATCGATCACTTTGGGGTAAACGCTTGTCTGTACTGCTTCCAGCACATCGCGGCCGGCGAGATCGATCGCGGTCGCTTCACGAAACGACAAACGAATGATTTTGGACTTTCGAGCTGCGATCAGGGCACGAATTACCTGCATCACATTACCACCTGCCAAATAATGCGCTTCGAGTGCTTTAACAGGAACTTCTTGATCGGTAAGACCAGCTTGAACAGCCATGATCTTCGCGCGGACAATCGTACGCTGATCGACTTTGCGAAACCACATTCCTGCTAGATCCCAGATACGGACATTTGCGCCTGTCATCACGCATTGAATCCATAACCAGAAGAACTTGGCAAAGAACGCTAGAAAGCCCAAGACAACCAGTAGGATGATGCCCGCTGTACCAAGAACGACAACTGGAGGCGCCTGTCCCAACAATCCGGTGAAGGTCATTGAATGTTACTCCCTAGCTTCAAAACGAAAGAATCAATGGAAGGCCGATCTGATGTTCTTCGACAAACCGATAAGAAAACAGGTCGGCTTGCGTTCGACCAGCAGCCAACTCAACTTGCGTAACGGACTCCGCTCGAACGTCCCTATATGGTAGCCGATTCTGGGACGGTGTAGTACACCTGGGAGGGGTCTTTTAAAAGCAAATACGGCTGGATCTAGAAAGGTTTTGGGTTGTGGCAAGATAGTTACAAAGCCTGGGTTTTCCAGCAGAATTCACAAAAGCCTCTCATAGTGCTCTTTCTATTTTTTCCCCTCATCGCCATCAGATAAGTCGATGTCCTCGAGAGTTTGATTAAGAATCTGTTCATCCGATAATGACCAAGTGGGAATACTTACTGACTGGGCTGGTGGTTCAGGGGCGGCTGACTGGATTTTTTCAGTTGACACGCCGTGGGCTAACTCCAGATTTGACATCGATGACGAATCCGGAGTAATTGGGTTGGGCGAGGATGCTGGAAGAGATGCATCCGTCTTAGCGACAACGAGGTGGCCCATTTGTGTACCGATGACAGAGACGACCGAGCCACGATCGATCAATCCGGAACGGCAATGTGCATCGAAGCGTTTACCATGGATGAGAACCGTACCGCTGGGCATTAGGTTGGTCTCAGAAATTCCGATCTGTCCAACCATCGCTCGCAGTTCTTGTATTTCGGGAGTATCCGGCAGCACCTCTTCATGCGATTTAGGGAGTCCGATGATCATCATTTTGCCAATGATCGTCTTGGGCCAGAGCTTGATCGCCAAGTATATGATCCAGGGAGTGACACCGACCAATACGGTAAGTGTTGCGAGCCCCAAATGGAAAGAATGCTGAAAAGCGATCACTATCGCAGCGATAGCCGAGAACGCTGATAGCAGTAGCAGGGCTCCACCACTAGGAATCAATAGATCGAGCAACAGAAGTAATACGGCTGCCAAGACTAGCAGCGCTACCCACCATGGCCCAGCCATAATGTTTTCGGCTTCCTTTCGCTTATGTCTATGTTTGTGGGTTTCGAGTAGTAAAGTAACTAGGGTGAAAAGAGTGTTTCGTTAGATCGTTTTAACGATCACATTGTTACCTTGAACCGAAATAACTTGAATTGGAGTCCCTTCGGAGACCATCTCTCCATCGCTCATAACACTGACCAGCGATTCGCCGATACGTGCTTTACCGCTAGGGTTTAATCGTGTAACCGTAGTGCCAGATTGATGTAATAGATAGCCCCAATCCACAACCGCTTCGCGGCGTGACAGCTCTTCAAGGTCTTGAGTATCTGGCGGGTTCAAGGCGATCTGCTTGAAAATAGGCAACCGCTCGATCTGATGACGAAATAGGAAAGCAACGGCTAGGATCGTCAGAGAAAATGTAGCGATTCCGAGTAGATTCCAAGAGAAGCGGTCAAACTGATAGGGGTTACTGGGGAGGACAAACGTTTGGCTTGCCAAAATTATCGAAGTGAGAATCATGATCGCTCCGCCGATGCCAAATATTCCGAAGCCCGGAAGAACAAATAATTCGGCAAGCAAGAAGGCAATTCCGCCCACGAAGAGCAATAGTTCAAGCCATGCGAGAGTGCCGTTGAACATTTGCAACCAGAAGAAAGTTCCGAAAGCTAAAATACTCACGAAACCTGCGACTCCGATTCCAGGCGTACTGAGCTCGGACATCAAAGTGAAGATCGCAATCATCAGGATAAAATTCTTGATTAACGGGGAGTTTGCAATGCGACGTATTTGCAATTCCAACCAAGGAACTTTAATGGGGCGTAGAGACGCGTCCAGTTTGAGATTGGTTTGTATTTCGTCGAGGGAACGAATCTCTCCCGCAGCTAGTCCTTGAACGATAGCCTCGGAAGATGAAAGGCCGTTGCTCCAATCGAGTTGTTTCTGCTGTTCCCATTGCGGATGATCTGCCAGTTTTTTTACTTCACTATCGGTCAAGCGGTCGATACGCCCATCGAGAGAGTGTCGATAGTTGTAAATGTTAATCGATGATGATGCGAGAGCCGCAAGCGTTGAGAAGTTGAGCTTGGATGCTTCCGATAGTTGCCGAAGAGGTGCTTCGGCCTCTTCGATCTCACGATTGCCAATCGTGGCTTCGCCGCTTCCACCCCATTTCGCTTCGGGCGCCATCCATCGTTTCCGGCACGCCGCTACGATCCACGCGGCATCGCCCCGTGCATTACCGTCGACCCACGCCACCGTGATAACGCGCAGTGGGTCGAGCGTAGCCAAGTAGTTTGCCATCTGTAGACTCGCTGCGGGCGATCCACCTTCACTGTTGATCTGCAGTACGATGACATTAGTGCCCGACTCGATTTCTTTTTCGATACTGCTGATCAGAGAAGCTACTAGACGCAACGAGATATGACCTTTGAGTTGGATGGCGATACCGTTGAGTTTACCTAGGGGTGCTGAGGCATCCTGTGGGAGACTCGCTAGTTGCAGAGTTCGGGTAATATCATCATAGGAGTTCGTTGTATCGGCTAGCCATTTGTTTTCGATCAAGAGCGTAGGAGAAAGGAACATCGCGTTACCTGGTTTAACGATTTCGTTGGTCTGCCATGACAGTCCATCTTTACGAAGTTGCTCCGAAGACTCGGCGTTGACATATTTGCTTTCGCCGCTGAGTAGTTCTACGCGGTAAAGTCCAGCGGCAGGTGACAGCAGTACTTGCACGACAGCATCTGGTAGCGAACGTCGACGTTTGGCAATTTGTTGGTAGGAGCTGATTACCATTTCATCGCTGGTGGCTTGGCCCTTTTCAACACTTCCGAAGCCGCTGCTGGAACCGAGTAGGAATTGCTCGCAGGCAAGCACGGGTAATAGGGCATGTCCTTCGATCCGCTGCTCGGCATAAGCTACCGTTTTGACGCCCGCTGCTTCCGGACTGGCGAGAAATCGAGCTAGTGAAAGGGCTCTTTCAAAATTCGTTCCTGAACCTATCGAAACGACTCTCTCTTGGTCTTCGCCTGCCTGTAAATCGCGTTGTCGATTCGCTGCTGACTGCTGGAAATGAAGAATCACAACGGGCCGCAGGTTGCCTGTGCGAGGCTGTTCTAGGATGACTCTGAGTTGCGAGATGACGCGTTGGTCATCCTCGCCGACAAGAGGTAGGGGAACTTTGACGATGAAACCGGTTGGCAATTCTTTCTTGTCGGCAATCGCGTCATTCTGTTGATTCAATAGTGGCGACATCGCGGCATCCAGACGGGCGACCGCTGGAAGCGTTGCTGCAATGATCGCGAAGGCTATTGACGATACGACCCCGATGCGGCCCATCATTCCGTGCGTGTCCAAACTTTGTTAGCGGAATCCTGAAAGCTCTCTGCTTTCCGACCAACCTGAGTTACCAACTCGGCCAGACTGTATCCGAAGCTGGCTATTACACTCTCTTGTTTCATTATAGGATTAGGGGCTGAAGTCTGGCAATTTGTGGGCGATTCAAAGTAGAAATCGGGAGAATTGTTAGCGGTTTTCCCTCTTTGGCCGAATAAATCGAGGTCAACGGGCTACGAATCGCCCAGAGAAACGCATTGCAACTGCGCGGGTCGGCAGTCGTTGGCCGTTTTTGACGAGATTTTAGTTCTACTCAAGATAGAAAGTTAACAATGAGTCTACTGTTTGCTCGTGGCTCAAGGACCGATGCATTATCAGCTGACGATTTGCGGGCAGGGCTTTCGACGGCGCTGGACGCTTTACAAACTCGAGGGCTTCCGTGTCGTCGCGTGATGGTAATACCTCCCGACCATACTCGATTTGATTCCCGAGCTGGCGAAATTACCTGCATGGCTTACGACCTGCTAGGCGACCGAATCAAAGATATTCTTCCTGCTCTTGGAACTCATGCACCGATGGAGGAAAAAGAACTCCAGCATATGTTTCCTACTGTTCCGCAAAATCTTTTTCGTCCCCATCGTTGGCGTGAAGATGTGGTGACTTTGGGCCAAGTGCCATCGGAATTCGTGCAGCAAGCGACGGAGGGAATTTATGATCGTCCCTGGCCTGCTCAAGTGAATCGGCTGCTGGTTGAAGGTGGCCACGATTTGATGCTTTCGATCGGCCAGGTTGTGCCGCACGAAGTGATCGGTATGGCGAACTACAACAAGAATATTTTTGTTGGAACCGGCGGCTATGCTGGGATCAATGAGAGTCATTACCTGAGCGCTCTGTATGGCATGGAACGCATCATGGGACGTTGCGACACGCCACTAAGAAAAATTCTCAATCGCGCTTCGGAGTTGTTCTGTCGCGAGATGCCAATCGTCTACATTCAGACGGTGATCGAATCGTTAGCTGATGGTAGGAAAATCACACGAGGACTGTTTATCGGAGAGTCGCATGATGTGTTTTTCACGGCGGGAAAACTTGCTGCTGAAGTGAATTGCACCAGGCTGGATGAAGCTCCGAAAACGGTCGTTGTGACGATGGATCCAGCGAAGTACAAGCGAACCTGGTTAGCCAATAAAGCCATCTACCGAACCAGAATGGCGGTGGCGACCGGTGGGAAACTCATCATCATTGCGCCGGGTGTCAAGGAATTCGGAGAGGATCCTGAGATCGATCGCTTGATCCGCAAGTACGGCTATCGAACAACACCCGAGGTTCTCAAAAGCGTAGAAGAGAACGACGATTTGCGCAGTAATCTTTCTGCTGCAGCACATTTGATTCACGGATCTTCGGAGAATCGCTTCCAAGTGTTTTACGCGCCTGGTCAAATGTCGCAGCAGGAAGTCGAGAGTGTTGGGTATCAATACGCGAAGCATGAAGAAATGACCCAGCGTTATCGTGTTGGCCAGATCGATACTGGATGGCATCAAACAGCGGATGGTGAAAAGTATTACTTTATCAAGGATCCCGGTTTAGGCTTGTGGATGCATAAGGATCATCCCTCTGCCGCTCCGGAATAGATAGCTGCCAGCACATCTCCTAGGAGCCGGGAAATGGATCTTGGCATGCTGTTTGTCCAAATTGCGAACGAGTTTGTGACGCGATTTTCAGATAAAAAAGGGAGAAAGAAACGGTAACGATTGTGCCGATAATACCAGAGTTACCGATTGTGGCGCGTATTTGCCGCAACGGTGAGAGAAGGTTTTATGGGCGAGGGGTGCCTTATGTCTTATCGCGTCCAGTTCTGGTCTTTGGCCAGCATGTTGGCTCTCTCTTCGATCGTTTCTACGGCGTTTGCAGCCCCTCAGGTGCCAGTTGTTCCAGGCACCGGAGTTGAATTGCCGCAGGTGGCTGACGACTTCGAAGATCCCAAATGGAATTACGTTCCAAAGAATCCAAAGAGCACCGAGGATATCAACGAAGATCAGCAGCAGCCTACCGGTATTACTGCTAACGGACGTTGGTATGAAGGGATTAAGCGAGGGCATCCGGATGAGGTTCGTCGCGTTTTGACTCCTTCAGGTGGATTGCCTGGAAGCGAAGGAGCGATGATGATGAGATCGCTCTTTACTGGTATACCCAGTCGCCCTAGCTTTACAGTCCACCAAGACGATTTCGTAGCCAATGTTCAGTATCGCCTGAAGGGCCCGATCAGTGTTTCGCAGACTCCGAGCGTAACGACTCGAGTTTTCTTGCCGCCGATCGATGAATGGGAAAAGCGATCCGGTCCCCACTTCGGTTTCAGGGCCGCCGTGGAAACTACGGCGATGAAAGAGAAAACGACCTTTATTTTCAAAACCAAAGGGGAAGAAAACGAGATCTATTGGCCCGGGTTGTTCATCGTTTTGGATAGCAAGCACCAGAATGGAAAGGGTGAAAACTATGCCCATTTTCGAGTGCGTGCTGGCCGAAATGGAGGCGACCTCAAGGGGCCCGCGATCACTACAACGGGTTGGTGGACGCTGGGAATGTCTTTCACTCCGGACGGAATGGTGCATTACTACGCTCGACCAGGAGTCGAGGAACTGACGGCTGAGGATTACATTACTTCGCAATTCCCGTACGGTTACCGTTGTGAAAGGTTCCGGACTTTCTTCTATAATGTGGTCAATGGAGATAACGGGAAGACATGGAGCACAACTTGGATTGTTGATGACCCGAAAGTTTATGTAGGGGCAGCAGCTGGCCAGTTTGCCAAGAGTCAACAGACGAACAATTCACGAGAGAATAAGGCGCGATAAGCTTTCTCATCCACTTGCGATGCAGGGATGAATCGCCTTGCATTGTAGGGGTAAGTGAGAAGGTGTTGGATCCGTACTCGTCAGCTAGTCAGGGTGGAATCTCTGACGCAAGAAATCGAATCTTGGGTGAGCTGTTTAAACGTTTACCTCAGTTTCGCAAAGAACAGGAATTGATAGATGCGATTGCACCAGTTGCGATCGAATTGATCGGTTGCAAAACCGTTCGTTGGTATCGGCAAGACTCGAAAAATTGGAAATCGGTCGGCGGTGTGGGGCTGGGGGGCGCTACACCGCTGGCCGATCTTCTTAATCAGCCCTTTGAGACTCACGTTGTGAGCGGCAAGGAATCTTGGGCGATTTTTGGTGCCGAGCCAACATCTTTAGATCGGACCAACGAGTTTCTGGTTGTTGGTTGGGATGCGTCTACTGCGTCCCTGAGTATCGCCACTTGCCGAGTTGTCGCTGAGGCTATTCGCGATGCGTTAGTGGTGTTACGTGATCGCTCAAAGCTTGGCTTGAGAGCGAATTTGTTGGGGATGCTGCTGGGGGAGGCGAGTGCATGGCATTTGCACCGCGACACACCCCAGATGCTTGAACAGATTGCAAAGCTGTTGGCCGAAGCGTTAGGAGCGGATCGCGCAAGTTTGTTCATTTGGGACAGAGTGGCAAAGGAATTAGTCGGCCATCCTGCGCTCGGTGTTGACGGTGGGGCTTTGCGTATACCAGATCATTCCGGGCTTGTTGGCGTGGTGCTCAAGAGCAATCGACCTCGACGTTGGGATAGTGGCGATCCGGAATCGGAAATCAACCGAGGTGTCGACAAGCAGACCGGCTACAAGACTAAATCGCTCGTTGCCGTACCACTGCTTGGAAGCCGTGGAGTTGCGATTGGTGTTCTCGAGTTGCTCAATCATCGCTCCGGTATGTTCTCGCTGGATGACGAGCAATTATTGATGGAGATGTCCAGTCCCATATCGATGATCGTCGAAGGAGTGCAGGCGATCGAAGGTTTGACACGCAGTCGTGATCATTTGGTATCGGCTGAACAGAGTCGCGCGCAGATTGTGGGCAATAGCAAGGAGATTGAGACGGTCAAAGTGATGTTAGAGCGAGTCGCACGAACCGACTTGGCTGTGATGATCCTGGGTGAGAATGGAACGGGTAAGGAAGTTGTCGCGCGATCGATCCATTTGCAAAGCGAGCGAAGAAGTGAGCCCTTTGTTGCGGTCAATTGTGCCGCGATTGCGGAAAGCTTATTGGAAAGTGAACTGTTTGGGCATGAAAAAGGTGCCTTCACCGACGCGGTGGCGACTCGTGAAGGAAAGTTCGAAATCGCGTCGGGGGGAACGTTGTTCCTAGATGAAATCGGCGATATGAGCTTGAATGGTCAGAGCAAATTGCTGCGGGTATTGGAAGAAAAAACGGTCGTTCGAGTTGGAGGTTCTACGCCGATTTCGATCGACGTGAGAATCCTTGCTGCGACCAATCGAGATCTCAATGCGTTAGTCGCTGCGAAGAGGTTTCGAGAGGATTTGTTTTTCAGGCTCAATGTGGTCTCTGTTCGACTGCCAGCACTGCGTCAAAGAGGACCTGATATTTTGCTTTTAGCAAACTTCTTTCTCGAAGAGTTCTGTCGTAAGGCAGGTCGAGCCAAGCCTTCGTTTTCTCCTGAAGCTCATGCTAAGTTGCTTGAATACTCGTGGCCCGGTAACGTGCGGGAGTTACGAAATATGATGGAAAGGCTGGCGTATTTGCATGTCGGCTTGCAGGTGGAAGTTGAGGATTTGGATTTTCTTCTTTCACCTATTCTCGGCTTCGATAAATCAAAATCCAATTCGGCAATCGACTTAGATTTGAATTTGTCTGAGGCGACGGATCGCTTTCAAGTTGAGGTGATTGAAGCGCACATAAAAGCTGCTGATGGAAATATGTCACAGGCAGCCGACTCCTTGGGGCTGCATCGTTCCAACCTCTATCGAAAAATGAAGAATCTGGGCATGGATCCTCCCAAATAAAGCCAAAGGCTTGAGCTTGGCTTAACGTGATGGTTCGTGGGAGAGCGCAGTTTCAATGCATAAGTATTGAATCATTTGTTGGATGAATTGATAGATGTCTGCTAAGTGGTAGCCGCTGGCAAGAATAGTCAGGATTGGCATGCCGGTTTCAAACGTCGTGTTCTCTTGCGGTAGATCGGCTAAGACGGGCCAACCGCTGGTGTCCATTGCTTTACGGTTGATGTCTGAGGCTTTCTGCGATAGTGCGGTTGTCCACGTGAAGGTCGCTGAAGCATAAACAATGTACTTCAGGATTAATGGATGAGCGATCGGCTTGGGAAAGTCATGCTCCTGGGCCTCGATTCCCCATGCTCTTAAATGAGGTGACACCAAAGAGTGTCCTTGGATTCGTTCGTAGATTTCCATCGTAGCAGACCAACGTGGGTTGATTTCTAGTAGCCATAGATCGTCTTGATGGTTCAACATGAAGTCGACTTGGAACCAGCCTTTCATCCCAAAGTGTTGATAACACTCCTTTGCGAATGAAAGTAGGCGATCGATGACGGTTTGTGGCAGAGGTACCGGTCCGATCGCTCCTCCGAAGAGATAGGGATAGTCGGTGCGGCGAGACGAAAGTGGATGCTCATGTTCACCATTCTTGCTTGCTTGGTCCGATAGCAATGCATTGGGCAAGGGATTGCCGGCAGTGAGAAGTCGCGAGGCTCCAATCCAATCTGCTTCTCCCTGTTGGGAAAGAATTATCGTTGCGCCAAAAGCTTCTGCATCGATCTTTTGCTGCAGATAGCCATCAGCTTGAATGGTTAAGAGATATTTCAGAACATCCCAGGTTTCGATATCTGATACTCCCAGGCCTCCGCCACGATCGTTGGATTTCCAGAGCCATTGATTAGGTTGTAGATTTTCGAGGCCCAGGCCTTTTAGGTCTGATTGCTTGGTACTGTCCGAGAAGAAATAGGTTGCTGGTATTTTCAGGCCACACTGACTTGCGATCGGAAAGAGGCATTCCGGATCCCTGATGGCACGCAACGCTTTGCCACTCAAGCCGCACCACGAAAAAGAATGAGCTAGTTGCTGAGCGAGAGTTGCATGATTCTCGGTGCCGCCACCGGGAAGAAAAGCAAGACGCAATTCCTGAGGAAAATCATCGATCGTAACATCCTGCAACTCTTTTTGGGTGATTCGATTGGCGACCGCTTGACAGTCGCTGTCGGCAAATTGATCGACAGCCCAAACCGGAATATTCAGGTAACGGCAAGACTGCGCCATCGCTCGAACGCTACTGCCGAGGAGGACCAAGAACTGGGGGAATTTCTCAGTTTGTTGAGGATCTTTTTCTGCTGTTGGAATAATTGCAGTCCTGGGGGTGCTAAAAAAGACTTGCAGATAGGATAAACTAGAGAGTCGGCGTACGTAGGTGGATTTCCTTACCGGGATCATAATGTCAGCGAGCGTAGGTACTCAAGGAGAGGGTTCGTCCAGGACGGTTTTAGGGAAGGCGATCGAAGATCTCGCTTCTCATCGGGAGATGGTGCGCGCGTTCCAACTGCTAGAGGATCAGAAAGCAGTTTCACTGGAGGGAGTTTGGCCTGGAACAGTCGCACCTATGGCGGCGGCCGTTGGCCTGAATCGGCAAGACCCCCTGATCGTAGTTCTCGGGCATGTTAACGATGCTGAAACGGTCTATGAGGAAATCACCCAACTGACCGATCGCCCTGTTGTTTACTTTCCTCCAGTTAGCGAGGAAAGTGAATTAGAAACATTGTTGCAGCGCGAGACGACGCAGCGCAATCAAGTTCTCAGCATGCTCTTTCGACAGCGCGAGAAACGCTTGAAGCAGCCATCTTCTGAAATGTCTGCACCGATTATCGTGACTACTTTGGTCGCCTTGATAGGTCGAGTGCCTAGTCCCGACGAAATTAACGCGCAAGGAAAGCTGCTTAAAATATCGACTCGAATCGCTCAGCACGAATTGCGTGAATGGCTCGTTAAGGCTGGGTATCACGCGACCACGTCCGTGCAACTAGCGGGTGAGTTCGCTGTCCGAGGAGGAATTGTCGATGTCTATGCCGGTGACATGCCAAGTCCCGTACGTATTGAATGGTTCGATGATGAGATTGAGTCGATTCGAAGTTTCGACATTAATTCGCAGCGGAGTTTGGAGTCGCTGACGGAAGTAACGCTGCTGGCGGCGAAGCCGACGGTTAAGGCAGATTGTACGCTGCTTGATTATTTGCCGCGCGATTTTGCAGCGTTTTTATATGAACCTACGGTGGTACAGCACACGACCGATTCATTCCTGCATCGAGTTCCTTTTCCAGAGCGGTTTCATCCCAAAGCCAATGTTCTCGCTCAACTTCAAACTTCGCGCGTTGTTTACTGTTATCAACTTGCTGCCGAAGGATATCAGGGGGAACTGGTGCGAGCCCCGCTGGGAGACGTTCAGCGTTTTTCGGCAGAACTTGAAACCTTGGCCAAGGATGTCGATCGCGCAGCATCCACGCGATCGACGATTCTGGTTGCCGTCAATGAAGGTGAAGCCAAGCGATTGCATGAATTGCTCAAAGAAAGCAATGGCTACAATCGCGGCCAGATACAAATAGTAACAGCAACGCTAGCTGCTGGCTTTGAAATTATGCCGGATGGCAAGTTGGTGTTGTGCGCTACTCAGCTGTTTCGTAGAGCGATGCTTCGGAGGCCCACCAAACGCATTCAGTCCAAAGCGATTGATAGTTTTTTGGATTTGCGGGAAGGGGATTTGATCGTTCATCTTTCGCATGGCATTGGAATCTATCGCGGTATGACGATGCTTGATCGTCATGGGTTGCAACAAGAGCATCTTGAGCTTGAGTTTGATGAGCGGGCAAAGATTTATGTGCCAGCCTCCAAGATAGATCTTGTGCAACGATACGTCGGTGGTAGTAAATCAAAGCCTAAGCTGGCAAAAATCGGTGGCCAAGCTTGGCATCGCCAGAAGAAAGCTGCTCAAAAAGCGGTTGCCGATATGGCCGCGGATTACCTCGAACTTCAGGCAAGAAGGAAATCGTTACCCGGTATCGCATTTGAAGGGGATAGCGTTTGGCAGACGCAATTCGATGCCTCGTTTCCCTATGTGGAAACCAAAGATCAGATCGTGGCTATCGGAGCTACCAAAGGTGATATGGAAACGACTCGTCCCATGGATCGCTTGATTTGTGGTGACGTTGGATTCGGAAAAACGGAAGTGGCGATGCGAGCGGCGTTCAAAGCCGTCGATAGCGGTTACCAAGTCGCCGTGCTGGTGCCTACGACGGTACTTGCGGAACAGCACTTCAAAACTTTCCAGCAGCGATTTGCCGAGTTCCCTTTTACGATCGGTAAATTAAGCCGGTTTTGCAGTACCGCTGAGCAAAAGCAAACTTTAACGGATTTGGAAAGCGGCCGTATCGACATCGTTATTGGAACTCATCGAGTCGCTTCCAAGGATGTGAATTTCTATAATCTTGGCTTGATCATCATCGACGAGGAGCAGCGTTTCGGCGTCGAAATCAAAGAAAAGCTCAAGACAATGCGGGCCAATGTGGATGTATTAACCCTTTCGGCAACTCCTATTCCCCGTACTCTTCATATGTCGTTGATTGGAGTTCGAGATATTTCCAATTTGGAAACTCCTCCTGAGGATCGCCTTAGCGTGGAAACTCGCGTTGTAAGATTTGATGATAACATCATCCGCAACGCAATCCTTAGAGAACTTAACCGAGATGGGCAGATCTATTTCGTTCATAATCGGATTCAGGATATTCATCTTCTCGCCGCGAGATTACAACGCATTGTTCCCGAAGCAAGAATGGTTATCGGTCACGGCCAAATGCCTGAACATCGCTTAGAGCAGGTCATGGTCGACTTTATTGAACACAAATACGATATCCTGCTCTCGACAACAATCATCGAAAGCGGCTTAGATATTCCCAATGCAAACACGATCTTTATCGACGAAGCAGATCGATATGGTTTGTCGGAATTGCATCAGCTGCGTGGTCGCGTTGGACGCTACAAGCATCAAGCGTACTGCTATCTGCTGGTGGATCGTTTCAAGCATCTAAGCCCCGATGCTTCGCGCCGTTTGCATGCGATCGAAGAGTACAGTCATATCGGTGCGGGATTTGGTATCGCGATGCGCGATTTGGAGATTCGCGGTGCGGGTAATCTGCTTGGAAATGAGCAAAGTGGCCATATCGCAGCGGTCGGATATGAGTTGTATTGTCAACTTCTCGAGAATGCAGTACGCAATCTGACCCATCAGCCACCGAAAATAACGACCGAAGTGGATATCGATCTTCCGGTCGAGGCGTTGATTCCGTCAGTCTATGTTCCAGAACTGCGACACAAGATCGATTTGTACCGCCGGCTGACTCGCTTAGATGATATTCGGCAATTAGAAGATCTCAAAAGCGAGTTATTGGATCGCTTTGGTCCGATACCGATCGAAGTCCAGAGGTTATTTCAGTTAGCCGAGTTGCGAGTCGACGCGGCAATTTGGATGGTAAAGAGTCTTACGACAGACGACGAGTACATTGTACTGACCTATACCGATCGATCGAGAATCGAGCAGTTGGCGAGAAGTCGTAGAGGGAAGTTACGTGTCGTTGATCAACAAAAAGCTTACTATCACACCGGTTACAAGCGAACCGACAAGGTCGATTGGCTAGCCATCGCTCGCGAAATCTTCGTAGGTTAATTGTTGCGTCCAGGGCGACCGCATTTTTTCACCCCTTGTGTTGTGATAGCATTTTGTTGTTGGTCACGGAGGATTGAGGTAGTGGGGTTGGTGGAAGTGGTATTTGCTAGAATTGCTCTTGTCTTAGGGTTGCTCTAGCGAGTACTCTCTGCGGAAACTGATATCAAACTACAGAAAAGTAAATCGACGAGTTCGGTTGCATGTTCTGGGGTGTCGATACTAGGGATGTGCAAGGAAGCGTAAAGAAAACCTTATCTGGATGCATGGAAGCGATCATGGAAGTCCATTCCGTACGCATAATTTCCCATTGCTTAAGTTGGCTTGTTCTTAGCTGCTTTGGCTTGGTGTGGGCTGGATCGCTCGCTGCGCAGCAATCGGGTGGAGTAAATGACGGGGCAGTGTCACGTGCATCGGCGGTCGGAGTTGCTTCGGGAGCGAGTGCTGGCCCGGTTGGATTGTTGCAGTCAAAGCTAGGAACGCCTGTAGGTGATTTTGAGGCGGGTGAGTTGATTGCCGTCGTTGGACCAGATCATGTCTTGGCTGGTGAGATGTTTCCGATGGTGGATAGCGTGCTCAGTGAGTACGCCGATAAGATGCCTAAGGAGCAGATGCTTAAGTTGCGTCGAGAGTACGTCAGGCCGGCATTGAAGTCTTACATCCCAACTAAGGTGATGTATTTAAGTTTCTTCAAGCAGATGGCTGGAAAAGGTATGACCGTTGCTCAGCAAACGGATGCCAAAAACAAAGCTATGGCTCGTGGTAGGAAGATTTTTTACGAGCAACGAATACCGCAATTGCTGGATTCTAATAGCGCGGTAGATATCGTTGATTTGGATCGTAAGTTGCAGGAGCGTGGCTTTTCTGTTTCGATCATGGAGAAGCAGTTTATCGAAACGGTGATGGCTCAGCAGGTTGTGCAGATGCAGGTTCCTGAGCAGCCGCAAATTCTGTTAGCTGAGTTGCGTAGTGAATATGATGCAAAGCCGGAAAAGTGGGAGCGGCCAGCGCGAGCGAAATGGCGACAAATCACAGTTCGCTTTGAGAAGGATCGTACTCGCGAAGCAGTGCAGGAGAAGATTGCTCTATTAGGCAATTCTATTTTTATCGGTGGTGCCCCTTTTGAGAGCGTTGCTAAACAGAGTTCGGAGGGGTTCACGGCGGCACAGGGTGGAGTCCATGATTGGACTGTGCAGGGCAGTTTGAAATCTGAGGTGTTGGATAAAGCGATTTTCACGATTCCCGTTCGCCGTTTGAGCAGTATCATCGAAGATGAGTTTGGTATGCATATCATCGAGGTGCTGGAGCGTGAAGAGGCTCGTACGGTTCCTTTCGAGGAATCTCAGAAGGATCTTCAGGAAGAGTTGAGAAAATCGAAGCGTGAGAAGTTGATCAAAGAGGTTCAGGATAAAGCGATGGATACGATGCCGATATGGACGAAATGGCCGGAAGATATTCCTGGCTCGAGGCCTTTATCGGAGATTACTGGCGAAGCGACAGGTGGATGATTGAGCGTCGCTTTGGTGGTCGCGTATTCTCAGGAATCGCTCTGGACGTCGGGTTTATTTGCTGTTAATTATGTCTACGAATGTCGTGTACGAGTGGAGTATACGACATAAATGGTGGGAATTTATTGTCACAAGGATGTGATGACGATGCGCAAGATGATCTGTCTCGTGATGCTGCTGGGAGCGTTTTTTGCAACGGGATGCGGCAGTAGCAGCACCTCGACGGAAACGGCTGCAAAGCAAGCTGATGGTACTACTCCGGCAGTCGCTGCGGTAGGTGAGCCAAAGGTGGTTCAGCCGATGGCTGGTAATCAAGCTGGTGCTGCACCTGCAGCTGCGAATGTGATGCCGCCAGCTGAAGTTGTAGCGTTGTTCTTCGATAGCATGCGCCGTGGTGACGAAGTGCAGACAGCTGCGTTGCTAACGACCAAAGCGCGAGAGGAATTGGCTAAAAGTGAGTTAGTGATTCAGCCTCCGGGATCTCCTGCGGCAACTTATCAGATTGGTCGAACGAGTTTCTTGGACAACGCTAAGGATGCCGCTTACGTTGAGAGCATTCTCAACGAGCCAACTGGCAATGGTACTGAGACCAAGCCTTGGGAGATTGTCTGGGCAGTGCGATTGGAGTCTGATGGTTGGCGAATTGCAGGTTTCGCTGTTGAAATAAGTGAGAGCGAGTCGCCTGTTGTCGTAGATTTCGAAAATGGTGCTGATACCAAAGCGAAGGTTGAAGGTGTTCAGCAGGTGCCTACGCAAACGGCTACCGCGCCGGCTCAGCCTGCCGCAGAGGGTGATGTTCGCCGCTAGTTTGTTTCGACAAGTCATTTAAAAAATGAAACCTAGGTAGCGTTAGAGCATCCTAGGTTTTTTTATTTGATCAAGCCATTGATTGAGCCAGACCAATAGGTTTCAGCTAGCGCTACACAAGCATCATTCGGAAGTCGTTTCTGAAGTAGCCAGTGGAGAAAGTGGGCTTCTCCTCGCTTGGTTAATAGGCTTTAGCTTCGAGTACTAGCAGTCGAAATAAAGGCAGAATTCAAAGGGATGCGGTCTGACGTTGACGGGACGCAATTCCCGCTTTCGCTTGTAGTCGATCCACATCGCGATGGCGTCTTCTGTGAAGACGTCCCCGCGGAGTAGGAAGGTGTGGTCTTTTTCAAGAGCGCTAAGGGCTTCGTCAAGCGAAGATGGAGTTTGGGCTACCGATGTTCGTTCTTCGGGAGGGAGGTCGTAGAGATTTTTATCCAGTGGATCTCCGGGGTGAATCTTGTTTTGAATTCCATCGATCGCGGCCATCAGGATTGCTGCAAAGGCAAGGTACGGATTGCAGCTTGGATCGGGGCAGCGAAACTCGATGCGTTTCGCTTTCGGATCTGGGCTGTACATAGGGATGCGGCAGCAGGCTGAGCGATTACGCTGCGAGTAAGCGAGGTTGACAGGTGCTTCAAAACCTGGAACGAGTCGTTTGTAGCTGTTGGTGGTCGGGTTCGTGATCGCAAGCAAGGCTGGGGCGTGCTTGAGAAGTCCCCCCATGGCGTACATTGCGATGTCGCTTAGTCCAGCGTATTCGCGCCCTGCGAATAATGGCTCTTGGTTTTTCCAGAGCGAGAAGTGGACATGCATGCCTGAGCCGTAATCACCGAATAGAGGCTTGGGCATGAACGTTGCCGTTTTACCATGTTTGCGAGCAACGTTTTTAACGATGTATTTGTACTTCATAACATCGTCGGCCATTCGCACCATCTCGTTGAAGCGAATATCGATTTCGGCTTGCCCGGCAGCCCCCACTTCATGATGTTGGCATTCAACATCAAGTCCAGCGTCGATGAGTGCTTGCATCATTTCATTGCGAAGATCGAAGAGTTGGTCGTTGGGAGGAAGGCGACAATATCCCTCTTGGGATTGAATTTTATATCCTAAGTTTGGTTGTTCATCTCGGCCGCGATTCCATCCAGCTTCGGCGCTGTCGAGGTAAAAGAAGCCATGTTGATCGCGGAAGTCAAAGCGAGCATCATCGAAAACGAAGAATTCGCACTCGGGGCCGTAGAAAGCTTTGTCAGCAATGCCGGTGCTTTGCAGATAGTTAACTGCTTTGCGTGCTACGTACCGAGGGTCGCGAGAGTAGTCTTCACGCGTGATTGGGTCTTGAACGTTGCAGAGCAGGACGAGCGTTGGCATCTGCGTGAAGGAGTCGAGGAAGGCTGTATCGGGCTGCGGCAGTAAAAGCATGTCGCTTTCATTGATTGTTTGCCAACCGCGTATGCTTGAGCCGTCAAAGCCGAAGCCATCTTCGAAAGAATCTTCGCGAAGGTGGGCAACCGGCACGGTGATGTGTTGCCATTGACCGAGGAAATCGGTAAACCGCAAATCAACGGCACGAACTTCCTTTTCACGGCAATAGGCTAAAACATCTTTAGGGGTGACTGGCAGTTTCTTTCGATCTGATCCAAAGAAAGCAGAGTCATCTCGCAAGGTCATCGATTGCTCCCGATATCGCTTGAAACCAAATTCGCCTTCGTACTGACTTTTTCGCCCCAGTGAACAAACAGCGCCATCGCTCCCGGTAACAGTACGCTTCGAACAATCATCGTATCGATTAGAACGCCGATTGTAAGAGCAACTCCCAGTTCGATCATGCCTTTGAGCAGCAGTCCCCGATCCTCGGGTGATATGGCAAAGCCTATTCCCAAATCCGCAAGCCAGTTGAGGATTGGAGCGGAGGACATCGAGACAAAGGTGCCTGCCATCACCACACCGCAGCTCGTGATGATACCGCCGGTTAGCATTAGGCCACGGCGAATACCTTCCAATGCTCCATGTTCACGTTGCTCTTCAAAAACCCGCGAGGCGAGATAAACGTTGTAGTCCTGGCCAACTGCGATCAAAATCACAAACAAAAAGAAGGGGACTTTCCAATCCATGCCCTGATAATCGGGGCCATAAAAGTAAGCGAATATTCCATGCGAAATGCCCAGCGTCGTAAAGTAGCTTAGCAGCACGGTCGCGATCAAAAAAATACTGAGAAAGGGACGACCGAAAGTAACGACCAGAACAAGGTACACACCAAGCGGTACGAGCCAGCGAATTCTTGACTCGTCCGACTGAGTGACTTGCTGGAGGTCAACGATGCCTGCGGTTGTACCTGTATAGGAGAAGGTTGAGCGAAACCAGGGTGACTTCTCTTGTTTGATTTCGCTTTCGACAACTTCTCGAAGCTTCTCTAGCGACTGAACCGCAGTATCGGAGAACGGATTGTCGGTGAGTACCACATCCAGTCGTGCGAGTCGGTCCCGATACGGTTCTTCTCGCGCTACGAAATACTCTTTGGTGAATCGATGGGACTGTAGAACGCGTCTTCGCCATGCGTCTTTTTCAAACAATCCCATCAAGCGGCCCGGTGGATAATCGCCAAGGGGATCTGCGAGAGACCTTACGCTTTCAACACCTGGTAGGTAAAGTTTTTCAGTCAGCGCTTGGCAGGCTTCAAGGCAGTCCTTTTCTGTTTCAAACGGCTGAGGGCGAACCAAGAGAAGGTGCACAGGGCTGCTGTCGGCATTTGGAAAGAAGTGCTGAATCAGTCTTTGTCCACGTCGACTCGGGGCTTCGTCTCCAAGTTCGCTTGCTAAATCATAGGAGACCTTGTCTTGCCAATACCAACCTCCTATTGCCGGAATCGTCATCATGATAAAGCAGAGCGTGCAAGCGGTTAGTGGTTGGGAGGTAACCCAGCTAGAGAGTTTTCGCCAAACCTGATTCCACCAAGGTTCTCGGCCAACCACGAGGCTTTGTCCATCCTTTCGCTTAAGGATTGGCCAGAACGCAAGTGGTCCGATGCCGCATACTGCTGCCGGAGTGAAAGTGAGACTGACAATAATGGTGATTGCCAAGCATAGGCCGATTACTGGACCGGAGGAGCGAAACTTTTCGAACTCGGAAAAGTAAAGCAAGCCCAGGCCAATGATGGTTGTCATCGCACTTGCCAGTAGACCGTCATGGACCGATCGCCAGCTTTTAGCAACTAAACGCTCCATGCCACGTCGCTGAGTCGAGGGATGGAGTTGTAGTTCCTCTCGACAGCGAGCCAAAAAGAATAAGCAAAAGTCCGTACCAGCACCGAATAGCAACACAACAATGAAGATTTTAGTGGTCGTGAAAATATTCAGTTTGGGTATTTCCCAACCAAAATTTTCCATAGCACCTTGTGTCCATTGCGAAAGTATCGCGACGACTGCTGTAGAAATCCAAAAGCTAATGGCAATAGTTGCTAAAGGGATTCCTACAAGCATCGGGCCACGATAAACGAAAGTAAGAATCGCCAGGATCAGCAAAATGGTGATCGCTTCGGTTTGCTGAACTCCCAGCAAGGAGGCTCTGCGGAGATCCCCTCCCAGGGCTGCTGAGCCACTCAGTTCAATCTTCAGTCCGGCGTCGAGTGCGTCTCCCGCGGATGCTTTAGACGTATTGAGCATCTGGTTGATATGTTTGGTTACTTGCATATTTCCAGTGGCGATAAATTCACTGGAGAGTTGCAGCAAGATGAGTCTTGCTTGAGGGTGCTTGGCTCCGAGTTTGGCGCCGAGAACCGGATCATGCCATGTCCATACTTCGACCAACGAGGAGAGGGCACTGAGGTCACGTTCGCCAATCGGAGGCGTTTTGGCGACATCCTCTGAAATAATCAGTGCGGTTTCTTTGTCAGCTTCGGCATCTTTATAGTCACCGAGTAGCTTTTGTAATTGGGATCTGTCCCAATATGCAATTGCCAAGCGATCGAGATTTTTGCGAATCGTAGAATTGTCGCTGAAGGTTGCAAGATTGTTAGCCAATTGCTGATCGAGTTCGATGCTTTGGTGTAACGACTCGAGGGCTTTGTCTAGGAGTTGTTGGCGTCGCTCGGAGGATTCAGCAGACTCGGCAAGTTGCCAGCAGACTTGGGCGAGTTGATGCTGGAGTCGGCGTCCGACATCAAGTCCGATTGCCAGGTCCGCTTCGTTTAAGGGGGACTCGGGACGAGCTAGAATGATGGCCAACTGGCTTTTGGATCGCTGTTCCGGAAAGCCTGCATCCAGCCAAGCTTGACCTTGCAAGCTGGGCATCTCGGGAGGCATGAAGGCGAAGTCGCCATCTTTCGCAACTTGATCCCAAGAAGGTGAGAGAAAGTGGAGTAGAAGCCCGAGGGAAAACCAGCCTAAGAGAACTGCAGGCCAATAGCGGGTGATTGCATAAGAAGACGCCACCCTGTACCAGCTCATCCATGATGAGCAGGTTACGCAGGTGGCGTTCCAAAGCGATTTTGTGGGTGGGGGCGAAGAGTTATTCACCCCCTTATTCTAATCCATCAGGGGCACCGCTTGAAAGCTATTCCCCTCAAAATAGAGGGTTATGCCCACTTGTAAACGTCGAGACCCTTCTGGTGTCGTACGAAAACTTGTCCGTCGGCCAGTGCGAGATGCGCCCAACTTTCTTCGGTGGATACTTCCCGTTCAGAAAGAAGTTCAAATTTCGCAGGGTTTGCTTGGATCAACCGGAGTTTACCATCGTGATCGAGCGCGAGGATTTGTTGACCGTTGGTGATCATGCTCCAGTATTCGCCATAGGGGCGAGTCGTCCAAGTTGTTTCGCCCTTTTTGAGATCGATGCAGGCGAAGCGGCGATTGCGAAGGTGCATATAGCAGTGGTCGTCGATAACGACCGGCGAGCTCATATAGCCTTCGGATTTATTTTCCCAACGGACCTTTGGTTCCCATTTGTCGCCGACTTTGACATCCAGCAACAATGAACGACCGCCGTAACTGCTGGTGAAGATGGCGTTATCCCAAATCGTTGGGGTTAGAATATTCATGCCTCGGAAAGCGGCAACTTCGTATTTCCACAACGGCTCACCGGATTCAAGATTGATTCCAGCCAATTGAGTGCGGGTTTGTACGATGAGTTGTCGTACGCCATGCAGTTCAGCGATCACCGGAGATGAGAATGCGCCGCTGGACATGATATTTCCATCGTCGCCCATCGATTTCCAAATCACTTTACCGGTGGCCGCATCGAGCTTATGGACTCCCAGGCCAGCTTGTACATAAATGTGGCTACCATCCACTAGTGGTGAGCAAGCCATCCCGAAATCTGGAACCTTCCCTCCAGCAAGCGCAGCGAAATCAACTCGCCAATTTTCTTTGCCGGAAGCTGTATCAACGCTGACCAAAACGTCTCGAATGCCACCTACGAAAAGTTGGCTGCCGTCAGTTGCAGGTGTTGAGCGGATCCAGCTTCCGTTTCGAGCGGCAAAGAATGGAACGCTCATGTAGCCAGGCCATTCGATGATCCAATCTTGCTTTCCATCGTCGCGTTTGAGAGCTCGGGTGGATTCATTTTTCTTGTTGATTGTTTCCGTCACAAACACATGTGATTCGTTTACGATTGGGCCGCTGTAGCTATCGTCGAGCGCTACCGACCATTGCAATTTGAGGTGCTCATCATCAAGTGAGGTCGGCCACGCTTCTTTCGGTGCATAGCCGTTTCTATCGGGACCACGCCAACTTGGCCAACGCTGGGCGCCGAAGAGAGCCGAAGGAAGGCATACAGATGCGCTAGCCGTAGATGCTAACGCAGTTAAAAAGTTTCGACGCTGCATGTAAAAATCCTTTCAGAAAAGCACGTATCATGCCTCGCTCAACACGGACCGAATCATTTTCAAGCAAGGCGATCAACAGTAGGGAACGACAAGTAAAGTTAATTGTTGGAAGCTCTGAGATTGTATTCACCGCCATGCATTGCTGTGGCAAAGCGGGCTAGTTGTTGGAGGTTGTCACAGTGGGCGGTGTATTTCATATGCGGCCGGATTTGATCATCTAAAGCGCGGCCACCAAGAACGATAACTGTCTCTTGGGGAATCGAAGCTACAAACTCTTTGTACTCCGCTAGAAACGACTCTTTGCTGGCTAGGTGTGATGCGCTTAGCCAAAACATTTTCGGTTGCGATTTTCGTATCGCTGATCCCATGGATCGCAGTGGCAGGTTCACGCCGAGGTTGGAGGGTCTCCAGCCGCATTCGCGCAGAACGATTTCTACCATTTGACTTGGGAGTGAATAATGATCACCCTCCGGTGCACCACCTATCGCTAACGGCGCGTTGGGGGCAGGCTCAGGAATCAGGCGTCGCAGTTCATAGAGAAGTTGCGTGCAGATTTCGCATCCCCGTCGCTCTTCGAAGATTTCAAGTTTCTGGCAGCTCCACATTTCTCCCAGTTTGTGAAATGTGTGCGCGATGAGCTCATCAGCGAGCGAAGAGAATTTCTGTTCGATCGCGAACCACTGCGAAAGGACTCTCCTGCACCCTTTTTCGTCTCCAGCAATCACCGCTTCTTCGAACTGTTGTCTAAGTAATTGAGTTGCCTCGGAAAGTTTCGAAGGATCCAAGAGGGGCGATGTCGGCACCGAAACTTGTCCGGTTCGAGAGTTCGCAGCACCTAGACCTAATTCCTCAGGGCGTATCAGTTGCCGGTTCGTTGCTTCCAAAAACTCCAAAAGTCCGTCCAGCGGAATGCGACGGTGGCCTCCTACGGTCTTAATCGTCGGAATGACTCCACGATCACACCAGCGTTTAACTGATGATTCGCTTACCTGGAGGGCTGAAGCAACCTGTCTGGTGGTCAATTGAGATTCCACTGCCGACCTAATTTCCGTTCAATGAACGTTCAAAATGGTGCCGAATGGTCGTTTTGGACGAAAAATAATCCAAAACGTTCATGTTGATTTTTCGGCATTTCTGCCATCGACTCTAGAAACTTTAGCGGTCTATACCTGAAAATGCAAGGGAAAGTTAAAGAAATGGAAAACTTGCGGGAAAGTTGTTGCAGTGAACTCCAGAGTTCGATATAACACTGGAGTGACTGATTTGAGCGATTTTTGATCCAGGCAGTCTTGTTTTGGTCGTTTTGCACGAAGGGTGGTTAAGATGGCTACTGTAGCTGAGATGGAAGAACGCGAGATATCGGTACGAGTTGACGCCAAGGGACGAAAGGCGACCGCCAAAAATGGCCTTGCGAAAACGTTCAATAACAAGGAGCTAGAAGCCTCCTTCCTTGAATATTGCCAAATGCTGATGGTTGATTGTGATCTGCACATTGCTCCCGCCATCATGTGCCGCCGGATGCAGCAGTCAGGGGTCGAGTTCATAGCAAACCCTGAGTTCGCAAGTCGCGGTGGCGAGTCGATTCTGGGGGAACGACTGCTAGAACTCGGGGGCGAGAGCGAGAAGTCGGTCAAACCTGTTAAGATTCCTGACCTACCTCCCCACCTTGCGAGGTTGTGCGAAACTAAATTGCTAAAGCCAGTTGAGGAGCATGACCTTTTCCAACGGATGAACTATCTCCGTTATCGGGCGTCGCAGATGCTCAGCAACCTTTCTCCGGAATCGGCGACCTCTTGGGATATTCTTCGCATTCACTCCTTGCTGAAGGCAGCCGACTGGCATCGCGACTGCGTCGTAAAGGCCAACATGCGATTGGTGATTTCGATCGTTAAAAAGTTTGTGAACACCAACAACAATTTCGACGATCTTCTAAGCGACGGCATTGTTGCGTTGATGCGTGCCGTGGATAAATTCGATTACGATCGAGGTTTTCGCTTCAGCACCTACGCGACTCAGGTAGTGCGACGCAACGCTTATCGAATGGTCGTCCAAAAGCAACGAGAGCGAGCGAAGATCGTCGGGAATCTGCAGGAGAACGGGGTAGATATTTCCGACGAGGATCGGGCACCAACGATGGACGAGCATCGCTGGCACGACTTGCGAACTCGCCTTGCCATGTTGCTTGATAATCTTGATCGCCGCGAAAAGTTGATTATCCGCGCTAGGTTTTCTCTAGGTGGGCATCGCTCGGTGCAGACCCTGCAGAGATTGGCAGATAAACTTGGGGTTTCCAAGGAGCGAGTTCGTCAGCTAGAGAAGCGTGCGTTGGATAAACTCCGCGGCATGGCTGATGGAATGCAACTCGCTGAGTTAGATCAGCGCGAGGAATAATCGCCGAAAGTATTTAGATGCCGCAGTTTATTGCCTCGACTGATTTGCCTGTAAACGTTGAAACGGCGTTTTCGTATCATGATCGTCCGGGAGCACTCGATAGGTTGCTGCCGCCGTGGCAAAATCTCAAAATTATCAAGCGATCGTCCAGCATCCACGTAGGTGAGCAAGTTCTGATGAAAATCGGGACTCCACTTGGAGTTCCCGTGTCCTGGTTGGCTGAGCATACTGTTTACGATCCTCCCAGATTATTTGTGGATCAAACGATCAAAGGCCCTGTCGCTTTCTGGCGTCATGAGCACCAGTTTAAGCCTCGAGGGGAAGATGAATGCACGCTTACCGATTCCATTGAGTATCGCTTACCTATGGGTTGGTTTGGGCAAACTCTGGGAGGAAGCTATTTCACATCTGAGCTCCGGCGGATGTTTCGCTATCGTCATCAAGTGACTCGGGACGATTTGTCTCTTCAGCGGCGCTGGGATTCTCAGTCGCCTCTTCGCATTGCTGTGTCTGGCAGCTCCGGAATGGTAGGTACTCAGTTGGTTGCTCTTTTGCGGACAGCCGGACATACGGTCCTTCCGCTGCGACGACCGGGCACACAGCGTAAGGAAATGGGAGGAAAGGAACTCGCAAATTTCCTGGAGTGGTCGCCTACTAGCGGGTTAACGAATCCGAAGGAAGCGGAAGGGTTGGATGTCGTCATTCATTTGGCGGGTAAGGGGATTGCTGAGCAGCGTTGGAGCGAGGCGGTAAAAAAAGAGATTCGTGACAGCCGTGTTGTAGCGACCCATAAATTAGCGTCGCAGTTGGCCGCGCTTAATTCGCCACCTAAAGTATTTGTTTCAGCTAGCGCGATTGGCGTTTATGGAAACCGTGGCGATGAGTTGCTTGATGAGAGTTCGGCTCCTGGCAAAGGTTTCCTTTCCGAAGTGGCTGTGCAGTGGGAGCAGGCTGCTGATCCACTGAGGTTATGTGGAAAAACGAGGGTAGTGCATCCGAGGTTGGGAGTTGTACTGCATCCTAGATTTGGGGCGATGGCAAAGTTGTTACCCCCAATACGCTTTGGGCTCGGCGGGCCGATGGGAAGTGGGCGGCAGTTTTGGAGTTGGATATCCATCGATGACTGCATCGGTGCGATGTATCACCTAATGATGGATTCGAAAGCAGAGGGGGGAGTCAATCTAGTCGCTCCTGAACCTCTTCGGAATAAACAGTTTGTTCAGGAAATAGCCAGAGTGTTGCGGAGGCCAGCCTTTTTTCCCGCGCCGAGCTTTGGGCTAAAGCTTTTGCTTGGGGAGATGGCAGGGCCTTTGTTACTGGACAGTACGCGCTGTGTACCCACCAAATTGTCATCTTTGGGTTATGAATTCCGCCATCCGCAATTATCCGATGCCGTTAGCTATTTGTTGGGCTTATGATAAGCCCTTTCTTTCCTCAAAGACCGATTCATAACCATTAAAAATATCGCTCTAATCGGTCATGAATAACTTGTAGGGATGCTAGTTCGTGTGGTACTTTGTGCGAGTGTTCCGTACGGTGATTTCGCGGTCGTCTTAAAGAGTTGACTCCAAGGCGGAATTGGGCGTTCGATTCGCGTATTCGTGGGTAGGTTTTGCGAATCGGGCGATGGATTAGTCATCTCGAATAGGCGGCAGGCGTGAATTACCCAAAAGTGGCCCGGGGTGGTCATCTTGCCTGAATTGCATTGCGGAAGGCAGACCTTGATGCAGTCATCAGGCGGCTTTTGTGTGTCACTTTCTTCCTGACAAGAGAATTGATGAATGTCATCTGCTTCCAAATTTAAGCTTGAGTACATTTGGTTGGACGGATATCTTCCCGAACCCAACCTGCGAAGTAAAACCAAGATCGTCGACAAAGCTCCGGCATCGCTTGCCGATTTGCCGTTGTGGGGATTCGACGGAAGTTCGACCCAGCAGGCAGAAGGTCGCAGTTCTGACTGCGTTCTGAAGCCAGTTTCGTTCTATCCAGATAGCACTCGTAAGAATGGCTTTTTGGTTATGTGCGAAGTGTTGTTGCCCGACGGAACTCCACATCCTTCGAACTTCCGCGCCACCGTGGAAGACGTTTCCGATTTGTGGATTGGTTTCGAGCAGGAATACTTCTTCTATCAAGATGGACGTCCTCTTGGATTTCCTGAAGCAGGTTACCCTGCTCCACAGGGTCCTTACTACACCGGTATTGGCTACAAGAATGTTGGTAGCATTGCTCGCAGGATCGTTGAAGAGCACATCGACATCACTTTGGATGCCGGAATCAACCTCGAAGGTATCAACGCCGAAGTTGCCAAGGGACAATGGGAGTTCCAGATTTTCGCTAAAGGCTCCAAGAAGGTTTGCGACGACATGTGGGTCGCACGCTATTTGCTAGTTCGCCTTTGCGAACAGTACGGAGTCGATGTTGAGTTCCATTGCAAGCCGATTCGCGGCGACTGGAACGGTTCGGGTATGCACACGAACTTCTCGACCGAAATCCTACGAACAACCGGTGGCAAAGAGTACTTTGAGAAGTTGATGGCTGCGTTTGGCAAGTATCGCGACGAGCACATTGCGGCTTACGGTCCAGACAACCATCTCCGTTTGACCGGGTTGCACGAAACACAGTCGATCGACAAGTTCACTTACGGTGTTGCTGACCGTGGTGCTTCGATCCGTATCCCTCACTCTTTCATGAACAGCAACTACAAGGGCTACTTGGAAGATCGTCGCCCCAACTCGCAAGCTGATCCATACAAGATCGTTTCCCGAATCCTGAAGACGATCGCTTCGGTTGGCTAGTGCTGAAGTCGGTATGTTTGAATAGGTTTTATTACAACGCCGTATCGCGGAAACGCATACGGCGTTTTTGTTTGGAATGTCAGGATTCGCTTTTGTTGCCAATCCATTTTGGTGAATAGGCGCACGTATGATTGAAGCGAAGAATACTCAGAGAGCGGTTGTTAGGATTGGTTACGATGGACGAGTTCATAAAGAATTTCGCGGCCAAAATGCAGCGGAAAGACTCGCCAATGAGGTCAAGGTACTGAGGTACTTAGAGGCCAAGCAGTGTCCTTTTGTCCCAAGGGTCCTTGAGTTCGATGCTGAGCATCTTAGGCTGGTAACAACCAATTGTGGTGCGCGTGTGGAGCAAATGGGCGAAGATCGCATGAAAGAGATTTTCGCGGATTTGGAATCCTATGGCGTACGTCACGATGATCCGTTTCTTCGCAACATTACGTATCGCGCAACCGACGGGCGTTTTTGTGTCATCGATTTTGAGTTTGCTACCATCATCGGGCCTCCGCTTGAGGCTGGTAGCGATGATAGCTCTAAGTCGGATGACGGAGTTGTCCAGAATCTTCGCTGGTCTGGGAAAACGGATCCAGGTCGGTTTCGTCCCAACAACGAAGATGCTTTTCTCGCCATTCAACTCGATTATCGAGATGTGCGATATCTAGGAAGAATCGGCGAGGCTTCTCTAGGCAATGCGGACTATGTCTTTGCCGTCAGCGATGGAATGGGAGGGGAAAGGTCGGGTGAGGTAGCGAGCCGAATTGCGAGAGAAAAAATCACACTGCTCTTGCCCAGGCGATTCAAACTATCGCCTCATTTGTTGCATTCTTGCTACGAAGAAATTCTTAACGAGCTTTTTGATAGTATCCACAAGGAATTAACCAAGCTTGGTGTTGCTGACCTTCGCTTGCGAAATATGGGAGCCACACTAAGTCTCGGTTGGTTCACCCGTGGCTGGATGTTCTTTGGGCATATCGGCGATAGTCGCATCTATCACTTTAGAGGTGATGGGAGTATGTCTCAAATAACAGAAGATCATTCGCATGTTGGTTGGCTTCGTAGGCAAGGAAAGTTGAATGAACGCGAAGCGCGAATGCATCCTCGCAAAAATGTACTTGAGCAGGCGTTGGGTGCAGGTCATCAGCACATTAAGCCGCAGTTCGGCGCGGTGCGTTGGCAGCCTGGAGATAAGTTCCTGCTTTGTACCGATGGCATCATCGATGGCCTGTGGGATCGTGCCGTACAGGAAATGATTCAGGATCCTCCTGCACGACTAAAAGATATTTACCCAGGGGAGAGGCTTGTTGCGGAAGCGGTGTCGGAGTCGGGACGGGATAATGCAACGGCCGTTGTCGTTGAGCTATGCTAAAGAGTTTTTTGCAGAGCTTTGTTAGTGGTATCCTGTTACGGTAGCATGCGACAAATTGATACGATGGTTTGCCGCATGGGCGCTAATGTTACGTTGCCGTCACAATGAGAAATTAGCGAGAAAGCCCTGCGGTGAGCGTTAACTGATTTATTCTCTTTCAATACACGGCAAACCGCAGGTGATGGTCGTTGCTCTTAACGGGTGGAAGTAAAAAACGATTGCATAAATATTTCCCACTATGATCGTTGATTTCCGATAATCTACGCGAGTAACTCGGTAACAACTCGAGAAGGTTCAACACCAGTAAGTTTCTGATCTAGACCCTGGAACTTGAAAGTCAATCGTGAGTGATCGATTCCCATGCAGTGCAGAATCGTAGCGTTGAGGTCATGGATCGAAACCGGGTCCTTCACGATGTTGTAACTGAAGTCATCGGTTTCACCATGGACATAACCTCGTTTGGTTCCACCGCCAGCGACCCACATACAGTAGTTTCGCGGATGATGGTCACGACCATAGTCGTTACGGCTCACATTGCCCTGCGAATAGACAGTTCTGCCGAACTCGCCACCCCAAACGATCAGCGTGTCCTCAAGTAGTCCGCGTCGCTTTAGGTCCATTACCAGAGCGGCTGTAGGTTGATCGGTCTGTCGGCATTGATTGCCAATTTGGTAGGGAAGGCCGCCATGTTGATCCCAGCCTCGATGGAAGAGTTGGACGACTCGAACACCTCGCTCAACAAGCCGGCGGGCTAGTAATGCGCTGTGTGCGAAAGTACCTGGCTTATTAACATCGGGGCCATAGAGGTCGAGTGTTTCCTGGGATTCGTCCTCAATACGAGTCAAGTCGGGAACACTCGTTTGCATACGAAACGCCATTTCGTACTGGCTGATGCGAGTTTGTGTTTCAGGGTCACCAAAACGTTCATACGTCTTGCGGTTGAGTTGCTGCAGAGTGTCGAGCATCTGACGACGATCGGTCCGAGCTACGCCAGCAGGGTCAGGTAAGTAGAGTACCGGATCACCTGAGCCTCTTAGGGCAACGCCATTGAAGCGAGTTGGCAAGAACCCGCTGCCCCACATGCGATTGTAGAGTGCTTGACCATTGCTATCGGCTGGAAACTGGGGAGTGAAGACCACGAAAGCAGGAAGGTCATTATTCTCGCTTCCTAGGCCATAGGCGAGCCACGATCCAATACTTGCTTTACCGGGAATCTCCGTACCCGTCATCACGAATGTGCAGGCAGGGTCGTGATTGATCGCGTTAGTGTTGATGGAGCGAATCAGAGAGATATCGTCTACGATCTTGGAAGTGTAAGGAAGTAGATCCATGTTGCACCAAGTGCCTGATTCCCCTTTTCTTTCGAAGCGGAATTTGGTCGGTGCAACCGGAAAGCGGGCTTGCCCGCTAGTCATCGTCGATAAACGCTGTCCACCCTGAACACTGGCAGGCAGATCCTTGTCAAAATAGGCTTCGAGGCCTGGCTTATAATCCCAAAGATCCAGCTGCGAAGGACCTCCATTCATATGCAGATAAATGATCGCTTTCGCTCTCGGCTTAAAATGAGGCATGCCGGGTAACGCAGGATGGACCTGCGAAGGTGGTGTAGGGGAAGCTTCCGCAGCGTGCGCTGTTGCTGCGTTGCTCAAACCCATCGATGCCAGTGCGATGCCACCCATCCGCAGTCCGGTGGAGCCGAAAAATTGCCGGCGTGTTTGCTGGAGGTGGTATTCAAAAAGTGGATTCATGATTGGTTGTCTTTGATTAATTACGAGTTAGAGTTTCATCTAGATTCAGCATCATGTTGGCAATCAACGTGTAGGCTGCCAACTCTGAGCCATTCATGTCTGCTGGTGGCTTCGACTCGCCATGAGTAATCAGTTTCGTGGCGGCATCGGTATCCTGCCGGTATCGTTCTAAATGATTTGCTAATTCCGCCGAGACAATGGCTAATTCGTCTGGTTGCGGATTTCGAGCAAGAATCTCTCTGAACGCAAATGTAATTCGCTGGTCACTCGAGGAGCCTCCTTCTCGAAGCATACGTTGTGCGAATCCTCGAGCCGCTTCAATGTGCTGCACGTCGTTCATCAACTGGAGAGCTTGAAGTGGTGTATTGCTTCGTTCGCGACGAGTGCAGAACTGTTCTCGGTTCGGGCCATCAAAGTTACTCATAAACGGCGGGGGTGCAGTACGTTTCAAGAAAGTGTAAATACTTCGGCGATAGAGTGCCTCGCCACTGTCTTGACGATAGACCTGCGTGTTAGAACCTGTGAAACCGACAGGCTCCCAGATATTGGCGGGTTGGTAAGGCTTTACCCCTTTGCCACCCATCTTGCCGATGAGCAATCCGCTCAATTGCAGGGCATTATCGCGAATCTGTTCGGCATCCAGGCGGAAGCGAGGACCTCTCGCATAAAAACGGTTTTCGGGGTCACGATTCAGCATGTCCGATTCGATACGAGAATCGCGACGAAACGCTGCCGAATTGACAATCAAGCGAACAAGTTGTTTCTGATCCCAGCCGGAAGCGATGAAGTTGACGGCAAGCCAATCGAGCAATTCAGGGTGACTTGGTAATTCGCCTTGCGATCCGAAATCGTAACTGGATTTGACTAAGCCAGTTCCGAAGAACTGTTGCCAAAAACGATTAACGGTCACGCGAGCCGTCAGTGGATGGTTCTCGCTCACGAGCCAGTTTGCCAAATCCAAACGCGAAGCAGAAGCTTGTGGATTTGCTTTTTGTAGAGGTGGTAAAAAAGCAAAAACTCCAGGTTCCACCTTATCTCCAGGTTTATTGTAGGCACCTCGCATCATGACGAAGCTTTCGCGCGGCGAGGGAAGGTCGCGATAGATAAATGTGCTAGGGATCATATTCTCTAGCGCATTTTTTTGTTCGTTGTATTGATCAACAGATTTGCGTAGATCGGCAAAGTCTTTGCTCGTCGTTTGGCAAACAGTTTGAAGATAATAGTTCAAAAGCTGCGGCTTGAGATCGGATTCAGTAGGCCCAGATTTAGCGATCGCTTTGAGGTTTTCTGGAATGCCAGGAACATCCTTACCGGCGGCTTGCTTCCACCAAGCGATGAAGGATTGCGAGGGATCCGTTGCGGGATTGATCTCGCCAGCGACACCGACTTTGTCCCAGTACACCGTTCCGCCGAATTGTGTTAGCGCGAAGCCGGTGAGGACATCGCCTGCGGCTAAACCAACTTTTTCAACCGGTATTTCCAAGCGAACCCATTTTCCAACCTCGGGCAAGGAACCCATGGCTACTCTTTCGGTTGTGTTCGCAGCTCCCCAAGGTATAGCCTCGTAATCTCCCCAGACCCCACGATGCTGCCATTGGTTCTTGTGGTACTGCAGCATGATCGACTTAGGTGGATTAGTTGGGTCAAGATAAACATTCGCAAAGAACACGCCACCCTGAGGAATTGTCAACGGACTTTGTGCCTTATCCCAAACATCCTGCGCCAGTCCAGGATCTGTCCTTTTGACGGCCTTCTTTCCGCTAAATACTGGTACACCGTCGATGTTTTCGACAAACATCGTCGGTTGGCCAGGGGATGCGAAAAGGTTGCCATTGGCAGGAAACTCATCTTCCATCCAAACGTTCTCAACGACTTTCGCCTCGGTCGGTGGTTGCGACTGAGCTGGATCGGAGTACACGAGTTTGCTTGCTCGTTCATTTATCTGCGTCTGCACATCAGCGATTTTCGCATCGAAGTCTTTTTGTCGCGCACGAATCTCTGGCATCTCAAGTTTCAAGACAGGTTGCGTCAGCAGAGCATTGCCGTCCATCGCTGGATCAGCTGCTGAATTAAAGAACGCATACATCGAATAGAACTCACGCTGACTGATCGGATCAAATTTATGATCGTGGCAAACAGCGCATCCACCGGTTAATCCCATCCAAGTGGATATCGTTGTACTTGTGCGATCAACCGCATAGCGATAGATGAGCTCTTCGTTGATAGAGCCACCTTCGCTCGTTGTTACATTGCAGCGGTTGTATCCGGTGGCGATCAGTTGCTCCTCGCCAGCGTTGGGGAGAAGATCGCCTGCGAGTTGTTGTATCGTAAATTCGTCAAATCCAAGATTCTTGTTAAAAGCGTTGACGACCCAATCGCGATACGCCCAGGTTTGTCGCTCGTTGTCGAGGTGCATTCCGTGAGTGTCTGCATATCGAGCGACATCGAGCCAATGTCTTGCCATCTCTTCGCCAAACCTCGGGCTGTTGAGATATCTTTCGACCATGTTCGAATAGGCGTCGCTTGATGGGTCTGAAAGGAACTGCTCAATATCTTGTCGTGTAGGTGGAAGGCCTGTGAGAGCGAAAGCAAGCCGTCGAATCAGAATTTCTCTTGGGGCTTCGTCCAGTGCGTTGAATTTTTGTTCTTCTAGCTTAGCACCGAGAAACGAGTCGATTTCGTTGTTGACTGGGTGCGATGTCGTTGGAACAGCAGGAAGGCGGACGGGCTCATAGGCCCAGTGCTTCTGATAAACAGCACCTTCTTCGATCCATCGCTTCAGCGTTTGCTTCTCGTGATCATTAAGAGTTTTGTGGCTCTCCGGAGGTGGCATAATCGTTTCGGGGTCTGTTTCTTGGATACGCTTCCATAACAGACTCTTGTCAAGGTTGCCGGGGACAATTGCCGCGTCGCCACGCGTTGCATCCGTAGCTCCCTCTAAAGTATCGAGACGCAAATCAGCCTGCCGATTCTTCGAGTCAAAACCATGACAGGCAAAGCACTTGTCCGATAAAATGGGTCGAACGTCACGATTGAATTCGATCGTTGGCTTTGGCTCAGAAGCCATACCTTTTATCGAACCAATAAGAGCAACTGTAATTCCAATCCATGGTACTGCGGAGAGTGATGACATCCGACGAGTCGTGCTGCAAGCCATGAGCGAATCCTACGCAAGCGAAAGAAGAAAGGCAGTGGGAGGGATGACTATTCAAGGTGGGATAGAGTGGCAAATCCAGTTCCCTCCCGGACAGATCTGCCACCTAATGAAATTTACACCAAAGGGAGTGGATTCTCAATCAAAGCCCATGCCCCCCTTCCTCTTTTTCATGAACTAGCGTTCCATCAAGGCTGGCCAAGAAAGCAATTAAATCCCTGAATTCCCGGTCGGAAAGATATTTGTAAAGATCCAAAGGCATAGATGATTTCCCTTTGCGTCGTTCAGCGATTGCGTCGAGTGGGATATTTACAGTCCTACCGTCAGCTAGGACCATTTGTAATTCTCCCTCTTTTTCCTGTCGCACGATTCCCGTGAAAATGTCGTCGTCTTCGGTGCGAATAATAGCGGTTTCAAAATTCTGCGCGATTGCGGCATCTGGCAAAGCTACGGACTCAAGCAAATATCTACGATCCTTTTGTTTACCGATCTCAGTGAGGACTGGGCCTACCTCCCCTCCCCGGTTTCCAATGCGATGGCAGCGCACGCAGGATAATTCTGAGCGAGTGTAGAAGAGTTGTGCACCTGCTTTGGCATCACCACCATCTAAGACATGGAGGAAATTACCAAGTGGATCTTGAGCGGCAAGCGATTTGCGAAATACGGCAAGTTCATCGGCTTGCTTATCATCGATTTTACTAGTCGCCGCTTCCATAACATTGAGCCAAGTGTCTTTAGGTAACTTCCCTTCAAGTAGTGAACGAACTCCTTTCTCCAAAAGCGACTTACTAGCCTCCTTGGGTAGCAAAGCGATTGTATCCCAAGCACTCTGCCTTTCATGAAGATCGGAAGAGTCAATTCGTTGACTTAATTTTGATACTGCTTGCGAAGGTTCAAGTACGGCGAGCTGCCGTAAAGCGGTTGAGCGAACCTCGATAGCGGGATCATCGACTAAGCCGCGAACGATATCGATGGCTTGGTTTCCTTCAAGCCCAACCAGCGCATCGATCGCCTCGCTTCTGGATCGCGGCATTGCTTTTGCATTGTTGATTAGGGAGGTTAGCATTGGAACCACCTCAGTGATTCCCAACGCCGCGGCCACAGCCAATGTTTTTTGACGGACTGTTTCGTCACTGGCAACAAGTGCCGGAAGCGCCGTTTTCAAAGAGGCGATAAGCATTTCTGTGGGACGATTGTCCGCTAATGGCAGATAGCGATTGAGAACACGATCATTTGGTTTAGGTTTGCTCCAAGTGTTTAGCATATCGAGCGCTTCTAAACGGAGTGCTTGGTCCCGCGAAGTATCCGCTGCGTAACGAACGATTGCTGAACTGTCGCGATCGCGTCCAAGTCGATAAGCGGCATTGAGCATTCGATGTTCAAAGGGGAATTCGCCGCGACTATTTGGTAATAGGTCGGCGAGTTGTTGGAGAGCTGCTTGGTGCAGTTGGGGTTCATCGTGGATAGCACGAGCTGCTTCTGCGGCAACAGCAGGATCCTGATCGTTAAGGAAGGTCGCAACTTGCGGTGCAAGTTGTTTACGCAGTGCAACAACAGTCGCTAGGCGAATCGATTTGGACGGGTTTGATGCCAGGGCAGCGAGTTGGTCCGCTGACGCAATTCCCTTCAACGCCATGATGCCACCGTGCCGAATCATCGGATCGGTATCAAATCCACTGGAGTCCATATTTTCTTGAAGCATTTTCAAGATAGCTGGGAAAGCTTCGGTCATCTTAGCTCGACCTACTGCTAATGCTGTGTGGTATCGTACAGCTAGGTTTTCGGTTTCCAGCAGCGTTAGCAATGCTTTACGAGATTCTTGAGTTAACTCTGCCTCAAAGGAGTCGTTGATGGTACCTAAACTCGCAATAACAACTTCTGTATCTGAGTCAGTGAGTAAGCGTGTGAGCGCTGCGGAAGCATCGTCTTTGGACTTAGGAGCCGCTAGCACGCCAGGTGCTGACCGAGCGACTTGGCCCAGTCCCCAAATCGCGTGTAGTCGAGCTAACTGGGATTCCGACTCTGAGGCAACTTGCACGAGTGACTCTACATCACCTCGGTTAGCAAGTTCGAACTGCGCTTCTTGCCGTACACGTCGATCGCTGTGTGCAAGATACTTTGAGAGTTTTACCGAGGGGACATTTTGCAGACCATTTTTTAGTATGTACTGAACCTCTTTAACTTGGGGTGAGTTCAGATACTTCGGGTCACCGAATCGATAGATGCGACCTTTCCCTTCTCCGTTCCAACCGTTTACCCAATCGCTGATGTAAATGTAGCCATCGGTACCGAAGTCGACATCAGTTGCCAGGATTTGCCAGATCGGCTCGCCGCTATCGGCTACTTTAAAGAATGCTCCATCGCGTTCCACGCGAATGGTGCGCACGCCGCTGTTGGCTGGGCCGCCACGGAAGTCGCAAAGGAAGAATGTGTTGTTGAAAGAGTCGTCTAAACCAGTTCCTGGGTAATAAGTGAGCCCGGAGGGGCCGTCGGCAAAGTTGATGATGGGTGGAACGATGTAAGCAGGTGTCGACGGTTGATAGGGCTGCCAGAGTTTATCGCGGTTGAACGGTCCGCGATCATCCAGGTATTGATAGAACATTCGCCAACCCGAATCACCTCCCGGCGCGACATAGACCCAGCGTGCCTTGTCGCCACTGTCGGAATTGTTGTCGCCCGTAAATAGGTTTCCGAATTGATCGAAAGCTAGTTCCTGCGGATTGCGCAGGCCAATCGCATAAACCTCTAGTTTGCTTCCATCGAGTTCGCATCGAAAGATAGCGCCGCATTCAGGATTGGCCAGCAGGCCGTGTGATGTTTCAACATGAAAGCCTCGATCGCCAATCGAAAAATACAATCGACCATCTGGACCGATCACCAAGCCGTGCATGTCGTGGCCACGAAAAGCAACACGCACCCCGAATCCATCGTAAAGCGCTTCACGTTTGTCCGCTTTACCATCTCCATTTTCGTCCGTCAGCTTCCAAAGCTTTGGAATGCAGGTGTAGTAGGCTTGGTTACCGCGAACTAATACCCCAGCACCAGTTCCATCTTCGATTCGGTTAAACCGATCGGCAAAAACAAGTGAAGTTTCAAATTTGCCATCGCCATTGAGATCTTTGAGGAGCCGAATTCGATCATCTTTCTTTTCGTATTCAATTCCACGGTCGGGCAGCAGTTTTCGATGAAAGTTAATTCGATCCTGCACCGTCATCGCGGCAAGGTCTGCCTGAACCCAAGTATCATCATGGCTTCGATTGTCGGTTACGCCGACACCCTGACGAAACGATTCGCACACGAATAGATTGCCTTGATAATCTATGTAAAAGGCAACTGGATTGGCTACATCGGGTTCGGCGGCGATGAGCTCACCAACCCACCCTTTCGGCTTGCGGAAACCCGCAAGAGCCTTTTCCCCTTCATCACTTGATGGCGCAATCTTTGGTAGATCGGGAGTAATGGGGTTGACGTCTTGTGAGGAGGCAGCTTCCTTTTCCTGTGCCAACAACTCGAGGGTTGTCATCGAAGAAGTGGAGGTAAAGGCAATCAGAAGTAGAAACAGGCTGGTGATGACGATGGCGTTAAGACGGATTGTCATTTGGGTGGGATATGGCAGGTGGGTATGAAGGGTGGTGGTTAAACGACAATCAAGTGAATGTCTCAAGTCTCCCTTTATTCTAGTCCGCAGATTGATTTTGACTATCATCCGATAATACGAATCGCCAGCTCGTTCCAAGCAAAACAGAAAAGAGTTTGTGGAATTGAAAAACGCTGGTGCTTTCGCATTACACTTCTTTGGCGCCTGCAGTTGACACTGCTTTCTGGAAACGCCGGGTTGGATTAGCGATATCTGGTTTATTTACCGTCTGCTGCCGCAAGTACCAATTCAATTTCGCGGCGTTGACGCTGTCGAACCACGGTCAGTCTGACACGGTTACCAGGTTGCTTTTCTTCAATTGCAGAAAGCAGATCGTCGGCGGTTTGAATCGGTCGACCATCAATGGCTTCAATTAGATCCGCAGTACTGATATCGGGACGAATTTCCGTAAAGACACCCAACGGACCAGTTCTCGATCGACGATCAAAGGTAACTCCTTGTAAACCGGCTTGCTCAGCCGGACCACCTGGAGTGACTCGCACAATCAATAATCCCCGCTCGGACTTGTAGACTTCTTCAATACCGATCACAGGACGAGTGACCCGGCCGTTTTGTATCAATTGAGGCACAACGCGACTGAGTGTGGTGGCTGGTATTGCAAATCCAATTCCTGCGTTGTCTCCCGTGCTCGTCGCAATTGCTGTATTCATTCCTATCAGTCGTCCTTGGGAATTAATCAGCGGTCCTCCTGAGTTTCCTTGATTCAAGGCAGCATCGATTTGAATGACCGACTTGATGGTGCGCTCGTTGCGTGAAGGAAGCTGACGGTTGAGGCTAGAAATAATTCCCGTCGACATGGTTCGTTCGAAACCAAACGGATTACCGATCGCAAAAATTCGTTGTCCAACTTTTAAACGCGAAGCGTCACCCCATTCGATAGGGAAGAGCGATTCCGGCGGAGCTTCGATCTTAATGACTGCGATATCGTTATCGGGATCGATTCCAATAATGGTCGCTCTGTGAGACTGTCCGCTATAAAGTGTCGCGACGATATCGCGAGCCCCTTCAATCACGTGATAATTCGTGAGAATATGCCCTTGCTGATCGAGCACCGATCCACTGCCGCTTCCCTCGACTCGTGCAATGGAAAAAAACGATTCGGGTTGAATGCTTTTTGTTTGAATATTAACGACGCTCCGATTGCACTTATCGTAAGCTAGGATGTTGGTTCGTTCTTCCAGCGTCAACCACTCTTCGAGTTCTACGCCGTTTTGAGTTTCAGGAAAAGGATTGACCGGTGTCGGAAGAGGTTCAACCGTTGTGCCAACTTGCGCAAACAACGAACCATTGGGACGTCCAATCCCACTGACCCAGCCAGCTAAAAAACCGGTGAAACAGCAAACGATTCCCACTAGAACTGCTCGCCACATGTTCCGATCCTTTTAAAACAGCCCTTGTTGTCTTCTCTTGCTTTCTTCCTTGAATCGGTGCCTCGATTGCATAGCACCGATTCAACCGAGTCGTGAAATCGCCACACTCGGCCAGGGTATTGTTAAGAATTTGGCGACTTCTTCCAAGACCAGTCTGGCTAATGCACGAGATTTACAGAATCGCCATCTCCCGAAGAATCGGTACTCTCGTGTCAATCTGTTCTGCCAAGGAAAGATGTTGGGCTAACGGAAACTTTGAGTGCAAGGAAAATCGTAGGACTCTTCGATAACACATAGCACAAGCCACGATTCACATGAGTTTTTTACTTCTGCGGCTTCAATCAGGTTTTTCCCCACCTCCCATCAAACCTTCGATAGCCTTGTCGGAACCCGCTCCGGCAGGCTGACTTGTTGGAGATAACAAGGATGAATAAATCATTACGGAAGTTCTTTGCGTTGCTCGGATTCGCTTCGTTGCTAGCGACCAATGGTCTCGCATCGGCTGGCAGTCCAGAGGCATGGCTTTCCCCGGTTTGCTATCATGATTCGCTAGAGTTCGGCAACTATCGTTGGAATTGCTTGCTCCCCCCTCCCCCGGTTCCAGATGACCGACCATCGTCTTACGAACTCGCTCAGGATACTATTAGCGGCACCGCTGAGCCAATCTCGATGCCTGAATTTACGGCTATCCCGGACGACGGGGTTCCGCCGATTCCTCAAATTGAGATGGCTGCTGCCAATGTCTCGGTTGCAGAGCCATATGATTGCGAAATGCTGTACGAAGAGGAAGTGTTTGTAGCTCCATCCTGCGATCACGAAGTCGCTCCGCCTGCTTATTTCTCTGCAACGGATATTCGTCGTCGCGACTGGTGGACCCCGCCATTTACCCTGCGGCCTCAACAGCCGATTACGCCATTCGCAATCGATTTCGATTGCCGCACCCAATGGAACACTGACCATTCCCCGGTAGCCGAAGAGCGTATTGAATCTTCAGCGGATATTCCGGTTGACTGCGTCCAAGAACTTGTCGCGGGTCAGTGGTCTGAAGTGGAAGTCGCTTTCGAGGCAGTTCGTTCAATCGATTCGCAAATGATCGCCGATCAATCTGCTCGATTTTTAACAATGATCGCCCCATTCATTGCTACCAGGAATACCGAGAATAACTCGAACGAATCGGGTTTCACAGCTTTGACGTGCACGATTCCTTACTCCCTTACCGCATCCACGACAGATTCGGTGGGAGCGTATCAGTACGATGCCGTGACCGACGAAATGGAACACATCGCCGCAGATAAAACGTCCCAAGGCATTGATCAACTTGAAGTGGCTGCTGGACTACAGAAGTTAGCTCGGCAGTTAGATTGGGTAGGACTGAACATCCTACGGGTTGCTGATCACCTTGATTCCTGGGCAAATCAAGCGATCCTTCGTCAAAATATGGATGCCATGAGATAACATCAATTCACTCTCCCTAGTGAGCAAGGAGCCTGCAAACATTCTTGGACCGATGTTTGCAGGTTTCTAGCTTTTCAGTTTGTTAGCAAGCAAGGGGAGATATCAAGGAGCGGAATTCGTCGTGTTAGCCCTACTCATCATCTTCTTCGTTGTCTGGATGCAACGGATCGTCGGGATCGAAAAAAAAGTCTCCTAAACCCAAAGGTAAAGACTGATCGCCAAGTGATCTTTGCTTCCGCTTTGCCAATTCTTCCAGATCCAAAGCATCTTGACCCAAGCAATGAAACAAAGCTTCTCGCCACACAACATCTTTGGCAATCGGATGTTGAGTGTTTTGTGCAAGTCGTTTCAGTGCGTATCGCAGTAGATTAATTCCATCGCGCGATGAAAAGTCGAGATTCAATTGATGGGAGCGTTGTAGGAAGTCTACGGTCAGTCCCAGCAATTCATCTTCCGCGAATGGAAGATGATATTTCAGGATAGCTAGTTCATCGCGTCGATTGGGAAAACCGACAGGGAGAGTGGGTTGCAATCGGCTGAGGATGTAATCGGGAATCTCGTAAGTCGAGTCGTCTTGGTTCATGGTTACTGCACAGCGAAACGCGGGATGCGCAGGTATGGTGATGCCAGCGACGATGGATTCGGCATAGCGTCGCTGATCGAGCAAGGGAGCAAGGCTTGCCCAAGATTTCTCATTCATTCGGTTGCCTTCGTCCAGAATGCAGACCGAGCCTGTGATCATTGCTGTCACGAGTGGCGAAGCGTGATACGCGATTTTTCCATCCGAGGACAACACTGGCGTGACGAGAAGATCCTCTGGTCGCGTATCCGCGGTGCATTGGTATACGTACAAGTCCTGTTTGCGCAATCGCGCTGCGGCCATCGCCAGAACCGTCTTTCCAACGCCAGGCACTCCGACCAAACGTGGTGTTAGTGGAAGGTCGCGATCGTCGATTGTCAGCCAACAAGCGAGTAATTGCATCAAGACTTCATTCTGTCCAATCCACTCAGCTTGATGTTCCAATGCATGGCTGAGTTTGAGAGGCACGCCATCAATGGTGACGCTTCCCGCTTTTTTGGAAGAATCGGTCATCCTCAATTTTCTCCGTTAGATAGATCGAATCGACATCGATCATGTTAACAATCCAGGGCGTAAGACCGGGGATAGTATTCTCTCTGGCAGGTGGTATCCCCACGAGTGTGACATCACAATCTCCACTCGATTTCGCATTGTAGCCGAATGACGGGCTGCGAAAATGTTGCTCAACACAATATCCGGATAAAATAAAAATGGCAAAGTTTCTTGGCTTATGGGCCGCGAATACTTTGCCATAGTAAATAGAGTTGGCAATCAATAAGTCGTTGAGTTTCCCCGCATTATTTAAATGTCGCAAAATCGACGGTCTGTAGGAATTTCAAGACATCAGCAAGTTCTTCTTGGGAAAGGTTTTTCTCAAATCCCTCAGGCATCAAAGAGAGATTCAAATCGCGACTATTTTCAATGTCGTCCCGAGGGAACGTTCGCTTGGTTCCATCACTTAATCCGAGTGTAACACCTGAAGCGTTCTCCTGGATCACGACACCACGAACCGTTTCTCCATCGACCGTATTGATCAAACGTTGTTTGTATTTTGCTTCAATTGCTTTGTTGGGATGTAGCACTGCCGTGAGCAAAGCAGGAGTCGATTTGTCCGTTAATGCCCCGAGATTTGGGCCAATGGGATTGCTGTTAGCACTTCCCTGGTGGCAAGCAGCGCAGTGTTTTCGGTAGATCAACTCACCCTTGGCTGGATCTGGATTCGCGTTCAATTGGGGAAGAATCGTGGCAACAAGTTTTTCGCGATCGATGTTATCCGATTGTCCAAAAAGTTTATCCGATAAATTGCGAATGGTTTCGTTGGGATGACCACGGAGAGCAGAAATCGTGGCGGGATCAAGATCCGTAATGGGAACCTTCGTAGCGGCAATTGCCTGCAGAAGCGAGATCGCCCAGGAGGGTTTTGAGGTAAGAGCATTGAGTAGATTAGCTTGCAGTTCATTGCCAAGTTTCGGCCAAACAGCAATCAACCGATCTGCCGTGCTGCGATCCGGTAGAACGCGTAAGCGATTCAATGCAGCCCTTCGAACTTCCACTGGATTGTCCGATGTCATGCAGGCGGTTAAGGCATTCATGTCACCGCTTGCTTGTTCATCCATCGTTCCAAGCCACTGGATCCATGCTATCTTGACCGCGGGAGAAAGGGAAGGATCGCCAATTCTCTCGCGAGCCGTTGGAAGTGCTCTCTTGAGTGGTTCGGGGAGCTTTTCCGCCGATTCCTTCTGATAGGAACGAAGCCACGCGGCTCCGAGCAGAATGGTTCGTGAGTCGGTTTCTGTAGAGAAATCTTTTTGCTCCAGCACATCGGCTATGAACTGTCGAGATTCTTCTTTGCTGTTAGAAGCTAGCCATCGAGCTAGCCATTGAGCTGCGAGATCACCTTGCGTTTGGTCTGATTTGGAATCATCAAGGACCGAGAGCATCGTGCGGGCCAAAGCCGAATCATGGACTGGATGTATCATCGAGGCTGCGACCATGATCCATTTATCATCCAGGAAGCGTGTAATCAGGGCAGTCAATGGAGCCGAAATGTTGGCATCATCCCAGCGACCGGTTGTTAGTACATACTGCAATGCCAGACGTGGAGAAGTTTTATCTGAAGACGCTTTGTTCAGCGATTCAATTACAGCAGATCTAATCGATCCTTGCTTGGATGCTGCAGGCTCGGACCAACGCAACATGACCGACCTCAGATTGTGATCTCGATCTGCAAGGCCGATTGCGAAATCGTCATCGCGCAGTGCGCCGATCGCTCTCAGCACTCCCCAAGCGGCTATGCGATTCTCCGCCGGCGCATCTGAGGTTGCGAGGGAACGTAGTAGTGATTCAGCGGATTCGTCATTACGCCAAATTAATTGCTGCATCGCGAGGTCTCGCAATGTTCCGCTAGGACTTTGCAACTGTTCTATCAGTTGCACGATTGCAAGTTGCGTTAAATCGGGTAACGGTTGGGCTGGCTGATCCTTTCTGCGAACGCGATAAATACGCCCCCTTCCCTCCCCTGCTCTAACATCGATACGCTCCTGCCAACTCAACGGAATCCATTCTGTATGCTCGATGAATTGGCGATACATATCGACAACCAGCATCGATCCATCTGGTGCAGATTCAACGAAAACAGGTCGAGACCATGGATCAGACGAACGGAACCATTCCGTCTGTTCTTCTCCCGGAGCTCGCTTAGCTTGAAATGTCGAACCGCTGGACCGAAGAAGGGAACGATGAATCAGATTGTGGACCGGTTCACAAACCAGGAGGCTAGGTGAACCATCAACATCGAAGCGATTGTCACGAACGATGATCGAGCTACAAGCCGATGTGAATCGGTTTGCAGTCCATAAGTCGTTAAAGCGATCCACGGTACGGCTCGCAGGGAAAACAGGGGGCGAAATCGCCGGCTCAAACATCTGCTGAGTGGTCGATTCAATTGGCTGGCTAGAGCTTTTTAAATAGGATTCCTCGATGACAAAGTGAAACATAGGGAAGCTGTTTGAATTGCCAAACCAATTTTCCCAATTGTCTCTGGCTCGACCATATTGGCTCGTGCCAGTTGTCAGTTCCAGTGAGCCACGGTCGACGTTTAGAACCAGATCTCGGCCAGCCACTTTAAGCTGCTTCTTTTCTGCAGGAATCGCGATGGTGTCGACGCTATCGCCGGAAGAGAATTGAAGTTCATGATTAAGGCTGTAGGAAAAACCGTTTACGCGATGTTGAGGATTGGCTTCTGGAAATCCAGTGGCCAGAATCTTCCGTTCATCAGCCATGCCATCTCCATCCGTGTCTCTGGCAAAGAAGATATCTGGCGCACAGGAGACAACGGCGCCATCGCGCCAAGGGTAGATTCCATTGGGCCAAGCGAGTCCATCCAAGAACAGCGTGACTTTATCCATGACCGTATCGCCGTTGGTGTCTTCAAGAATCTTAACGCAACCACCACGACCATTGTTACCTTCGGGGTAGTCGCGCATCTCCACGACCCATAGGCGACCCTTGGCATCAAAAGCGAGATGCACTGGATCCTCGATGAGCGGTTCAGCAGCAATCAGGTCCACGGTCCAGCCCTCGGGAACGTGCATTGACTTAAGAGCTTCTGACGGCTCCAAAGCTCGATCTTCAGCAAGCGGTTGATCGATAATTTCCTTAACACGGCGAACGACAAGATCTTCCGTTCCTGATTGCCATCTACCTGGCTGGTTGTAGTAGATCATGGAGTCATCAACTTCATAGCCACCTTCGCTTCGCATTCTCTCGCTGGCTAGATAGCCAAAGCAATCGTCGGTGTAAGCGGTTACCCAGACTCGTTCGCTTTGCAGCTCTTTCTTAAGTCGAATTTGATAATCACAAACAACCTCGCCAGAGAGAAATACCCAAGTAAGGGCGTTGCCGATTCGCCAAGTATGAATCGGGGCAGGATATGTTTCCGGGATTCGCCCCATTCGGTCCCATATCGCTAACATGTTTTGGGCCCATCGACGTCGGTGGGCTGAATCTCCTTGAGAGGCAGCAACCAAGGTGTCACGCGAAGGACGTTCAGGAGCAAGTCCGGCAAATCCAAAATGTGCGTTGATCGCTTGCGACTTCGCTGTGCCTTCGGGAATCGTAACTGGGAGTGGGGAGAGTCCGTTTTTTACAACTTGGTCGACAATCGATGCGAGTTCATTTCCGTGTCTTTGTGAGAGTTCTGTGGTGCCACGCGGATTGGGGTTGATGTCGGCGCCACAACCGATCACCGGTAAAGCGATGATGCCAGGATTCAGCTTCTCGAGAGTTGCCGCAGATATCCCTGCCCAGTCTCCGCTTATCTTGTTGATGTCGGGAGAAATCGATGTGCAATGGCAAGCGTAGTCGTAGGCGATGCTGAGTAATTTCCCGGACGCATCTTTGACACCCAAGATTGGAACGGAAGGATCACGCACTCCGTCCGGCGGATTCCCGACACCAGCCCAAGCGCGATTGGCTAATACTCGACGGTTTGCACCGAAGTTTGCTTCGCCCTGTCCCACCCATAGTTCCGCACGAGTTGTTTTGCTAAGAGATTCGAGAATTGCGTCGGCGATTTGCGAAATGAAAAAGTCGGTGTACTCGGTTGTCACCTTCAAATGCTCAGCTGGCATATCTTCCGCAAAAAGATTTGTTAGTCCACCGACGAGATGGGGTGTGGTATGAGAATGCGAAGCACAGAAGACGATTTCGCTGCGTTGCACCAAAGTCTTCTCGCGTACCTTGGCCAAGATCTTCAGCGTGACCGATTCCGGAAGACCAATCGAGTCGACAGATACCAAAATAAACCTTTGAGACCACGCGTTTTGAGGGTCAGCGGATTGTGATTCTCTAGCAATCAAAGCCAGAGATCGAACGAAGATCGAGTCGGAGACTCCAACCGTAGGAGTTGATCGAGATGCATAGCCGCTCAGGCGAATCGGCTGTTGTGGAGTGATATCTCTTTTGGCTACTCCTGCTTCCCAGATAACATCACTGGCAGAGTAGGAATTTGATGTGATCGAAAAAAGGATCAACGCAAATAGCGAGAGAACTTGTTGCTTCATAGCTTGATGTGCCTGTAGCGATTGCAAGTACCAAGAAGATAGTCACTGATTCAAAAATTATTAATCACTGTCTCTTACAGCTGTTTGTTGTAGTCGCTGAAGATGACCAGTAGCGGTTTCGCTCGTTTCCATTTGACACCTACATCATACAAGATTTGATGGTTCAAAGGATACATTTCAAGAGCGAAAGCGAGGCTTGAGGATTATAAGGTCGTATTTGAGGGGTGGGAGTGAGGATATTGTGTCGAGGTAACGGCTTGGGGGTGATTGTCATTCCGAAGGTTGGTTTTCGAGGGAAAGTTGCAAATAGCGAGCAGTCTTGGATTCCTTGTTTCGAGCAACTTTTTCAGGTGTTCCCTCAGCGATCACCCGGCCACCTGCTCCCGCTGCGCCAGGGCCAATATCGATCACGTAATCAGCTGCACGGATCAGTTGCATGTTATGTTCGATAATGATCAGTGAATGTCCAGCTTCAATTAAGGCGTTGAAACAATCGAGAAGTTGCACGATGTCTTGAAAATGTAGACCTGTTGTTGGTTCATCCATGAGAAACAAAGTACGCTTTCGCGATGAAGAAGCGAGATGGCCTGCAAGTTTGAGCCGTTGGTTTTCGCCGGCTGATAAAGTTGTTACCGATTGACCGAGGGCGACATAGCCTAGGCCCACATCAACGAGTACTTGCAGTTTGTTTTGTAGCTTGGTCTCGCCTCGAAAAAACTGGATCGCCTCCTTAACGGTCATTTCAAGCACCTGAGCGATGCTCTTATCGCGATATAACGCAAAGAGAATCTCTGGTTTATAGCGAGTTCCCTCGCATACGGGGCAACGCATGGAGATGTCAGCCATGAATTGCATGTCTATTGTTAGCTGTCCATCTCCCTCGCAATTCTCACAACGACCTAATTCGCTATTAAAGCTGAAGTGTCCAGGAGTGAGGTTGTGCATCTTTGCATACTGAGTATCGGCGAATACTTGACGCAGTTCATCAAAAGCCTTGATTGCCGTGATCGGATTACTTCGAGGTGAGCGGCTCAGTGGACTTTGATCGATCAATATCACATCATCGAGTTTGTTATCGCCGACCAGTTCCGAAAAAGGTAATGGGGGATCGCTGGATTTGTCTTTCGCTTTGCAGAGGGCTCCGTAAAGTGTGTCATGGACCAAGCTGCTTTTGCCGCTGCCAGAAACTCCGGTGACAACACAGAGAACTTCAAGAGGAAAGCGAACGCTTACATTTTGCAGATTATTTCCCGTAGCGCCGGAGAGTGTAAGCCAAGAGTTGACTGTGCGTCGCACCGGTGGTAAGGCGACACCACGACGTTTTGATAGGTATTCGCCCGTAAGGCTAACTCCTGGCTTTGTCGCAAGATGGGTTGGACCGTGGTAAGTGATTCGGCCACCGTCTTGCCCCGCTGTTGGGCCGATCTCAACCATCCACTCAGAGCGTTCAATCATTTCCTCTTCGTGCTCGACGACTATCACGGTATTGCCGCGATCACGTAATCCTTCGATCGCGGAAATCAAGCGATCGGTATCTGCGGGATGAAGTCCAACAGTCGGTTCATCTAGAACGTATAACATGTTGACCAACGACGATCCGAGAGCAGCGGTCAAAGCAACGCGTTGCGATTCTCCTCCGCTTAACGTTCTCAGCGTGCGATCCAGGGTGAGGTACTCTAGGCCAACGGCTGAGAGATACTTTAAACGATTCAGCGATTGCTCCAGCACATTACCTGCGATCGCTTTTTGTCTCGATGAGAGCGATAGTGAATGAAGAACCTGCAAGGCATCCACAACTTCTAGTCGGCAAAGCTGGGCAATGCTCTTTCCGGCAAGTTTGTACGATAAAGCAGCAGGGCTAAGTCGTTGCCCTTGGCATTGATCACAGCGCGAATAACTTCGCCAACGACTCAGAAAAACGCGAACATGCATTTTATATTTTTTACGCTCGAGCCAAGCGAAGAAACCCTTTAGGCCACCAAAGTCTCTCTCTGGAACACCTTGTTCAATGAGTTTTTTATGTTTCTGATTCAGCTTGGAGTACGGGATGTCGACGGGAAGGTCATAGTCGTCGGCTAGATCAAGGAGCTCTTCGAGCTCATGTCGGTAGGATGGGGTGTTCCAGGGTGCGATCGCTCCCTCGCGTATCGATTTACTCGGATCTGGAACCACGAGATTCATATCGATATCGACTAGATCACCAAATCCTTCGCACTTAGGACATGCCCCCAAAGGTGAATTGAAACTGAAGAGAGTTGATGTTGGCTCCAGGTAGTCGATCTGGCAGCGACGACACTGCAGCTTTTCATTAAAACATACGATCCGATAATCGGTACCATCAAGTGTGACCGAATCGGTTGTGGTGTTGGAAGAATTGCCGAAATCTGTTGGCAAGCTATTGGTCAGTAACAGGTCAACTTGACCATGTCCTTCTCGAAAGGCGGTTTCTAGGGAATCTAGAAGGCGCGAGTTGGAGTTGATTGGGAAATTGAAGCGATCGATTAAAACCCAGCCGAATCCTTTTTTGGGAAACAGTTTCGCCATGTCTTCTCGTTCATCGCGGCCGAGATTGACCAGTCGATTTTCTGTGGCTAAGCGAACCAACCCAGATTGCTGGAAACGAGCTAATTGGTAGCTCAAGTCAGTAGCAGAGTCCCAATGAAAGCGAAAGGCGATCATGCCTTTCCCCTCAGCAGTACCTGACGAAGAACTAAGTTCACGCAAATAATCGATTACCGTATCAGGCGAATGCGAAATGATTTTATCACCGCAACCGTAGCAATAGAGGTCGGCGATCTTCGCGTAAAGGAGTCGTAGATAATCATAGGTTTCGGTCGCTGTCGCAACGGTGCTACGATTGCTGCGCGAAGCTTGTCCACGCGTTACAGCGATGGCTGGAGGTAGTCCTTCTGCTCCATCAAAGTCAGGCTTGTCGAGTCTCGCGAGAAATTGCCGTGTGTAAGCCGAGAAACTCTCGATGTATCGCCGCTGCGCCTCGGCGTACAATGTGTCAATTGCTAGGCTCGTCTTACCGCTACCGCTGACTCCACAAAAAACGATCAACTTGTGACGCGGTAAATCGATATCGATATTCTTTAGATTGTGAACCCGCACTCCGCGAAGTTGGATAGTCGATGATGGCAATTCTCAAATCCTTAAATCGCGAACTTGACGTAAAATAGAAGCCAGCGGTCTTTTGGGGTGAACAGGCTACTAGGTGACGAGCCTTCCCGATGCAGAGACTGCCGCTACGGAGATGCTCGAATCACTGGAGTGAAACGTTCTAACTGCCCGCAGGTTTTGAGAGATTGTATCGGAGTTGTCTAGTCTCTGCAGGGGACTTGATTACTCCGCTGTGTCGAGATAGGGATCCTGTCCCATTTCGCGGTGTAAACGGTTGCGTTCCCGCTCGAAGTGCAGAAGTGCCATACGGTCTCGGAAGTGCTTTCTTTCAACCTTTTGTTGGCTTTTACGAAACAGTCCTGCGTAAGAGTGAAATTCGGTTCCTTGCTGTCCAAGTTGTTTGAGTTTGTCAAATCTTTGGGTCCCGAGGCCACTTTTTAAAATGTCATCATCCAACGACAGATATTGGCGATGGGAGCCTGGATCTCCTTGGCGACCGCAGCGACCGATCAATTGCCGGTCAATACGTGCAGCATCATGCAATTCCGTACAGATCACATGCATGCCGCCGATCTCGTCAACTCCTGGTGCAAGTTTTACGTCGGTACCGCGACCTGCCATATTTGTTGCTACTGTGACCTTGCTTCGATGACCTGCCATGGCGACGATTTCCGCTTCGCGCGCTACCTCGGAAGCGTTGAGTACTTGGTGTTCAATGCCAGCCGCGTTGAGCATTTTGGAAAGTTCTACCGATTTATCGATTGAACGGGTTCCAATCAACACAGGTCGGCCAACTCGATGCATTTCGCGCACCTCTTCGACAATCGCCGAAAACTTTTGCTCCATGGTTCCATAAACGCGATCTTGCAATTTGACACGTTGAGGGGGGCGATTGGTTGGAACTTGGATTACGGGTGTTTTGTATATGCGTCGCATTTCACGAGCGCTGGTTGCCGCAGTTCCGGTCATACCTGCAATTTGTTTATATCGCAAGAAAAGATCTTGTACGGTGATTCGAGCAGCTTGGCCCATGGGCACAGAGACTTCGATACCTTCTTTCGCTTCGAGCGCTTGATGAATACCGTCGCGCCATTTACGCCCTTCGGCAAGGCGTCCTGTAAATTCATCCACGATGACAATCTCGCCATCGCGTACAACATATTGTCGATTGAGAAAGAATTCTCTCAGCACTTTTACGGCGCGCTCGATGTACTCGTATAGGTCGATTAACGCAACCTGCAGCATGACTTCGTCTCGGGGCAGCGACCGAACCATCTGGCGGCCGCGGGCAGTGAGTTCGTATTTGCGGGTATCGTCTTCAACCGTGTAATGCTCGTCGAGCTGAAACTGGTCCGCATGTTGCGACGCCCAGCGAAATGTCGCAATCACCGTTTCGCGAGCGCTGTCGCCCAAAGAGCCGATGATAAGAGGAGTTCGAGCTTCGTCGATCAAGATGCTATCAGCTTCGTCCACCAGACAGAAATGCATCCCTCGCTGTACAGGTTGTTCGCCGCTGGAGGACCAGCGTTCCGAGCTACCGGCGCCGAGGAAGTCGGCAGATGTCCTTCCTTGTGCTCGCATCAGCAATCTGTCGCGAAGGAAGTCAAATCCAAACTCCTTTGCGGTGCCGTAAGTGATGTCAGCGTTGTAGGCACGTCGTCGTTCATCTGAGGTGCTTTCTGAGAGGACTTTTCCAATCGAAACCCCCAACATGTCATACAGCGGCTTCATCCAATCGGCGTCGCGGGCAGCCAAGTAGTCGTTGACCGTCGCTAGGTGGGCACCTTTACCGACTAAAGAATGGAGATAGAGAGGCAGGGTTGCTGTTAGTGTTTTTCCTTCACCGGTTTGCATCTCGGCAATACAACCCGAATAGAGGGCGATGCCGCCAAGCATTTGAACATCATAGTGGCGCATGTTGAGTGCTCTGCGACCGGCCTCTCGGGCTAGAGCGTAGGCTTCCGGAAGGAGTTCGCCTAGCGTTTCACCGCTTTTAGCGCGATATCTTAAAGACAAACTCGCTTTGCGAATCTGTGGCTCGGAAAATTCTTTGTACTGCGATTCCAGGGCATTGATCTGCCCCAGCATTCGATTCCATTGTGCACGATTCAATTTACCGAAACCTAAAGAGCTCAACCAACCATTCCAAGTGCTCTTGGAGGCAGGTCTGTTTGCACGCGAAGAGGGCGTTGGCTGTGAGGCCACGGGTAAACCGATCTCGCTGCTTACTTGATCCATTTCTTGGATGGGTTGTTCCGTGTTGTCAGCCACTATGAATGGAGTCCCCGCCCTATAGGGGCGTAAGGTTTGAAGGTCTCGAGGTGTGATCGCGGTAGATGCCTGGTTGGATGGCGTCTTTAATTATTAGACATCCCGAGAGATTTTACAAAGGATTTGTAGTGACATCGATCAGAGGAAGAAAATCTAGCCCTTTCAATCGGCGAATACCTATTCAGCCTAGATTGACTGGTTTGACACTTTGGGCGCGAGAGGCTTACTGGAGGTGTTAATCTGTAGGGGTTTTAATTTTTTTCTTCGAAGTACCGAATCGTAGGGCCGATCCTTCTGTAACGAAGGTTAGGAATTCTCCGTCCTGAGAGATACGGTACCATGAAAATATCCCGAGTGCTTTTCCGTATGGCTGTGATTGGGGCGTTAGCAGGGGGTGTCCATGCAAATGCTCAGTCACCTCAAACTGGATCGAAATCGATTTCCGATGAGGCATCGGAAGTTTCGGTTTCTCCACCAGCGATTCCTGGCCGGATTATTGCAGATCGCTCAACTCAGCAACT
>Ga0315900_10000430_pt1 | contig 74515 bp, 71 predicted proteins | sample LakEriMetagenome_FD_203521 | JGI IMG/M metagenome (GOLD analysis project Ga0315900, IMG submission 203521) | Freshwater fungal communities from buoy surface, Lake Erie, Ohio, United States - Buoy 12 MA114 | ecosystem: Environmental > Aquatic > Freshwater > Lake > Lake biofilm | place: USA: Lake... | reverse complement strand
TCGAGAACTGGGGCGAGCGGCTGCGGCAGATCGGGGCCGGCTTCCTGCACCTGCTGGAGCGCTTCCCCGACACCGCCCTGCTGCTGCCGCTGCACCGCAATCCCACCGTGCGTGAACCGCTGCAGGCGATGCTCGGCGACCATCCGCGCGCCTTCCTCACCGAACCGCTCGACTACGACCAGCTGGTGGCGGCGATGCGCGGCTGCACCCTGGTGCTCACCGATTCCGGCGGCCTGCAGGAGGAGGCCCCGGCCCTGGGCAAGCCGGTGCTCGTGCTCCGCCGCACCACCGAGCGGCCGGAGGCCGTGGCGGCAGGCACCGCCCGCCTGATCGGCACCGACAGCGCGGCGATCGTGGCCGAAGCCAGTCGGCTGCTCACGGATCAGGACGCCTACGGAACGATGGCCCGGGCCCACAACCCCTTCGGCGATGGCCAGGCCAGCGGCCGGATCGTGGCCGCCGCCCGCCGCTTCCTCGGCCCGGCCTGAGCCCGCCCTCAGCTGCGGCTGCGGCGGCTTCCCGGCGGCAGATCGATGAACACGCGGCTGCCGGACTGCAGACCCGAGAGGATCTGGGTGCTGCGGCCACCGCTGATCCCCAGCTCCACCGGCTGGAAGCGGGGCTTGCTCTCCTTGTCGGGCACCAGGACGCCGGGACGGCCGTCTTCGGTGACGATCGCCACAGTGGGCACCAGGGTGTCCGCCCGCACAGAGCCGGTCTGGAAATCCACGTCGGCGGTCATGCCGATGCGCAGCAGCGAGGCCGGCTCGATGAAGCGCAGCACCACATCGAAGGAGGTGACGTTGTTGACCTTCACCGCCCGGGGCGTGATCCGCTTCACGGCGGCGGCGAAGCGCCGATCGGGAAAGGCATCGACGCGCACCGAGGCCCGCTGGCCCAGGCGGATCCGGCCGATGTCACTCTCCGGCACCTTGGCCACCACCTCGAGGCCCTGGGCCAGCTCCACGATCGAGGAGCTGCTGGCGCCGGCCACGGCCGCCGCCGTGGTGGTGGGGGTCACGAACGCGCCGGGATCGGCGTAGCGCTGGGTGATCACGCCGCTGAACGGCGCCCGCACCACCAGCTCCCGGCGCTCCACCTCACGCTGTTCCAGCCTCTCGCGGGCCGCCTCCGCCGTCGCCCGGTCGGCGCGGTAAGCGCTGAGCACGCGGTTGAAGTCATCGGCGCTGATCGCGTTGCGCCGGAACAGCTCCCGGCGGCGTTCCCACTCACTGCGGCTGCGCAGCAGCTGCGCCTCGGCGGCCTTGAGGTTGGAACGGAATTCGGCGAGACGATCGTCGAGGTCGCCGCTGTCCATGCGGGCGATGGGCTGGCCGGTCTTCACCAGGTCGCCCTCCTCCACATACACCTCCTGAAGCAGGCCCTGGCGCTTGGGACTGACGTTCACCCGCTGCACGGCCTGGAGCTCGCCGGTGGCGGTGATCACTCCAGGGAGGGTGCCGGAGCCGGCCACCACGGTGTAGCGCTCGAGGTTGCGCACCCCGCCCGCCCGCTGGCGCTGCCACACCGCGGCCACCACCAGCAGGGCCACCACCAGGGCGGCCCCCGCCCAGAGGCGGCGGCGGCGCGGAGGTCGGCGCTGGTGTCGCTGGGAACCCGGGCCGGGAACCACGGTCCGGGCGGCGGCCGGGGGTTGGGGCGAGAGCGTGGGAATCGGCCTGCGGATCACTGCCACGAGTCTCGCGCGCCAGCCTGGTGAGCTGCGGTCCGTAGATTCCAGCGATGCTCAAAGCCGGAATCGTGGGACTGCCCAATGTGGGCAAGTCGACCCTCTTCAACGCCCTGGTGGCCAACGCCCAGGCGGAGGCCGCCAACTATCCCTTCTGCACGATCGAGCCCAACGCGGGCGTCGTGGCTGTGCCCGATCCCCGCCTCGAGCAGCTGGCCAGGCTCAGCGGCAGCCGCGACACCATCCCCACCCGGGTGGAGTTCGTGGACATCGCCGGGCTCGTCAAGGGGGCCAGCCAGGGCGAGGGGCTCGGCAACAAGTTCCTCGCCAACATCCGCGAGGTGGACGCCATCGTGCACGTGGTGCGCTGTTTCGAGAACGACGACGTGCTCCACGTGAGTGGCTCGGTGGCGCCCCTGCGCGATGCCGAGGTGATCAATCTGGAGCTGGCCCTCGCCGATCTGGCCCAGGTGGAGAAGCGCCGCGAGCGGCTGCGCAAGCAGCTCCGCACCAGCCAGGAGGCCCAGGTGGAGGACGGGGCGCTGGAGCGCATCCAGCGGGAGCTCGAGGCGGGCGGCGCCGCCCGCAGGCTGGTGCTCACGCCCGAGGAAGCCGCCCTGATCCGGCCCCTGGGACTGCTGACCGCCAAGCCGGTGATCTACGCCACCAATGTGTCCGAGGACGACCTGGCCGCCGGCAATGCCCACGGCCGCGAGGTGGAGGCCCTGGCCGCCCGGGAGGGCGCCGGCTGCGTGCGCATCTCGGCCCAGGTGGAGGCGGAGCTGGTCGAGCTGCCCGAAGCGGAACGGGCGGAGTTCCTGGCGGGGCTGGGGGTCGACGAGGGCGGCCTGCAGAGCCTGATCCGCGCCACTTACCACCTGCTGGGTCTGCGCACGTACTTCACCAGCGGCGAGAAGGAGACCCGCGCCTGGACGATCAAAGCCGGGATGAGCGCCCCCCAGGCCGCCGGCGTGATCCACACCGACTTCGAGCGGGGCTTCATCCGTGCCCAGACCATCGGCTGCGCCCAGCTGCTGGAGGCCGGTTCGCTCGCCGAGGCGCGCAACCGCGGCTGGCTGCGCTCCGAGGGCAAGGACTACGTGGTGCAGGAAGGGGACGTGATGGAGTTTCTGTTCAACGTGTAGAGCCGTCGCCTCCAGGGCTGCCGCTCCCTCCGAGCAGCCGGTCGGCCTCCGCCACCCGGGCCCGGCCGCTGGCGCTCTCGAACAGACACAGCTCCAGCCCCCGGCGACCGGCCAGAGCCGCTTGGGGATAGCGGCCCCGCAGCAGCAGCACACTGGTGAGGCGCCCCTTGCGGTCGGGCAGATCAACCCGGTCTCCAGCCGGTGCGGGCTGGCGCAGCTGGCTGGCCGACCGGCAGGCCTGCAGCACCTGCCGCCCATAGACCCGCCAGGCCTGGGGACTCGAGGCCCATGCCGCCGTCCCCTCCAGCCCCTGGCCGGCCAGCAGGGCCAGGCCCAGCAGGGTGGGGGAGCCCAGCCGGCGGAGCGGAACCCGCGGGCCGGAATCCATGGCGGAGGGCACTGTTGAACGGAGCGTAGACGCGGCGACCCCCCGCTCCAGGCGGCGGGGAGGGGAGAATGGAAGCCGACAACGGCCCTTCCATGCCTGCCGCCCCCGCCCCGGATCCAGCTCCCCAGCCTGGCCAGGTGGCCGCCCCCACGCCCGCAGAGGCGGCCGGGCAGGAGCCGCAGGCGCAGCATCCCCACGACTTCGACGCCCAGAAGCGGCTGCATCGGCAGATCCGCAACGATCCCGACTACGACGACTGGGAGTACGGCACCGAGCCCCTGCCGCACGAGGCCTGGCTCAAGCCGACGACGTAGGCCTGAGGCGCGCCGCCAGCGGTACCGCCGCCAGGCAGGCGGCCGCCACCACGAGCCAGAGGGCTGCCCCGTGCCCCTGGGCATCGAGTGCCCGCCCGGCCAGCAGCGGGGCGATGAAGCCACTGATCGCGAAGCACTGGGAGAAGAGGGCCATCGCCAGGCCCTGATGCTGCGGTGGGGTGAGCTCGATCACCGCCTCGGTGGCGATCGGCAGAAATGCCGCCTGGCCGAGGGCGAGCGGAAGCTGGGCCACCAGCACCAGCCCCACCCCCAGGCCGCTGAGACTGGAGGCGGCCAGCAGGGCCGTGCCCCCAGCGAAGCTGAGCAGGCTGAGGCCGATGCCGCGCCGCACCGGCCGGCGGGCCAGGGCCTGCCCCACCGGCCACTGGATCAGCACCAGCAGCCCCAGCTGCACGCCGATCAGCAGGGCCCCCAGGCTCTGGGCCATCGCCGGCCGACCCAGGCCGCCGCGCACCAGGTCGAGGGGGAGGGCGCTCTGCATCAGTGCCGGCAGGCTGGTGGCCACCAGGGTGATCAGCAGCAGGGGCAGCAGGGGCGGCAGCCAGGTGCCCGGGCCCGGGGCGCGCTGCCGGGTCCGGCCCGGCGCGTCGGGCAGCCGCCGCCGCAGCAGCAGCCCGGCCAGGGTGAGCACGCAGAGGATGTCCACCAGATAGATGCCGCGCAGGAGCCCGGCAACGCTCAGCGTCGCCCCCAGCAGAGCTCCGCCGGCGATGCCCAGCGCATCGGCGCTCCGCACCAGGGCATAACCCCGGGCGGAAGGCAGCGGCGCCGGGCCTGTCGCGCAGGCCAGCGCCACCGCCAGCTCGATCGCCGGCCAGTAGAGCCCCATGGCGATGCCCAGCAGCACCTGCCCGGCGAGATAGGCCGCGAACCCCTCGGCGCTGAACAGGCGGACATCGCCGAGCACGGAGGCCAGCACCGCCAGCAGCACCGGGGTGCCGCTGTTCATGCCGCGATCGAGCATCAGGCCCGCGGCGAAGCGGCTGGCGGTGCCCACCAAGGCAGCGAGGGCGACGCCAAGGGTCACCTGGGAAGCGCTGAACAGCTCCTGATGGAAGACCAGGGGGGTGAGGTAGAGCACGCCGCCGGCGCCGAAGGCGGCGATCAGGCGCACCGCCGCCACTTCGCGCAGGGCCACGGGAAACTGGAGCAGCCAATCCCGCCCTGTCTGTGGTTCCCGCACCGACTGCGTCACGACTGGCTGCGTCTGGGGCGGGCGGGACGGCGTCAAGGGCGGGCGGCAGGGGGAGGCGTCTGGCTCTGGCCCTCGCCGCCAGCATCCTGCTCGCCGGACCTCCGCCGGCCCGCTCCGCCGAACAGCTGGAGCTGCGGCTCGATGGCCTGGAGCTGCCGGTGGCCCTGGCCGAGCTGGAGAGCTGGAGCCGCGATCCCGGCGGCCGCGGTGGCGATCTGGCCGTGTGGCTGAACCTGCTCGCTCCCGCCAGCCGCCAGGGCCTTGTGCGCCTGCTGCGGGCCCCCCTGCTGCGCGATCGGGGCTTCGGGATCCAACTGCTGGACAGCTGGAGCGGCGAGCAGATGCTGCAGGAAGTGGGAGAGCTGATCACCACCCCGGATGGCCGCAGCACGGCGACGCTGCTGCTCAGCACCCTGCGGGGATTGCTGCAGCGTCAGGAGGCTGTCACCACCATCGAGTTGCTGCGAGCGATCCCTGCCCAGCGACTGGTGCTGCGTCTCGACCCTCTGCTGGATCTGGCCCAGCAGTTCCAAGGCCAGCTGGCCCTCCAGCGCCAGGCCCTGGCCGGGCTGCAGCAACTGGCCCTGCCCAGGCGCGAGCACCGCCCGGCGCTGGTGGCCGGCCAGGGCGCCGCGGCGCCGCGGCGCCTGGGATTGGCGGTGGCGCACCGCACCGCGCCCCTGCCGCTGGAGGTGTGGCCGGGCCGGGGGGATGGGGCTGGCCCCTGGGTGCTGCTGATGCCTGGCCTCGGCGGTGATCCCGATCAGCTGAGCTGGTTGGCCGCGGCCCTGGCGGAGCAGGGCTGGCCCGTGGTGGTGCTCGAACATCCCGGCAGCGATGGCAAGGCCATGAAGGCCTCCCTCGCCGGCCAGCGACCGCCGCCGGGGGCTGAGGCCCTGCCCGACCGGCTGGCGGATGTGCAGGCGGTGCTCGCGGCCGAGCGCCAGGGCGCGCTCGGTCCGCTGGGGCCGGGCCGGGCGGGCCGGCAGGGGGTGGTGCTCATGGGCCATTCGCTCGGGGGCCTGACCGCCCTGATCGCCGCGGGGCTGCTGCCGGAGCGGGGCCTCGAGCGCCGCTGCGAGCGGGCCCTGGAGCGCCTGCCGCTCACCAACATCTCGCGCCTGCTGCAGTGCCAGATCTCCCAGCTGCCCCAGCTGGCGACGGCCACGGCGGGCACCGGCGGCACTCCCCTGGTGGCGGTGGTGGCGTTCAACCCCTTCGGGGGCCTGCTCTGGCCTCGCGACGGCCTGGAGCCCCTGCGGGTGCCGGTGTTGCTCGTGGGGGGCAGCCTCGACCTGATCACGCCCCCGACCAGCGAGCAGCTGCCGCCGTTCACCCAGGCCACCAACCCCCGCAGCCGGCTCGTGGTGGTGCAGGGTGCCAGCCACTTCTCGCCCGTGCGCCTGCCCAGCCGCGGCGACGCCCTGTTCCGGCTGGGCAGCGAGCTGGTGGGCATCGAACCGCTGCGGGTGCAGGGCGTGATGCTCAGCGTCACCCGGGAGTTTCTGGAGAGCCTGCGCCAGCCCCTCCTCCTCTCACCCCAGGCCCGCCGGCAGGAGGGGATCACCGCCTGGGTCCTGGATCGCCGCCAGGCCCGCCGCTGGTGGAGATCCCTTCCCCGTCCGCAGCTTCAGCCGTAGCTGACGCGGGGATCCAGCAGGGCCACCAGCAGATCCACCGCCACGGTGACGAGCACCACCAGCCCGGCCACCACCACGACGATGCCCTGCACGAGCGGGTAGTCACGCTGGCCGATCGCCTCCTGCAGGCGGAAGGCGATCCCCGGCCAGGAATAGGTGACCTCGATCAGCAGGGCGCCGCCGATCAGGGAGGCCACCGTGATCCCGGTGATCGTGAGCACCGGCAGCAGGGCGTTCGGCAGAGCGTGGCGCAGCACAACCCGAACCTCCCCGAGGCCACGGCTGCGGGCCGCCTCCACGTAATCGGAGCTGAGCGTGCGGCGCAGGTTGAGGCGCAGGGCGTTGGCGAAGATCCCGCTCAGCAGCAGGCCCAGGGTGCCGGCCGGCAGGATCAGATGGCGCAGGGCTCCGCCGAAGGTGCGCCAGCCGTCCCCCTGCAAGGCCTGCCGAAGTCCGTCCAGCAGATAGAGAGTGCTGGGATCGGGGGGCTCCAGGGTGGCGGGGAAGCGCCCCCCCACCGGCAGCCAGCCCTGCCACACGGCGAAGACCAGCTGCACCACCATCGCGGCCCAGAAGGGAGGCAGCGCGTAGGTGCCGATACCAAAGAGGCGTGCGGCCAGATCCAGCTTCCCCTCCGGCCTGGCGATGCCGCTCAACCCCACCGCCAGTCCCACCACGGCCGCGATCAGCAGGGCGGTGCCCCCCAGCTCCAGGCTGGCGGGGAGGCTCTGGCCGATCACCTCGGCCACGGGCTTCTGGTTGGTGAGCGAGGTGCCCAGGTCTCCCTGGAGCAACTGGCGAAGAAAGCGCCCGTACTGCTCCAGCAGGGGCCGGTCGAGGCCGATCTGGGCGCGCAGGGCCGCCCGGGCCGCCTCCGGCGCCCGGGTGCCCAGGAGCGCATCGATCGGATCCCCCGGCGCCAGACGCAGCAGCAGAAACACCAGGCTGGCGATCAGCCACAGCATCAGGGGAGCGAGCGCCAGGCGGGAGAGCAGATAGCGCAGCAGGGCACGGCCGCGGCTCATGGCTGGCGCTGCAGCTCCTGCAGCAGCACCCGGCCGGAGCCGTCGTAGCGAGGTGTACGCACCGGTGGGCGCGCCCAGGCGCGCGGAGCGACCAGCCACAGTGGCAGGTAGGGGTTGGCCTGGGCCGCGCGCCGCTGGATCCGCTGCAGCAGCGCCACCCTGGCCGGGCCGGTCAGGGCGGCGCTGTGGTGGAGCTCGTGCTGGAGTCCCGGCGCCGCCCAGAAGCTGCCGCTGGCGGCACTGGCACCCTGGAGACAGCGGTCACCGCGTTCCTGCTCGCAGCCGAGCAGGGGCACGAGGTAGTTGTCGGCGTCGGGGAAATCGCCCATCCAATCGAGCACAATCAGGGGAAAGGCCCCATCGCCGAGCTGGCGGTAGGCGGTGGTCGACTCCATGCCGTTCACCTCCAGCCGCACGCAATCCCCCAGATCCTGGCGCAGCTGAGCCTGCCAGGTGAGGGCGAACAGGCGGTCGGTGGGGATGTTGGAGCGGAAGGTGAGCGGCAGGGTGAGCCGCCGTCCGCGGCAGTATCCCGCCTGCCGGTACAGCCGGCGGGCCCGTTCGGGGCTGTACTCGGGCCAGGCCGTGGGCAGGCTGCCGGGCAGCTCGGGCGGCACCAGATCGCGCAGGGGGGCCCGCAGCCCCAGGCTGACGCGGCGCAGGATCGTGGCGCGGTCGAGGCTGAGGGCCACCGCCCGGCGCAGGCGGGCATCGTTGAGGGGCGGCTGGTCGGTGAGCAGGGTGAGATAGCCGATCTCCAGCGCCGGTCCCTGGCCCTCGCGCAGCAGGCCGCGGCGGGCATCCCGGCGCAGGGCGGCCTGTTGGTCGATCTCCAGGCTCGTGGAGAGCAGCACATCCACCTCGCCGCTCTGGAGGGCCCCGTACAGGGCGGTGGAGTTGCTGAGGGCCACCAGATCGAGGCCGCGATTGGCAGGCCTGGCCCCCCAGTAGCCAGGGAAGGGATCGAGGCGCTGCTTCTGGTCGCTGAAGCGGCTCAGCCGGTAAGGACCGGTGCCGACGAAGCGATCGTTGAGCAGTCGGCGGGCATGCCCGCGGTAGGCGCTGGGGGAGAGCGGCGTGAGGTTCACCGCGCTGAGCAGCTGTGGCAGCGCTCCGTAGGGACGCTTGAGGAGGAGCTCGATCTCATGGCTGCCGGTGGCGCGCACCGAGGCCACCCGGTCGCCCAGGAGGTAACTGAGCTTGCCGATCGCCAGGAAGCGCCGCAGCGAGAACTCCATCGCCGCGGCGTCGAAGGGAGTGCCGTCGTGAAAGCGCACGCCCCGGCGCAGGGATACCCTGGCCCGCAGACCATCGCCTGAAATCCTCGGCATCCCGGCCGCCAGGCGCGGTTGCAGGTGGCCCGCGGCGTCGATGGTGTAGAGGGTGTCGCCGATCGCGCTCAGCAGCTGCATGGCGCCGAAGGTGTAGGCGCCGGCGGGATCGACGGTGTCGAGTCGGTTGCGGCTGGCCACCACGAGGCGGCCTGCGGGCGTCGCCGGAGCCGCGATCAGATCGCAGCCTGCCAGCAGGGTGGCCAGCAGGGGCGCCAGGCAGAGCGGCAGAGCCAACAGCACCGAGCCGGGGCGGCCCAGGAGCGGCAGTCCCGACCAGCGCGTCGGCCCCATCGCAGCGGATCAGGCCAACCGGCCGGGACGGTGGTGGAGCTTGGCCACCACCTGCTGAAGGGAGATTTCAAACACCTGGGAGCCATGCCGGACGAGGGGCCAGGCCCGCAGCCAGCAGCGGTCGTGCAGGGCGTCCACGCCGATCACCTGATAGAGCTGGTCGTCACCGGCGATGCGCACGGTGTCGCCCTGGTGAGGCTGGGTGGACAGCGAAGAGGCAGAGGTCATACAGGGGGGTGGATGGGCTCATGCTCAGTGGCTGGCAGCGGTCTGAACGTTCAGATTGATACCGTTCATGGGCCAGGTGAGCGGACGGCGACGCCGGCAAGCGATCGGCAGGTGGAGGGGGCAGGGGTTGGGGAGGGTGTTTCGGAGCCAGCGCACCTCCCTGGGGCCTGGGCTTCCCTCGCCCGGAGGTTGCCCAACCGGCATGGGGGCTGGCCGTACCGGCTCGGCTGAGTCGGCTCGGCTGAGTCGGCTCGGCTGAGTCGGCTTGGCTGAGTCGGCTTGGCGGTGTCGGCAGGGCAGCGATCGGCCGGGAGAGCCTGGTGTGCGGGGAGGGAGTTGCGGAAAGGATCTTCACGATTGCTTCCACTGTGCACCCTGCCGTGACCTTCGCGCCAGGTTCGGGGCATTCGGACGCCTGATCGGTCCGATCATCGGAACCGGGGCGCATCAGAGGCTGCCCAGCCCGGTCAGAGCGTGCGCAGGCAGGCGGCCACCGCCTCCACCTCGCTCAGGGACTCGATCGCGGTGAGGGCCTGCCGGAACCTGGCTTCCTGCACGTCGTGGGTGATCACCACGATTTCGGCGCGGCCGGCGGCCGGCTCGGCGTTGCGTTCAAACTGCACGATCGACTGGATCGACACGCCCGCCTGGCCGAAACAGGTACCGATCTTGCCGATCACGCCCGCTTCGTCCGTGGTGCGCAGGCGCACGTAGTTGCGGTGGGTGGTGAGGCTGCTGTCCACCAGGCGACAGCGGCGCCAGCTGCTGGCCGCCAGCAGGGGATCGAGAGGAGCGTGGCTCTGGCCGCCGCTCACCTGGCGGATGCCGGCGATGTTGAGGATGTCCGCCACCACCGCCGACGCGGTGGGCCCCGCACCGGCCCCGGGGCCATAGAACATCACCCGCCCCACCGGATCCCCCTCCACCAGGATGGCGTTGTTCACACCGTGCACCCCGGCCAGCGGATGATCCCTGGGCACCAGGGTGGGGTGCACCCGCACATCCAGGAGCTGGGAGTCTTCGCCCTCCCCGGGTGCAGGGTCGCTCCCCAGGTGCTGGGCCACGGCGAGCAGCTTCACGCCATAGCCCAGCTGGGCGGCATAGGCCACGTCCCGGGCGTCCAGCCGGTCGATCCCCTCGGTGGGGATCAGGCTCCGCTCCACCGGTCCGCCATAGGCCAGCCCAGCAAGAATGGCGATCTTGTCGGCAGCGTCGCCCCCCTGCACGTCAGCGGCGGGGTCGGCCTCGGCGTAGCCGAGGCGCTGCGCCTCGGCGAGCACATCGGCATAGGCGGCACCCTCCTCCGCCATGCGGCTGAGGATGTAATTGGTGGTGCCGTTGATGATGCCGCTCACCCGCTGGATGCGGTTCCCTCCCAGCGACTGCTTGAGCGGTTCGATGATCGGAATGCCTCCTCCCACGGCGGCCTCGATCAGCACATACACCCCGCCCCGGGCCGCGGCGACGGCGATCTCCTCGCCATGGCGGGCGATCACCGCCTTGTTGGCGGTGACCACGGGCTTGCCGGCCCGGATCGCCCGCAGGATCAGGCTGCGAGCCGGCTCCAGCCCCCCCATCACCTCCACCACGATCTCCACGGCGGGATCGTCCACCACCGCTTCCGGCTCGGTGCAGAGCAGGTCCGGTGCCAGGCGCAGCGGACGGGGTCGGTTCAGGTCGCGCACCGCGACCCGCCGGAGGGCCAGCTGGCCCACGAGGGGATGGCGGCCTGCGGGACTGGCCAGAATGGCGGCAACGCCTGCCCCCACCGTTCCGAGGCCGAGCAGGCCGATGCCGATGGTCATGCCGAAGGGAGGGTGGGATCGGACGATCCTAGAAATGGGGGCATGGCTGGATTCAGCTGGTCAGGGCGCGGGCCTGGGCCTGCATCAGCCGGAGGATGTTGAGGAAGCCGTTGGCCCGCGACGGGGTCAGGCTGGCCTGCAGTCCGGTGGCGGCGATGAAGGCCGGATCGAGGTCGGCCACCTGTTGGGGGGTGAGGCCCTCCAAACCCTCGATCAGCAGCGCCAGCAGCCCCTTGGTGATGGCGGCGTCGGAATCACCCTGCCAGTGCAGCCGGCCCTCCCGCAGCTCGCCCGCCACATACACCTGGCTGACGCAGCCCTTCACCCGGTGCGCCTCGGTGCGCAGCTCTTGCGGCAGCGGCTGGAGCTTCTTGGCCAGCCAGAGAACGTATTCGTAGCGGCGCCTGGCATCCGCCGTGCCGGCCAGGCGCTCCACCATGCGGTCCAGGGCCTCGCTGCCCGTGGCGATGGGGCGGCCGCTCATCGGAGCCGCCGGCGCCACAGGACCGCACCGCCCAGGCCTCCCAGGGCCACCAGGCCGGCAAGGAGCAGGGGCTGGGGTTGCCGGAGCACGTCGCCGGCACGTCGGAGCAGCCGCTCCGGCGCGGAGAGCCGGCCGGCGGACAACCCGATGGCCTGGCTTGCGTGCGCGGGGAGTTCCAGGTAGTCACGATGGCCCGGCCCCTGGTCGACCTGCAGCTCCCAGCCCGGGCCGGCCCCCCGGGGAATCCGGAAGCGCAGGGTGCCGCTGGCGTCAGTGCGGCCCAGGGCTGTGGCCTCGCCGCTCGGTGACACCAGCCGCACGGCGGCGTCGCTGGCCGGCTGGTCGGGCCCGAAGCGGCTCTGGAGCACGAGGGCATCGTTGAGCCCGCTCACCCGCTCCAGGGTGCTTTCGATGGCATGGGCGGTGGCAGGCCGTTCGCCGACCTGCAGGGCCAGGGCCAGTCCGAGGGCGGCAGCACGGAGCCGACGCAGAGCAAGAAGGCCCATGGCGGATGGTCAGGAAGACTTCCAGCGACTATCGCGCTCTTTGCCCATCTGCACCATCCGCACCATCGAGGTCACCATCATCGCCAGGGCATCGCTGCTCTGGCCCCTGGCCTGCAGTTCCGCAGAGATCACGCGCTCCGGGGCCGAGGGGCCCGGGGCAGCTTCCCGGCCGGTCGGGCAGTCCTGCCCGGATGGGCCACGGAAGGACGCGCTGGGGAGGACGGCGAACAGATCCACAGGGCGGAGGTGTGGTGCGCGACACGACTGGATCCTTGCAGATCCTTGCCGCCGGTGCGGCGGAGATTGCGCGCTTGTCAAATGGGGCGTTCAGCGCCGGTGCAGGCCCTGTTCATCCAGCCAGCCGTCGAAGGGCACATCCCAGGGATCACGGGGCAACGCCGGCGCGAGGCAGGCGGCCGGCAGCACCACCAGGGCGGGAATCGCCCGCCAGGCCGGATCGGCCCGCAGCCGGTCGTACCAGCCACCGCCGGAGCCAAGCCGGATGCCGCGGCGATCCAGGGCGAGGGCCGGCACCAGCAGCAGGGCCAGCTCCGCCGCCGCGAGCGCATCCCCGTCCACCGGGGCGGGGATGCGGCACCCGTCGGGCGTGAGCGCGTCGCCCGGACGCCAGCGGAGGTAGAGCAGACGCCCATCCCGCACCCGTGGCAGGGCCAGCCCGCGGCCGCTGCCGTGCAGCAGGGCCGCGGTGGGACGCAGGTCGGGCTCGTGGCCGGTCGGCCAGTAGAGCCCCAGCCGCTTGCCCGCAGGCACCAGAGCGGGCAGCAGGCGCTGGGCCGCCGCGCTGAGGGCATCGGCGCATGCCGGCAGGGCCTCCTGCCGCAGCTGGCGGTAGCGCCGCCGCAGATGGGCTTTCCCAGGAGCGGCGCTCACCGCTGGAACCAGCCGGTGAGCGCCGCCGCCAGGGCATCGGCCGCGTCGTCGGGCCTGGGCGGCTGGGCCAGATCCAGCTCGCGCATCACCGCATCGAGCACCTCGTCCTTCTGGGCGTGCCCATTGCCGGTGAGGGCCTGCTTGATCTGCATCGGCGGGAACTCCCGCACGGGGATGCCGAAGCGCGCCAGGGTCATCACCACCACCCCCCGGGCCTGCACCACCGCGATGGTGGTGCTGGAGCGGTAGAAGAAGAACTTCTCCACCACCGCCAGATCGGGTCGCCAACGGCGCACCAGCACCCGCAGATCGGCGGCGATCTCCACCATCCGTTCGCCCTCGCTGCGGCCGGGGTCGGTGCGCAGGATGCCGCAGTCGAGGAGCCGCTGCCGCCCAGGCCCCAGGGCACCTGCCGGCAGCCCTGGCAGGCCATCATGCACGGCGATCACGCCGTAGCCCACCCGGGCGAGGCCGGGGTCGATGCCGAGAATCACCATTCTCGCGGGAGTCTGGGGCACGGTCCCGATCGCGGCCTCGCCGCGATTCGGCCGCAGCTCAGGCCGAGGCCTCGGCCGGCGATGGCCGACCCATGGTCCGGCGATGGCTGAAGACCCTCAGGCCGCCAGCGCCAGCTCGAAGGCGCGCCGGTCGGCGGCGGCGGGGAGGGGGCATTCGAACACCTTGCAGAACATCTTCACCACCCTTTCTCCGGAGTCGATCTGCTCCAGCGGGTCCTTGCGCAGGCGATGGCGCAGACAGCAGGCCGCCACCCGGGCCACGTCGTCGTCACCCACCTCGGTGCGGCCCTCGAAGGCCGCCAGAGCGCGGGCGGCCCGGTTGGTCACGATGTCGCCGCGCAGCCCGTCCACATCGAGTTCGCCGCAGATCGCCGAGATGCGGATGCGCAGGTCGCCGTCGATCTGCACCTGCGGCAGGCGCTGCTGGGCCTCCACCACCCGCGCCTGCAGGGCCTCCTGACGGGGCTGGAGGGCACGGCTGAAGCCCTCCGGGTCGCTGTCGAAGGCCGTGCGCTGGTCGACCACCTGCACCCGCAGCTCGGGATCGCGCACCGTGCGCACCTCCACGCTCATGCCGAACCGATCCAGCAGCTGGGGCCGCAGCTCACCCTCCTCCGGATTGCCGGAGCCGATCAGCACGAAGCGGGCGGGATGGCGCACGCTCACCCCCTCCCGTTCCACGGTGTTCCAGCCGGAGGCCGCCGAATCGAGCAGCACGTCGACCAGATGGTCGTCGAGGAGGTTCACCTCATCCACGTAGAGCAGGCCGCGGTTGGCCTTGGCCAGCAGGCCCGGCTCGAAGGCCCGCACGCCCTCGCTGAGGGCCTTCTCGATGTCGATGGTGCCGCAGAGGCGGTCCTCCGTGGCGCCCAGCGGCAGGTCGACCATCGGCACCTGGCGCCTCTCGATGGCGAGGATCTCACCGTGGTCGAGACGCTGCCGCACCTCGCTGCTCTGCAGGTCGGGGTCGGAGGGAGAACTGTTGTAGGGATCCCCCGTCACCACCTCGATCTCCGGCAGGAGGTCGGCGAGCGCCCGGATCGTGGTGCTCTTGCCCGTGCCCCGGTCGCCCATGATCATCACCCCGCCGATCCGGGGATCGATCACGTTGAGGAGCAGCGCCAGCTTCATCTCCTCCTGACCCACGATCGCGGTGAAGGGGTAGACCCTGCGCTGGCGTGCTGGCGTCACGGGGTGGCGGCTGGAGAAGGCTCGGATTGTTTCACAGGCAGCAGACTGATCACCTGGGGTGGGGTGGCATCGGCCGGGTAGATCAGCCGCAGCCGCAGGTCGCGGCTCTGGCCCGGTGCCAGGGTGACCGTGCCCAGCGCCGGGCCGCTCTGGCCCGCCCGGAGCACCAGGTGGAAGCCCTGCCGGCCGGCGGGCCGGCCGGCCTCGCCGTCGAGGCCACTCACCTCCACCGTGCCACGGAACAGCACCGAGCGCCCTGGCTGGCTGTTGAAGCGCAGTCCCCCCAGGGCCTGGTCACCCTTGAGGGGGCTCTCCAGGGCCAGCTGCAGCTGCTGGGGTCGGGGACTGTCGTTGCGCAGCGGAATCGTGATGTCGTACTCCACGCCATAGTTGCCGTGGGCGGCCCAGGCGGTGCCGGGGTAGAACCGCCGCAGTTCGGCCGTCTGCACCTGGGCCGTGCCCAGGGTGCCGCGCTCGAGCGAAGCGATCGGCCAGGAGATCGGCGCCCGGCTGGCGCTGAGCCAGGCCTGGCCGCGATCGGTGATCCTGCCCCTCCAGACACTGCCCTGCTGCACGCCGCTCACCCGCGAGTAGACCATCGGCCCGCCGGCACCCCGGGGGGTGGGGGCGTGCTCGCGGGGGCTGAGCGGGCCATTGAGCAGGGCCCGCCAGACCTCCGGGGCCGGTGCCTCCTGGCCGGCGCCGAAGGCCGCCAGGGTGGCCAGATCCACCGGCCCATCGCTCTGCAGCCGCAGTTGCAGGTTGCGGCCGTTGAGCAGCGGGTCGAGCCCCCGCACCGGCAGGGGCAGCATCAGCAGAACCGTGGGACTGCCCGGAGGAAGCGTCCAGCTCTCCGGCAGCAGGGCACTGCGCTGGCGCTGCAGGAGTTCGGTGGCCACCCTGCTGCCTGGGCCTGAATACACGGGCTCGCTGCCCTGGGGAAGCAGGCTCGGCAGCGGCAGGAAGGGGGCGCCCGGCTGCTGAGGATCGAGCGACTGGGACAGGGCCGTGGCGCCGCTGACCAGCCTCAGGGTCACCGGCCGATCGCCCCGGGGCTGGGCCAGCACCCCGATCCAGAGCGTGGAGTCGAGGGTGTCGGGCTTGCCGGCGTACACGTGATGGCTGAACAGGTCGAAGCGGCCGTTCAGGGGCAGGTCGAGATGGGCCTCGGGCACCCCCCGCCCCCTGCCCGGGAAGGTGGAGATCAGGATCCCCGGCGCGGTGATCAGTTCCGGGTTGTTGTCGTTCACCATCAGCACCCCATCCAGCCCGCCGGGCAGCGGAGCCACGGTCTGGGGTCTCAGCAGGGGGGCAGGGGGCGGGGCGGGGCTTGCCTGGGCCCGATCTGGCATCAGCTGCGGAGATCCGCCCAGCAGGCCCAGGGCCCAGGCCAGGGTCAAGCCCAGGGGGGGGATGCTGCGGCAGCGCGGCATCGCGCTCATGAGGTTCGTCCCACCAGGGTTCTGGCCATCTCGGCCGCCATCGAGCGAATCAGGGCGGTGGAACGCGGGTCGTTGAACGGCCCCTTGACCATGAACGCGGCCACCGCCCGCTGGCCGCTGGGCAGCTGAATCAGGGCGCCGTCGGCGTAGGCGATGCCGATGTCGCCGGTTTTGTTGTACACCCGGATGCCATGGGCCATCAGTTCGCTGTCGGGATCGGCGGCCTCCTTCCCCAGCCCTTCGAGCATTCCAAGGGGGATCAGGGTATTGGTGCGGGACGTCCCCATGATCTCCCGAAACAGATCCCTGGCCCGGGGGCTGAGGGTTCTGCCGGTGTCCACCATGGCGATGGCCCGGGCCAGGTCGCGGCTGCTGGTGGTGTTCGTGCCGTCGAGATCCGGCAGCCAGTTGTTCACCACCGTGGCGGGCAGGCCCATGGCCTGGAAGCGGGCGTTGAGCTGGCTCTTGCCCCCCAACCGCTTGATCAGCAGGTTGGTGGCGCTGTTGTCACTCACCCGGATCATCTCGGTGGCCGCCTCGAAGAACGGAAAGCGCGTGCCCACCGGACGGCTCGCCATCCAGCCCGCTCCGCCACCGATCAGCTCCTTGGTGAGCTGGAGCGGTTCGTTCCAGCGCAGCTTGCCGCGATCGAGATCCTCCAGACCGGCCAGCAGGATCGGTGTCTTGATCGAGCTGGCGGCAGGGAGGGGAAGGTCGGGCTGGAGCTGGGCGTAGCGGCCGTCATCGAGCACCAGCAGGAAGGCTGTGGCCCTGAGGTCCTTCTGGGCTGCCGCCAGCTGGGCCCAGCGGCGGCTCAGGAGGCTGAGCTCGGTGCGCGGATCGAAGCGGCCCAGCCCCAGTCCTCGCCGCAGCTGGGGAAGGGACGACGGGCCCGGCCCTGGGAGGGAGGGACGGTTGGCCGCGCCGCTGGCGACCTGGGGGGCGACCAGCTTCAGCGTGGTGCCGGTGATCACCCCGAGCCCGATGCCCATCACCGCCAGGCGCAGCACCAGGCGCAGCGGCTGGCTCCAGCTGCGCTTCGGGGGGCGGGGGGATCGGCCGGCCGTCACGGGCAGGGACTCAGCACGGTCCGCACGCTAAGGGCTGTGCCCGCCGGGGGGAAGGCGGCGGCTGGCCCAGCGCAACTGGCGCACCATGCCGCGCAGCAGGGCCACCTCGCTGTCGTCGATCTGGCCGCGCTGCAGCAACCCACGCACCCTGGCCATGCGGGCATGGGCCGTATGGGGGTGGAGAAAGCCCGTCTCCAGCAGCAATGCCTCGGCATCGGCGAGCAGGTCTTCCAGGCCATGGCGCCGGGCCGGCTCCGGCTGCAGGGGCGGGTTCCGGGGGGCCGGCGCGGGACCGGTGGCCTGCACCCGCAGTCTCTGCAGCACCACAGCGGCGGCCTGGGCCAGGTTGAGCGATCCGTATTCGGGCCCGGTCTCGATCCTGAGCACTCGCCCCGCCTGCAGCAGCTCGTCGCGGCTCAGGCCCCGGTCCTCCCGCCCGAACACCACGGCGCTGCGGTGGGCCGGGGGGGCTTCGGTCAACCAGCCCAGTGCCGCATCGGGAGGCAGGGGTGCCAGGGGCTCCCCTTCTCCCCGGCCGCTGGTGGCCACCACCCGGCCGCAGTCGGCCAGGGCCTCCGCCAGGCTGCCGAACAGACGTGCCTGCTCCAGCAGGGCGCCGGCACGTACCGCCATCCGTCGGGCCTCCTCGCCGCGGTGGTCGCAGCGGGGGGCCACCAGCCGCAGTTCGAGCCGCAGCGGCTCCCCCCCGAAGTTGGCGATCGCCCGCGCCACGCCGCCGACGTTGCCGGCACCGGCCGGCTCGACCAGCACCACGGCCACGGGGGCTCGCGAGCTGGTCACACCAGGCTGTTCAGATAGGCCAGCAGGTCGGCCATGGCCTGGGGCTCCGGCTGGAAGCGGGGCATGGGGGGCGTCCGGCCGCTCACCACCTGCTGGATCAGCTGACGCTGGTTCCTGCGGTTGCTCACCCCGTGCAGATCGGGCCCCACCAGTCCCTGGGCAGCGATGCCATGGCAGCCGGCACAGTTGATCATGAACAACCGGGCCCCGTTTTCGGTGGAGCCCCGCAGATCCAGGGTGCTGCGGGTGTAGGGGTCGGTGCGCACCGCCGGCAGCACCAGCACCATGGCCACGATGCAGGCGGCGGCGGCGGCCACCACCAGGGCCGCCACGAGGCTGCGGCGATCGACGCGGTCAAGCCCCCTGGGCTGGGCCGGGTTGCTGGGATCCGTGGCGAGGTTGGGCGTCAAGAAGAGTGGGGAAGGTCGCTGTGAGCCCGGCGGGCATGGAAGAATTGTGGCGCGTTCGCGGCCCCGGCCACATCCATGATCGAACCCCTGCTCTGCGGCATCGTGCTCGGTCTGATCCCGGTCACCCTGGCGGGGTTGTTCGTCGCCGCCTGGAACCAGTACCGCCGTGGCAGCCTTCTCGACGGCTGAAGGTCGGAGCGGCCCGCCAGGCCCGCGGCCTCAACCCTGCGTTGCGGGCTGCGGCTTGAGCCCCCTCAGCAGGGTTGGAGCCTGAGCACCGTTGTGGTGCCGTAGCGGCGCTGATCGATGCTCCGCCACCCGGCTGGAGTGGCCGGCAGAGCGGCTGTGGCACATTCGAGCAGGAGTTCGCCGCCGGGCCTCAGCCAGTCACCCGCAGCCACGGCCGCCGCGATCGGAGCCTGGATGCCACTGGCGTAGGGGGGATCGGCGTAGATCAGGGGAAAAGGCTCCAGACCCGCCCCCTGGCGGCCTGCCCGCAGCCAGCCCACAACCTCGCCGCAGACCACAGCCACCTCCTGGGGGCCTTTCCCGACCATGCCGGCGACGGCCAGCAGGTTGGCTTCCACCACGGCCGCATGGCGGCGGTCATGCTCCACGGCCACCACCCGGGCCGCCCCACGCCACAGGGCCTCGCAGGCCATCACGCCGCTGCCGCTGCAGAGGTCGAGCCAGTGGCAGCGAGGCAGCTCGGCGGCCAGGATGTTCATCACCGCCTGCCGCACCCGGGCCGGCGTCGGGCGGGCGGCGAGGCCGGGTGGGCTCTGCAGCCTGCGGCCGCCAGTCAGCCGCAGGCTCACGCCGGCGCCCCCTTGCCCAGCCAGGCGAGCCAACGCCTCAGCAGCGCTTCCCCGGCCAGGCCGGATTTCTCGGGATGGAACTGGCAGGCGGCGATCGCCCCCTGCCAGACGGCCGCGGTCACCGGCTCGCCGGCGAAGTCCACGCTGGCGGCCACCACCCGGGGATCGCTGGGCACGGCGGCGAAGGAGTGCACGAAGTACATCCAGGCAGCGGAACCGTCGGCCGGCAGGAGGGGGCTGGGGCTGCCCGGGCGCAGCGGCTCCCAGCCCATGTGGGGAATCGGATGGCCAGCCCGGTGCGGCAGGGCCCGCACCCGGCCGGCGATCAACCCCAGGCCAGGGCGGCTGCCCTCGTCGCTGCCGTCGAACAGCAGCTGGAGCCCCAGGCAGATGCCGAGCAGCGCTCCGCCCCCCTCGCACCAGCCGCGCAGCGCAGCGGCCAGATCGGCGCTCTCCAGCCGCTCCATGGCCGGGTCGAAGGACCCCACCCCGGGCAGCACCAGCGCGTCGCAGGGCACCATGTCGACGGCCGCGTGCACCGGCACGACCGTGGCGCCGAGGCGCTCGAAGGCCCGCCACACCGAGTGCAGGTTGCCCATGCCGTAATCAATCACACCGATGCGGCTCATGCCGGCGGGTTCGTCATCCGTTGGCCAGGATTCTGCAGGGCCGCGCAGGCGGGCAGCTCCAGGTGGTTGAGCTGATCCAGCAGCTGGTAGAGACGGCCGATGCGGCGCTTGTCGAAGCGGAAGCGCAGACAGGGCCGCAGGATCCCGGCATCATCGCAGGCCTCGCTGGCCTGGATCACCCCCTCATCCACCAGATCATCGAAGGTCTGATTGAGCGCCGCCAGCTGCTCCGCGGCGATCGGCGCATTGAGCAACAGCTCGATGCGGTCGTGTCCGAGGTTGGCGGCGTGGAACACCCGGTAGAAGTGACAGATCGCCGTCACTGTCTCCTCGGCGCTGTGGGCTGAGATCAGCAGATCGCCGTCCTCCGGCGAGATCAAACCGCGGGCGGCCAGTCCCTGGTGCACGTCACGCTGCCAGCCCTCCCAGAAGGTGTCCCCCTCGGGGGCCAGAAGCACCAGCGGCAGCGGCGGCGTACGGCCGGTCTGGATCAGCGTCAGGGTCTCGAACAGCTCGTCGAGGGTGCCGAAGCCCCCTGGCAGCACCACCACCGCATCGCTTTCGCGCAAGAAGAAGAGCTTGCGGGTGAAGAAGTAGCGGAAGTGCAGCAGCCGGCCGGCGCAGCTGCTCACATAGGGGTTGGGATGCTGCTCGAAGGGCAGATCCACGTTGAGGCCGATGCTGTTCTCGCAGCCGGCCCCCAGGTTGGCCGCCTCCATGATGCCGCCGCCGGCGCCGGTCATCACCTCGAAGCCCGCCGCCACTGCCAGGGATGCCAGCTGCTGGGCCAGGCTGTAGCAGGGATCGCTGGCCACGGTGCGGGCCGAGCCGAACACCGTGATCTTGCGCGAACCACGCCGGGGATGAAACACCTCCAGGGCTTCGCTGATGTCGGCCAGTGCGCCACTGATCAGCCGCCACTCATCGAAGCCGGGCTCGCTGCGGCACAACTCCAGCAGGGAGACGAGCGAGCGTTCGATCAGGCGACGCTGGGGATGGCCCCGCAACTGTTTTGCCAGGGCCTCGAGAGGGCTGTGACCCAGGCTGGAGGGATTGTGGCTCAGAGGTATTTGGAGATGGTGCCGGAAAGGGTGTTCTTGGGCACGGCTCCCACCACGGTGTCCACTTTCTGGCCGCCCTTGAACACCATCAGGGTGGGGATGCTGCGGATGCCGTACTGGCTCGCCACGTTGGGGTTTTCGTCGGTGTTGAGCTTGAACACCTTCACCCGACCGTCGAACTCCTTGGCGATCTCGTCGACGATCGGAGCCACCATCCGGCAGGGGCCGCACCAGGGAGCCCAGAAGTCCACCAGCACAGGCACGTCGCTCTTGAGAACGTCCTGCTCGAAGGAGGCGTCGGTGACAGCGGCAGCGCTGGACATCCTTGCGCGGATCAGAGTTCCCGGAATGTAGCAATGGCCCATCGGGCTCACCACGGACCCGGCGCAAGCGTTGCAGAATGACGTTGCACGCGCGGGATCCCTGCCGCCGGGCCGCGCTGCCGCGATCGGGCCGCGCTGGCCGGGATCAGGGGCGGGCGTCGAGCCGATCGCGATGCGCAGCGGGGCAGCGCCGACCCCAGGGAAGGAAGCGCTGGTTGCACGGGATGGCGCCGGGTCGGTTGGGGCGGCTGCCTCAGGGACCACCGGGCCAAGCGGGCGGGAAAGACAAAAGGCCCGGGCACGCCGGGCCGGGGGTGTGAGGAGTGTGCGAGCCGTAGCCCCCACGATTTGAGGATAGGGCCGGCCCTACTTGCCCATGCCGAGCTGCTGGGCCTTCTGGTACACCTTGCCCTCGGTGAGCAGGGAGGGGGCCACCACCACCTCCACCTGCTGCATCTCCCGGAGGTTGCGGGCCCCCAGCGTTCCCATGGAGGTGCGGATGCAGCCCAGCAGATTCTGGGTGCCGTCATCGAGGCCGGCGGGCCCGCGCAGGATCTTCTCGAGGCTTCCGGTGGTGCCCACCTTGATCCGGGTGCCCCGCGGCAGCACCGGACTCGGGGTGGCCATGCCCCAGTGGTACCCGCGCCCGGGCGCTTCCGCCGCCCGGGCGATCGGCGAGCCGATCATCACGGCGTCGGCGCCGCAGGCGATGCACTTGCAGATGTCGCCGCCGGTGACGATGCCGCCGTCGGCCACGATCGGCACGTAACGTCCGCTCTGGCGGGCGTGGTCGTCGCGAGCGGCCGCGCAGTCGGCTACGGCGGTGGCCTGGGGGATGCCGATGCCCAGCACACCCCGGCTGGTGCAGGCGGCACCGGGCCCGATGCCCACCATCACCCCGGCGGCTCCGGCCTGCATCAGCTTCAGGGCCACGTCATAGGTGACGCAGTTGCCGATCACCACGGGCACCCCGAACTCGCGGCAGAGCGCTTCCAGGTTGAGTGTGGGCTGGCCCTCGGGGCCGATGTGCTCCGTGCTCACCACGGTGGCCTGCACGAAGAAGAGGTCGGCCCCGGACTCCGCGATCGCCTGACCGAACCTGAGGGCGGCCATCGGCGTGGCGCTCACGGCGGCGATGCCGCCCCGCTCCTTGATCTCCGCGATCCTCTGGCGGATCAGCTCCTCGCGCACCGGCTGGCTGTAGAGCTCCTGCATCAGCGGCACGAAGGCGTCCTTGCCGACGGCCGCGATCCGGTCGAGCACGGGATCAGGCTCGTCGTAGCGGCACTGCACCCCCTCCAGGTTGAGCACCCCCAGCGCCCCCAGACGGGTGAGCTCCACCGCCATGGCCACATCCACCACCCCGTCCATGGCACTGGCGATGATCGGGATCTCGCGCTCGATGCCCCCGAGGCTCCAACGGCTGTCGGTCACCCCCGGATCCACCGTGCGGCCGCCCGGCACCAGGGCGATTTCATCGATGCCGTAGGCGCGGCGAACGGTGCGGGAACGACCGAGCTGAATCTCCACCAGAAACGCTGACGCTGTGGCGTCAAGCTATCAATCAGCCCGTTGCCGCCTGGTGAGCCGGGCACCCCGGCGGCGGCTCAGCGGCCGCGGAATGCCGACCAGCGAGCGCGCAGGTCGGCGAGCAGGTTGCGGCGATCGCTGCTGCGCAGCAGGCGCGGCAGTCCCTGACTCAGCACCCACACCAGTCCGGCCAGCTCCAGAAGCCCCGGCAGGAGCGGAATGCCCTCGATGGCGGCGATCAGTGCGCCGTAGACGCGCAACAGCATCAGCCCCGCCACCAGCAGCGCCAGCGCCAGCAGCGGTGTGCGGCTGCGACTCCAGAGGGCGGCGGCTTCGCCGCCACGGAGCCAATCGCCCAGCCTGCTCACCAGCAGATCCCATTCGCCGCCCTCGCCAGTGCCGGCCGCTGCCGCGACGGAAGGTATCTGCACCGTGGAGGCCACGGTGGGCGACAGCTCGGCCACGCCGGCAGGGTTGGCGGCGGGGTTGGCTGCCGGCGTGGCCGGCGGCGGGGTGGCGGGGGTGGACTCTTCGGCCATGGCGCAGGGGCGGAGCTGCCGCGATGCCGGAGCTTAGACGCGGTTTTCAGACCGCTTCACCCCTCGAGGGGCACCAGGTTGGAGCGGTTGCCCAGCGGCCGCAGCGGCAGCCGCAGGGGCATCCGGCCCGCCCGCAGCTCCTCGGCCAGGTGGGAGGCGGCCTCCTCCGCCAGGCGCGGGCTGCAGGCGGGGGCGCAGCGCAACCGCCCACCGTCCAGCTGGATCACACCGCGAAGCAGCTCGGCGTAACGCACCCGCCCCAGCTGCGGCTTGACCCGCCTCGGGATGGCCAGATCCAGCACCGGGGCCTCCAGCAGCTCCGGTCCTGCCGCCGCCTGACGGGCCATGGCGAGGCTGAGCAGCGGCACCGGAGCGGCGACGGCCACCAGCAGCCCCGCACCCTGACCCTCGAACCGGCAGGCGCGCAGCCAGCGGGGATCCATGCCCTGCAGCTCGGCGCTCACGGCCACGCTCGCCCCGGGGGCGAGGGCATGGCCGAGGGGGGATCGCGACACCCCTGGCTGGTGGGCGCTTCCCGGCCCCACCACCCAGCCCGGTGCTCCCGCCACCAGCACGGGCGAGCCGGGGCCGAGCTGGGCGAGACCGGGCATGGTGAGGCCGATGCTGCCGGCACCGGCGCAGGAGTGGAGAGCGCTGCCGTAGGGGCCCAGCAGCGGCCCCAGTGCGGTGGGGGTGAGCCCGGGGGCGCTGCTGACGCCGACGATGCCGTTCTCCGCGATCGCCCGCGGCAGGCTGAGTCGGGCCACACCGATCTGCTCCAGGCGCAGGCTCGTGTGCAGCTCCCTGCGCGGCTGCAGGGCGCTGGCCTGGCCGCTGGCGTCCAGCTGCACGGCCCGGCCCTGCAGGAGGGCCGTCAGCACCGCAGCGCCGGCCGCCGGCAGCAGGAGATCGGCGGGCCCGCAGCCGCAGAGGGCCTCCACACCATCGAGCCGCGCCTGCTGGAAGCGGATCGGCGGGTCGCTGGGGCCCAGACCCAGGTGGAGGGCGAACTGGTCGGTGAAACCCGCATCGGCGGCGGCCACCACGTGGGTGCCGGCGAAGGCCTGCTCCAGCCCCTGCTGCGCGGCCAGCAGCCGGAACTCGGCGGCGGTGCGCACCTGCAGATCGCCGGCCCGCTGCAGCGCGCGCAGGGACCTGCCGCTGCGCTCCGGCCCGGGGCCGGCGGCGCTGCGGCCGGCAGCGGCGGATGACTTGCTCAAGGGTGGCCGGGGCAGGCGGTTTCTGCAGGGCAGGGATTCAGTAAAATCGACCCTGAACAAGGCGCGCCTGCATGGCCCAATCCACCGGAGCCCTGACCCCCGGAGACTCCGACGGACGGATCATCCAGACCGACCTTCGCAACGAGATGTCGCGCTCTTATCTGGAGTATGCGATGAGCGTGATCGTGGGCCGGGCCCTGCCCGATGCCCGCGATGGCCTCAAACCCGTGCATCGGCGCATTCTCTACGCCATGTACGAGCTCGGTCTCACCAGCGACCGGCCCTACCGCAAGTGCGCCCGGGTGGTGGGAGAGGTGCTGGGCAAGTACCACCCGCACGGCGACACGGCGGTGTACGACGCGCTGGTGCGGATGGCGCAGGATTTCTCCCTGCGCATGCCCCTGATCGACGGTCACGGCAACTTCGGCTCGGTCGACAACGACCCGCCGGCGGCGATGCGCTACACCGAGTCGCGCCTGCAGGCGCTCACCACCGACGCCCTCCTGGAGGACATCGAGAGCGAGACCGTCGACTTCGTCGACAACTTCGACGGCAGCCAGCAGGAACCCACGGTGCTGCCGGCCCGGCTGCCCCAGTTGCTGCTCAACGGCTCCTCGGGCATCGCCGTGGGCATGGCCACCAACATCCCACCCCACAATCCCGGTGAGCTGATCGATGGCCTGCTCGCCCTGATCGCCGACCCGGAACTGGGCGACCGCGAACTCACGGCTCTGATCCCGGGGCCTGATTTCCCCACCGGCGGCCAGATTCTCGGCCGCAACGGCATCCGCGAGATCTACGCCACAGGGCGTGGTTCGGTGACCATGCGCGGCGTGGCCTCGATCGAGACCACCGAGGCGGCGGGACGCCCCGACCGGGATGCGGTGATCATCACGGAGCTTCCCTACCAGACCAACAAGGCGGCCCTGATCGAGCGCATCGCCGAGCTCGTGAATGACAAGAAGCTCGACGGCATTTCCGATATCCGCGATGAATCCGACCGCGACGGCATGCGGATCGTGATCGAGCTGCGCCGCGATGCCTATCCCCAGGTGGTGCTGAACAACCTGTTCAAGCTCACGCCGCTGCAGAGCAATTTCAACGCCTACATGCTGGCGCTCGTGGGCAGCGAGCCGGTTCTGCTCAACCTGCGCCGGATGCTCGAGGTGTTCCTGGAGTTCCGGGTCGCGACCGTGGAGCGCCGCACCCGCTTCCTGCTGCGCAAGGCCGAGGAGCGCGATCACATCCTGCTGGGCCTGCTGGTGGCCCTCGACAACCTCGATGCGATCATCGCCCTGATCCGCGGCGCCGCCGACACGGCCAGCGCCCGCGCTGGCCTGATCGAGCAGTTCGGCCTCTCCGAGCCGCAGGCTGACGCGATCCTGCAGATGCAACTGCGCCGGCTCACGGCTCTGGAGGCCGACAAGATCCGACTGGAGCATGAGGATCTGCTCGCCAAGATCACCAACTACAAGGACATCCTGGCCCGCCGGGAGCGGGTGTTCGGGATCATCACCGACGAGCTCACCGCGCTGAAGGAGCGTTACAGCTCGCCCCGCCGCACCGAGATCCTCGACCTTGAGGGCGGTCTCGAGGACATCGACCTGATCGCCAACGAGCGCTCGGTGGTGCTGCTCACCGAGAACGGCTATCTCAAGCGCATGCCGGTGAACGAATTCGAGGCCACCAGCCGCGGCACCCGCGGCAAGGCCGGCACCCGCAGCCAGGGGGAGGAGGCGGTGCGCCTGTTCATCAGCTGCAACGACCACGACAATCTGCTGCTGTTCAGCGACCGCGGCGTGGTGTACACCGTTCCGGCCTACCGGGTGCCGCTCTGCAGCCGTGCCGCCAAGGGCACGCCGATCGTGCAGCTGCTGCCGATCCCGCGCGAGGAGCAGATCACCTCGCTGGTGGCCGTGAGCGAATTCACCGACGACGGCGTGCTGGTGATGCTCACACGCGGGGGCTACATCAAGCGCACGCGGCTCCCAGCCTTCGCCAACATCCGCTCCAACGGTCTGATCGCGATCTCTCTGGAGTCGGGCGATGCCCTCACCTGGGTGCGGCTGGCCCTGCCCGGCGACAGCATCCTGATCGGTTCCCGCTCCGGCATGACCATCCACTTCCGGCTCAGCGACGAGGAGCTGCGACCCCTGGGGCGCAGCGCCCGCGGGGTGCGCGCCATGACCCTGCGCGATGGCGACCAGCTGGTGTGCATGGATGTGCTGCCGGCCGAACTCGCCGACCGGGTGGCCCGCAGCACCGCCAGTGGCGAGGAGGAGGCCGAGGATCTCACCCCCAGCGAGGGGCCCTGGGTGCTCGTGGCCAGCGCCAGCGGCCTGGGCAAGCGGGTGCCCGTCGACCAGTTCCGCCTGCAGAAGCGGGCGGGGATGGGTCTGCGGGCGATCAAGTTCCGGCGCGAAGGCGATGCCCTGGTGGGCCTCACGGTGCTCGGGGCCGGGGAGGAGCTGCTGCTGGTGAGCGAGCGCGGCGTGATCGTGCGCACCCGAGCCGATGCGGTGCCCCGGCAGTCGCGGTCGGCCACGGGGGTGCGGCTCCAGAAGCTCGATGCCGGCGACCGGCTGGCCGAGGTGGTGCTGGTGCCGCCGGCCCCCGAGGAGGAGCTGGCCGGGACTGGCGACGATGGGACCGCCCCGCGAGCGGTGTGAACCGCCTCGATCCCAGCCTGGCCGACCAGCGCCAGCGGCTGGAGGTGGCGGCATGAGCGCGCAGCCCTGGGATGGGCTGGTGCTGGGTGGCGGACCGGCCGCCCTGTGCATCGCCGCGGCCCTGGCGGATACCGGGTTGCGCGTCGCGCTGCTGGCCCCCCATGACCCGCGCGCCCCCTGGCCCAACACCTACGGCATCTGGGGCGAGGAGGTGGATGCCCTCGGCCTGGCCCACCTGCTGGAACACCGCTGGAGCCACACCGTGAGCTACTTCGGCCAGGGCGATCCTGATCCCGGGGCGGTTGCCAACCGGCCCACCCCCCATGGGCGGGATTACGGGCTGTTCCGTCGCGAGGCATTGCAGCAGCACTGGCTCAGCGCCTGCGACCGAGGCGGCGTGGTGCCGCTCCTGGGCCGGGCCAGCGGCTGGAGCCTGGTGGACCAGGGCGCCTGGACGGAGATCACCACGAGCGAAGGCATCCGCCACCGGGCCCGGCTGGTGGTGGATGCCACGGGCCATGGGTCGGCCCTGCTGTGCCGCCCGGACGAGGGGCCGGTGGCGGGCCAGGCCGCCTACGGAATCGTGGGCCGCTTCTCGAAACCGCCGGTGGCGCCGGGCCAGTTCGTGCTGATGGACTACCGCTGCGATCACCTGGAGCCACAGGAACGGCAGCAACCGCCCACCTTCCTGTATGCGATGGATCTGGGGGATGGCCTCTTCTTCGTGGAGGAAACCTCCCTGGCCCTGGCGCCGCCGGTGCCCTACGAGCGGCTGAAGCAGCGGCTGCTCCGGCGCCTGGCCCATCGGGGGGTGGCGGTGACCGACGTGCAGCACGAGGAGTTCTGCCTGTTCCCGATGAACCTGCCCCTGCCGGATCCGGGGCAGCCGCTGCTGGCCTTCGGCGGCGCGGCCTCGATGGTGCACCCGGCCTCCGGCTATCTGGTGGGCTCGCTGCTGCGGCGGGCCCCGGCCCTGGCCGAGGCGCTGGCGGCCGCCCTGGCCGATGACACGGCGGGGTCGGCACAGCTGGCCCAGGCCGGCTGGCAGGCCCTCTGGCCACGCGGCCTGCGCCGCCGGCACGCCCTGTACCAGTTCGGCCTGGCCAAGCTGATGCGCTTCCCGGAGGCCCGGCTGCGGGCCTTCTTCGCCACCTTCTTCTCCCTGCCGGGGCCTCTCTGGTTCGGCTTTCTCACGAACACCCTGAGCCTGCCGGAGCTGGTGGGGGCGATGCTGCGCCTGTTCCTCACGGCGCCCTGGGGGGTGCGCTGGGGCCTGCTGAGCCTGCGGGGGCCGGAATGGCGGCTGGGGCTGCGTCTCCTCCGGCCGGGCTGATCCCGGCCCCTTCAGCCCAGCCGTGCCCAGTCGGCGGCATCGATCCGGGGGAAGAGTCCATCCTCCAGCTGCACGGCCGCGAGCCAGGGCTCCGGCGGGTCGGCGCCCTGATCAATGGCCCCGATCAGCCGCCAGAAGCGATCCAGGTGGCGTTCGATCCGCTCCCTGGCCAGTCCGGTGGTGGTGCCGGCCCGCAGGATGAAGCTCCAGTCGGAGCTCTGGGCCAGCAGCAGTTCTCGCCCGGCCTGGTTGAGCAGGTCGCGCTGGCGGCGGCTGCCCACCCCCTGGCTGACGCGCCGCACCATGGCCAACGAAGCCCGCTGCCACTCGGGCACAACCCAGGCGTTGGTCTCGTTCAGCCAGTAGTTGTGGTAGCCGCCCTGCCCCCAGCTGCTCGGGGAGGGACGGCAGATCTGCAGGCTCTCGCCGCGGCTGAGCACATCGCGCAGATGCACCAGTCGCACCGCCGACCCAGGCGCCAGCCGGAACAGCTCCGCCAGAAAGCGGGGGCCCTCGAACCACCAGTGGCCGAACAGCTCGGCGTCGAACGGGGCCACCAGCACGGGGCGACGGTCCATGGCTCCCGCCAGAATGGCCAGCTCGGCGCCGCGACCCTCGAGATAGTCGCGGGCATGCTCCACCACCCGGCTCACTGCCTGCCCTGGGTCGTAGGGCTGCTTGCGCTCCAGCGCGATGCCCTGACCGGTGACGCGGTGGAGCTTGAGCCCCAGGGGCCGCCGGCTGGTGATGCCCGCCTGGTCCAGCAGCGATTCCGGCAGGTCCCAGCCCAGATCGCGATGGAATTCGCGGTAGGCGCCGTCACCCGGGTAGCCCTGGGTGGCGCTCCAGACCGGCAGGGTCGTGGTGCTGTCGCGTCCGAAGAACGCCACGCCGGCCGGGGAGCAGATCGGGGCATACACCCCATACCTGGGGCGGGGCAGGGCATGGAGCAGCCCGTGGGCATCCAGCAGCGAGTAGCGCAGGCCGGCGCTCAGCAGCTGCTGGTCGAGCCCTTCGAAGTAGGCGCACTCGGGGATCCAGATGCCGAGCGGCCGCTCACCCAGCTGGCGCTCGTGTTCGCGCACGGCCGTGCGCAGCTGGGCCCGCACCGCCTCGGGAACCCCCCGCAGCAGGGGCAGGTAGCCATGGGTGGCCGCGCAGGTGATCAGGTCGAGAACGCCCTGTTGCTGGAGCTGGCGGAAGCGGGGCACCAGCTCCCCGGCGCAGGCTTCCCACTGGTCGGCCGTGGCCTCGAGCCGGTGGGCCAGGTCGGCGGCGGCCGGGGTCAACGCCTCGGGAGCCTCCCGGAGCAGGGCGAGGCGGATGGCCAGCCAGGGCAGGAAGCGGGCATTGAGGGCCCGATCCGCCAGCAGGGAGAGCAGGGTGGGTGAGAGGCCCAGGGTGAGGCGGGGATGCTGGGCTGGATCGGCTGCCGCTGCCTCCAGCACCGCCAGCAGGGGCAGGTAGCACTCCTGCAGGGCCTGAAAGTACCAGTCTTCCTCCAGGGAGCCCGGTTCGCCGGAACGCACGTAGGGAAGGTGCGCGTGCAGCACGATCGCCAGATCGCCGCGGCCGTCACGGCCCTCTCCAGCCTCCGCGGCACCCGCTGGGGCAGGAGCGGGGACACCGGCGAGGATGCCGGCGCGAGCACCGGCCGGATTTGGCAGCGGCGTTGCGCTCGTCGCCATGGCAGGCCAGGGTTGAGAGTGACTGTACGGCCCGCCCTGACGGCAGCCTGGCCGAGGCGATCCCGGCTGGCTCCCCGCCGGCCTGGCCAGGCAGCGGGCCGCTGCCGGCCTGGCGACCAGGTGGCGCCGTAGGATCGATTAACTCATAGTCATTCCGTACTGCCCCCCGGGAGAGGCACCGCAGTTATGGCCCGCGACCCAGGCCGTGTCCTGATCTTCGACACCACCCTGCGCGATGGTGAGCAGTCCCCCGGCGCCAGCCTCAACCTCGAGGAGAAGCTGGCGATCGCCCAGCAGCTGGCCCGCCTCGGCGTCGACATCATCGAAGCGGGATTCCCCTTCGCCAGCCCCGGCGACTTCAATGCCGTGCAGCGGATCGCCGCGGCGGTGGGCACCCCGGAGGGCCCGGTGATCTGCGGCCTGGCCCGGGCCGCCGCCGCCGACATCAAGGCCTGTGCCGACGCGGTGGCGCCGGCGGCCCGCCGCCGCATCCATACCTTCATCGCCACCAGCGACATCCACCTTGAGCACAAGCTGCGCAAGACCCGCGCCGAGGTGCTGGCGATCACCGCCGAGATGGTCGACTACGCCCGCTCCCTTGTGGACGACGTGGAGTTCTCCTGCGAGGACGCCGGCCGCTCCGATCCCGCCTTCATGCACCAGGTGATCGAGACGGCGATCCGGGCCGGAGCCACCACCATCAACATCCCCGACACGGTGGGCTACGCCACCCCCGCGGAGTTCGGCGAGCTGATCGCAGGCATCAATGCCCAGGTGCCCAACATCGACCAGGCGGTGATCTCCGTGCACGGCCACAACGACCTGGGGCTGGCGGTGGCGAACTTCCTGGAGGCCGTCAAGAACGGGGCCCGCCAGCTGGAGTGCACGATCAACGGCATCGGTGAGCGCGCCGGCAACGCCTCGCTCGAAGAGCTGGTGATGGCGCTGCATGTGCGGCGCAGTTACTTCAACCCCTTCCTGGGACGGCCTGCCGACAGCACCGAGCCGCTCACCTGCGTGCGCACCGAGGAGATCACCAAGACCTCCCGTCTGGTGAGCAATCTCACCGGCATGGTGGTGCAGCCCAACAAGGCCATCGTGGGGGCCAATGCCTTCGCCCACGAGAGCGGCATCCACCAGGACGGCGTGCTCAAGCACCGCCTCACCTACGAGATCATCGACGCCCGCACCGTGGGCCTGGCCGACAACCGCATCTCCCTGGGCAAGCTCAGCGGCCGCAGCGCCTTCCGGGCCCGGCTCGAGGAGCTCGGCTACGAGCTCTCCCGTGAGGATCTCGACGATGCCTTCGCCCGCTTCAAGGAGCTGGCTGATCGCAAGCGGGAGATCACCGATCGCGATCTGGAGGCGATCGTGAGCGAGCAGGTGCAGCAGAACGGCGAGGCCCGCTACACGCTCAAGAGCGTGCAGGTGAGCTGTGGCACCGGCCTGCAGCCCACCGCCACCGTCACCCTGATCACCGCCGATGGGGCCGAGATCACCGAGGCGGCGATCGGCACCGGTCCGGTGGACGCGGTGTGTCAGGCGCTCAACCGTCTGGCCCGCGTGCCCAACGAACTGGTGGAATTCGCGGTGAAGAGCGTCACCGAGGGCATCGACGCCATGGGCGAGGTCACGATCCGCCTCCGCCATCAGGGCGTGCTCTACTCCGGCCACGCCGCCGACACCGACATCGTGGTGGCCTCGGCCCAGGCCTTCGTGAACGCCCTCAACCGTCTGCTGGCCGGCAGCCACATCCAGCCGCTCCATCCCCAGAAGGCCCCCCTGCCCCAGCTGGGTGACCTGCCCCTGGCCGAACGCCCCCGCGTGTGAGCCGTTGCCCTCAGACAACCCCCCGATCGCGGCCGATCGCCGGCGCTCCACCCTGGCCACGGCCCTGCAGCTGGCCCTGCTCCTGCTGGTGGCCCTGGCCATGCTCGTGCCGCTGCTGTGGCTGGTGAGCACCTCCCTGAAGGGCCCCGGCGAGGACATCTTCACCAGCCCGCCGGCGCTGGTGCCGGCCCGGCCCAGCCTGGATGCCTACCAGCGTCTGTTCGCAGGCAGCCCGATGGTCACCTACCTGCTCAACAGCGCCATCGTCAGCGCTCTGGCGGTGCTGGCCAACCTGCTGTTCTGTTCGCTGGCGGCCTACCCGCTGGCACGGCTGCGGTTCGCGGGGCGGGGAGCCGTGCTGGCCGTGGTGGTGGCCACGATCCTGATCCCCTTCCAGGTGGTGATGATTCCCCTCTACCTGCTGATGGTGCAGATCGGGCTGCGCAACAGCCTCTGGGCCCTGATCATCCCCCAGGCGGCTACGGCCTTCGGGATCTTTCTGCTGCGTCAGAGTTTTCTGGGGGTGCCCGTGGAGCTGGAGGAAGCGGCGCGCAGCGATGGCTGCTCGCCGCTGGGCACCTGGTGGAACGTGATGATCCCCGCCGCCAGGGCCGACCTGATCACTCTGGCGATGTTCGTGTTCATCGGCACCTGGAGCGACTTCCTCTGGCCCCTGGTGATCCTCGACGACCCTGCTCTCTACACCCTGCCTCTGGGTCTTCAGCAGCTCTCCAGCAGCTTCTCGCTCGACTGGCGGCTGGTGGCGGCGGGCTCGGTCGTGTCGATCCTGCCGGTGCTGCTGCTGTTCATCGGCCTGCAGCGCTACATCATCCCGAGTGCCACCGGCGATGCGGTGAAGGGCTGATTCAGGGAGTGCCGGATTCCGGCTTCAGGGGCGGCAGGGGCGGCACGGAGGGATCCCCCGGGGCAGGCTGGGCGCTGCTGGGGCGGGGCTGCTGGGCCCTGGTCCGCAGCTGCCTGAGCTCCTGCTGGAGCGTGCTGTTCTCGGCGCTGAGGGCCTCCACGCGAGAGGCGGAGCGCTCGAGCACCTGCAGGCGATCCACGGCGGAGCGCAGCTGCTGCTCCAGGCCGGTGGTGCGGTCGAGGGCACGGCTGTTTTCCAGCCCCTGGACCCGCTCCTGCAGCAGCCGGATGTTGGCGCTCTGCTGGCGGCTCTTGCCGAGCATCACCAGGAAGAGCACCACCAGCAGGGCCGTGAGGCCGGCCTGCAGCCAGTTCACCCATTCGGGAAGGACCGGCAGGCCGGCGCCGCGCTCCGGATGGCGCTGGGGGTTGCGTTCGGGCATCGACACCATCGTGGTTCCGGCTCACCAGGGCGGGACTCCGTGATCCGATCCTGCCTGCCGCCCTGGCGTTTCGCCATGGCCGCCACCAGATCGAAACCCACGGGTGCGCCGCTCGGGCCGGAGTGCCGGGCGGTTCCCGGCCAGCCCTGGACTCGGGGCGGTTCAGCCCTTCACCGCGGCCCGGCGCAACAGCTCCTGTTCCGTGGCCTCATACACCGCTGCCGCGTCCTGGTCGGAGCGGCCGATGCAAGTCATGCCCAGCTTGCCGAACTCCGAGAGGCAGCCCAGGAGATGAAACACGCTGCCCCGCAGCCGGGCCGGGTCGTAGTGCAGGCCCGCCTCCGCCACGATGTCGATCAGGTCGATCGGCAGCAGGCCCCGCAGGCTGGGATCGCAGAGGTTGTCGGTGGCCACATAGTGCAGGGGCTGGCCCGTGGGAGATCGGTACAGCCCGCTGAGCGGGTCGAGCTCTCCGGCCGTGATCGCGTTGAGGGCCATGTAGGGATGGGTGGTGCCGCCCTGGCGCAGGTTCACCTCGATGGCCTGCAGATCCCAGTGCTCACCGAAGCGGCGGGCGATGAAGTCGATGGCGAAGCGTTCCAGGGCACCCTCGCCGGCCAAGGCCTCGCCCACCGCCTGGCCGTAGCGCATCAGTGCCTGCCGGTAGGCCCCGTCGCAGGGAAAGCGGCAGCCCAGGTAGGTCTGGCCGCTGGCTCCGCCCAGCACCTGCTCGTGGGTGGAGAGCACCTCCACACGGGGGCCGGCGCCGGCACCACCGGGATGGATCGTGCCCTGCACGCTCGGCGAAGTGAGCCGCTCTCCCCCCTCCAGCCAGGCCTCCACCAGGGCTCCCTGCCGGCTCAGCTGCGGGAGCCAGCTGGGGGATGGCATCGGCAGGGCCGCCAGGGCGGTCCGCAGCCGCCGCCGCCGTTCGCCGGCACTGATGCCGGCCAGTGCGAGCGGCGCCAGCTCCAGCAGGGCATTGCCCTCACCGCTGAAGCCCTCATTGAGCTTCACCACGCAGCGCTCCAGGCGGGGCTGGGCCTCCCACAGCTGGGCGGCGGCCTCGCCGAGGTCGTCGAGGTTGAAGGCCAGGGGTGAGCCCGGAGGGTGGGGAACACCGCAGCGGGCGAACAGCTCCCGGCTGCCGGCCTTGCTGCCCCAGTGGGCCAGGGCAGGATCGGTGCCGAGCAGGGGCACCTGCAGCCGCTCGGAGAGCCGTTTCTCCAGATCGGTCACCACGAAGCAGTTGATGAAGCTGCGACCCGGGCGCAGCAACTCGGCGATGCGGGCCAGCAGGGCCGGCCGCTCCAGCAGCTTCTCGCTGAGGGGACGATCGGAGGCGTCGTCGGTGTCCACCAGGTGCAGCCGCCGCCGCGCATGGGAGGTGGGCACCCCCGGCAGCAGCTCCAGCACCGCATCCACCACCAGCTCCGCCAGGGGTTTGCTGGTGGCGTAGACCATGCGCACGCCGGGGTCGCGCAGCTGGATCAGGGAGAACAGCTGACGCTCCTCGTAGTGGTGGGCGCCCTGCACCAGGGCCATCTGGGCGCGGTCCATCGACAGGGACGGCACCAGCAGCACGTCCACAGCGGGCCCCGGGCCGACGCTGGCGTGCCCCCATCCGGGCTGGAGCTGGCGTTGCAGCTGGCGGAAGCTCTGGCCTCCGGGCGGGAAGGTCATCGCCGCTCGGGCGGGGTACTCCCATGCTGCAGCCAGCCATGGAGGTCGGCACTGCTGCCTTCGCCGACAGCGCCCGCGCTGGGTTGTGGGGCCGCCCCCTCACCAGCCTGGGTTTCTTCCCCCCAGGCGCTCCTGACGCGGGGCCATCACGGAGCGGTGCGGTCGCATCTTCGTGCGCGATCACGTCGCAGCGGAACGGAGCTGGGCCGTCAAGGGATCTTCAGCCCAGAGGATCCAGAGCACGAGGCTGGAGATCAGCCCACTGGGATGGCACCACACCGAGCTGAAGGTGTGCAGAAAAGCCAGCGGGGCCACGCCGAAGGCAAGGCCCGGGGCATCGGCCAGCCAGCGCAGCCGCGGGCAGGGATGGAGCGGCAGTGCCCCAGAGATGATCACGGCAAAGAACAGAGTGACCATCTGGTGGGAAGCCAGATCCGCCCAGGGGGATGCACCGGGTGGTCGATCGAGCCGTGCCGTGGCATACAGGCGCCGCTGCCATGGCGCCGTGGCATACAGGCGCCGCTGCCATGGCACCGTGGCATACAGGCGCAGCTGCCATGGCACCGCGCCACACCTTTCGCCAGACGCAGGGCGCTCCAGGGAATCCAGACCGGCCAAAGAGCAAACGCGAAGCCCACCCATGCCCCCCCAGCGGGAGCCGGGCTCGCTGGAGGCTGTGCCCACCCATCACCAGATCCGGATCACGGGGCTGGGTGGGTCACAGGGGCTTCAACCTTCAGCCCCAGGGATGGTCAAAGGGGCCTGGGACGCGCCGGCGCCCCAGGGCTGCTGCGCTGGAACCGAAACACTCCGTCAGGCTCGGAATGCTGCAGCGCTGAGGAAACGTGCGATCACTCCTCATCATCGGCGCCACCCACGGGCACGAGACGGATCTGTTTCTTGCCGAGCTTGATCTCGAACTCATCTCCGGGTTCCAGTCCCAGCTGGGCGGTGTAGGCCTTGCCCACCAGCAGGTTGCCGTTTCCTTGCACGGTGGCCACGAAGCTGAGTTTGCGTCCGCCGGGGCCTTTGCCGGCGCCGGTTTCGCCGAGGGTGACGCCCTTGGCCTCCAGCAGCGCTTCGTAGAAGGCGGTGAAGTTCAGGCGTTCGCTGCCGTCTTTCTTGGTGCTCACGTAGCCGCACTCGCGGACAAGCTCCGACTTCGAGGCGTCGCCCAGCTCCTTGACTTTGGCCAGCAGTTCAGAACCTGTGAGCATGGTGAGAGAGGAATGCCTTTCAACTGTAACGCTCAAGCTGCACCCGTCGACGTTTGGCCGCCACCCTGGATCCCCCTACATCGGCCGCGATCGGCTAGCTGCATGGCCCTGAATCCATGGGATGGTGCTTGATTGCCACAGACGCCAACTGCCGGCAAGGGTGGGACATGGAGCCGGCGGCACCAGGAATCTCGCTGTCACCACTTGCGCTGCCCAGCGGTAGCGATCGACGCCGGCTCGCGCTGGTTCTGCTCCGCCGCCCTGCCGGGCCCATGCCCACACGGCGCGGTGGATCCGTTCTACGCGACTCCACCGAAGGGCGGGCAGCGCCGCAACCGGCCGCTCAGTTCAGTTGCAGCTGGGGTCTGAGGCCACCAGCCGCCAGCAACACCAGACTGCGGCTCTCCAGGGGCATCCCCCGGGGCGACCAGGTGGTGGGATTGGCAGGCAGATCCTCACCCGGCGGCAGGCCGGTGTCGATCACCCGCAGCCAACCGGCCGGATTGACGGGCAGTTCGAAATGGATGGCCTTGGCATAGGCGTTGAGCCCGCACCACAGAAGAGGAGCGCCCTCCGGATCGTGCAGGCTCCAGGCCAGCGTGTGCGACCAGCTGGCCCAGTCGGGCTTCTCCCACTCCACGCCATGCCAGTGACGCTCGCTGTGGGGCCCGTCTGGATTGAGGAGCGGGGCCAGGGCCTGGCGCAGCCGCACCAGCCGTTGCAGAAAGGTGCGCAGGGCCAGGTCGGCCGGATCGGGCTGCCAGTGCATCCAGCCCAGCGGATTGTTCTGACACCAGGTGTTGTTGTTCCCCCCCTGGCTGCGGCGCACCTCATCGCCCATCAGCAGCATCGGCACCCCGGCGGAGAGCAGCAGGGTGGCGAGCATGTTGCGCAGCTGGCGTTCGCGCAGGGTGCCCACCGCATGGTCGGTGCACGGACCTTCGATGCCGTGATTCCAGCTGTTGTTGTGGTTGTCGCCGTCGCGGTCATCCTCGCCGTTGGCGAGGTTGTGCTTCACGTTGAAACTCACCAGATCGGCGAGGGTGAAGCCGTCGTGGGCGGTGAGGAAGGTGATGCACTGGCCCGGATGCAGAGGCGCACGCGTGAACAGATCGGGGCTGCCGCTCAGCCGCTGGCCGATCGCCCAGCAGGTGTGGCTGTCGCCCTTCCAGAAGCGACGCACGTCATCGCGGAAGCGGCCGTTCCAGGTGGCTACCCGACGGGCCGGAAAGTCGTGGAGCCGGTAGAGGCCACCACAGTCCCACGGCTCGCTGATCAGCTTGATGTCGGCCAGCTGCGGATCGGCCTCGATCGCCTCGAACAGGGGCGGAGCATCCAGGGGCGTCAGTTCCTCGCCCCGGCTGAGGGCAATGCCGAGGTCAAAGCGGAACCCATCGATCCCAAGCTCGGTGGCCCAGCAGCGGAGGGATTCGAGCACCAGGCGACGGGCCAGGGGCTGGTGGGCGGCGATCGTGTTGCCGCAGCCGCTCACATCCAGATAGTCGCCGCGGGCGTTCTGGTGGTAGTAGATGCGGTCGGCGAAACCGCGCCAGCTGAGGGTGGGCCCCTGCTGGTTGCCCTCACTGGTGTGGTTGTACACCACATCCAGGATCACCTCGATGCCGGCATGGTGGCAGGCGTGCACCAGATCGCGCACCTGCTGGCGCGCCTGGGTGGGATCGTCGCCCAGCAGATAGCCCGGATGGGGAGCCATCCAGCTGATCGGGCTGTAGCCCCAGTGGTTGATCCGCCCTGGCGGCGCATCGCCGGGATCAAAGGCCATCACCGGCAGCAGTTCGATCGCGGTGATGCCCAGCTCCTGCAGGTAGGGCAGGGTGTCGAGCAGGCCGAGCAGGCTGCCGCGGCGTTCGAGAGCCACCGGAGAGCCGGGGCCTTCGGTGAAGCCGCCCACGTGCAGCTCGTAGATCACGGAGCGCTGCCAGGGATGGCGGGGCCGTGGGGCGGCGATGAAATCAAAGGGATCCCGCTCCGTCACCACCCCCTTGAGGCAGTGGGCGGTGTTGGGGGCAGCGCCCACGGCGGCGCCGCGCCGATAGCCCTTCCAGCCGGCGATCGCCCGGGCACAGGGATCAAGCAGCACCTTGGAGGGGTTGAAGCCGTGGCCCCCCGGCTGCAGGGGCCCGAACGCCCGGTAGCCGTAACAGGTGCCGCCGCCGATCCCCTCCACCTCCACATGCCAGTGGTCGGCCGACCGGTGGCGGCCACCCAGGTGGATGACCCGCTCCGGTTCATCGGCCTCGCCATCGCTGAACAGCAGCAGCTCGAGGCGGGTGGCCAGCGGCGCCACCACCGAGAAGTTCACGCCGCGGGCCGTGAGCGAGGCCCCGAGCGGCCAGGGGTTACCGAGCCGGATCGCCGAAGTGGAGGCGGACAAGGCGCCAGGCGCGCAGATGGCCTCAACCTACGGTCGGTGTGCTTGGGTGCAGCCCAGTGCTCAGCGCGCGCCCGTGCTCCAGCAGGCTGAACCGGAGGGGGGCCGCCCGCCGCGGCAGGTGCGGCCCGGGCTGTGGCTGTTCGCGCCGAACCGCGACAGCCAGGGGGGCAGCAGCTGGTTGCTGGAGCGGCAGGAGGGCGATCTGCTGATCGATTGCCCCGCGATCAGCCAGGCCAACCTGGCCTTCCTGGCGGCGCGGGGCGGGCGCGGCACGATCGTGCTCACCGGCCGCACGGGCCACGGCCGCTGCCGGCGCATCCAGGCGATCGGGGGCTGGCCCGTGCTGGTGCAGGAGCAGGAGGCCTATCTGCTGCCCACCGTGCCGGGCGTGGTGTCGTTCGGATCCGAACACACAGTGGCGCCGGGCATCCGGGCCCTCTGGACCCCCGGACCCACGCCGGGCGCCTGCGTGCTGCACGCCCAGGGGCCCTGGGGCGACCTGCTGTTCTGCGGCCGTCTGCTGCTGCCGGTGGGGCCGGGAGCCCTGGCGCCGCTGCGGGTCGCCGGCTGCTTCCACTGGCCAAGACAGCTTGCCAGCATTGAGAAGTTGCGCAACTGGCTGCCCGCCGGATCGCCGGCGACGGTCGCCAGTGGCGGTGGCCTCGGCGTCCTGCGCGGCGAGGTGCTGGTGGAGGGGGGCGCGGCCCTGCTGGCGGCGCTGCCGCTGGCGGACCTGGCCGGAGTCGATGGGCGGGATCGGTTGTGAATCGCCCAGAACCGTTGCGGTGGTTCACAAGTCGTGTTGCGGGGAGCGGCCGGGACCCATACCATTGGCGCGCTTCCATCGCTGGGCGGTCGGGTGTCTCGACGCGCCGCCCCCTCCGCTCACTCCGAGGTATTCCCTTCCATGAACAAAGCTGATCTTGTGAACGTCGTCGCGGCTCGCACCGAGCTCACCAAGACCGACGTGGCTGCCGTGGTCGATGCCCTGATCGACACGATCATCGACTCGGTGGTCGATGGCAAGAAGGTTTCGATCCTCGGTTTCGGTTCCTTCGAACCCCGTGACCGTTCCGCCCGCCAGGGCCTCAACCCCAAGACCGGCGAGAAGATCGCGATCTCGGCCAAGCGCGTGCCTGCCTTCACCGCGGGCAAGCTCTTCAAGGACAAGGTTCAGGGCTGAAGCCCCCATCGCCCCGTCCGTCCCCAACCGCCCGGAAGACCCCGCCGCTCTTCCGGGCCCGGCCCCCGGCCCGGCCGAGCCGGAGCCGCAGCCTGAGCCTTCCTCAGAGTCGCTGCCTGTGCGGGCAGCACACCTGCCCGACCCCCTGCCCGAGCACCTCGCCGCCTGGATCGGGCGTGGCCTGCAGCTGCGCCGCCAGGGCTACCGCGGCCGTTTCGCCCCCTCGCCCACCGGAGCGCTGCACCGCGGCAACCTGCGCACAGCCCTGCTCAGCTGGCTGGATGCGCGCCTGCGCCAGGGCCTCTGGCTGCTGCGCATCGACGACCTCGACAGCCCGCGCAACCGCCCGGGAGCCGAGGCCGCGATCCTCGCCGATCTGCGCTGGCTCGGTCTCCACTGGGATGGGCCGCTGCTGCGCCAGAGCGAGGCCCGGGGTGTGTATGGGTCGGTGCTCTCGGCCCTGCGCCGGAGGGGGGTGCTCTACCCCTGCCGCTGCAGCCGCCGCATGCTGGCGGATCTGTCGGCTCCCCACGGCAGCCTGGCGGTGTACCCCGGGGTGTGTCGCGGCGCCCACCACGGCTGGGGCTGGGAGCGCAACCTGCTGCCGAGTTGGCGGCTGCGGCTGCCGGCGGGGGATCTGCGCTGGATCGAGCGCTGGGGCCGTGATGGGGCGGTGGATGGGGCCACGGCGGTGGGGGATGTGGTGCTGCGCCGCGCCGACGGCTTCATCGCTTACCACCTGGCCACGGCGGTGGATGAGCTGCGCTGGGGCATCAGCGACGTGCTGCGCGGCGAAGACCTCTGGAGCTCCACCGCTCCCCAGGTGGCCGTGATGGCCCTGCTCGGTGTGGCACCACCCCGTTACGGCCATCTGCCCCTGTGGCGGGATCGGCGCGGCCAGCGGCTGAGCAAGCGGGAGGGGGCCGAGGGCCTTGCCGGCTTTCAGGCCCGGGGGCTGGATGCGGCGGCCGTGGTGGGCGAACTGGCCGCCAGCGCCGGCCTGGTGCCGGCCGGCACCAGGCTTTCGGCCCGGGAGCTGCGCCAGGAGCTCAGCATCGAGGCCTTCGAGCGGGCGGTGGCGGCAGCGGCTTCCTCCGGCCGGTGAGGGGCGGTGGCCGCGAACCCGGCCCACCAGCCTTAACGAAAGCTTCGGGATCAGGCAGCACCAATCCCGGCACACTGATGCCAACAGAGCCGGGCCGCCCCCAGCCCCCGCCGATGACCTTCTCGATCCGATCCGACGCCCCTGCGCAACGTTGCCCAGCCTGCGGAGGCAGCGGCATGCTGCGCCTGGCGGATCAGCGCTACCGCACGTGTCTCCAATGCCTGGGCCAGGGCACCGTCCCTGGACTGTCTACCGCTGCCGCCGCGGCCGATCCGCTCCAAGGCACCCTGCCCTCGCACGGCCTCAGCGCCGCTGGGCCCGTTTCTGCTTCCAGATGAAGAAGGCGGTGGTGGCCACGACCACCGCGAGCGGGGCTGCGGTGAGCAGCAGGAGGATGACGGCGGTCCAGTCGGTGTACATCGCTGCAGGCTCCGAAGCGGGCTCGATCGCCGGTTCATCATCCCAGCCTGCCCGGCTGCTGCTGGCGCTGCTGGTGCCCCTGCTCCTGGCCGGGCCCTGCTGGGCGGGGGTGGTGTTCGAGAACTGCCAGACCGGCGCCGACGGCAGCGTCAGCTGCGACACCCGCCCCACCGGCACCACACGGATGGACGACGAAGCGGCCCGCTACGGCCTGTTCAACGAGGCGAGCCCGGGCTGGGACGAGTTCGACCCCTACGAGGGCTACGACGACATGTTCGGAGGCAACTGGACCTGAGCCCATCCCCAGCCATGGTCGAGGACAGCGGCAGCACCAGCCCGAGCGGCAGCCACGGCAACCGCATCACCTCAGGCGCCGGTGGGGGTGCCCGCAGCGACACCGAGCGCGCCTACGACATCCTGCGCAGCGAGCGGCAGCCGTTGGCGCCGTTCTTCACGCCCCGCTCGGTGGCCGTGATCGGCGCCAGCGAGCGCGAGGGCAGCGTGGGGCGCACCCTGCTCTGGAACCTGATCCGCCATCCCTTCGGCGGCACGGTGTATCCGGTGAATCCCCGGCGCCACAGCGTGCTGGGCATCCAGGCCCATCCCAGCGTGGCGGCGATTCCCGAGCCGGTGGATCTCGCCCTGATCGCCACGCCGGCAGCCACGGTGCCGGCCCTGGTGGCCGAGTGCGTGGCGGCCGGTGTGCAGGCGGCGGTGGTGCTCAGCGCCGGCTTCCGGGAGGTGGGCCCTGACGGCCTGGCGCTGGAGGCCCGGCTGCGCGATGCGATCCGTGGCAGCGGCCTGCGCCTGCTGGGGCCCAACTGCCTGGGGCTGATGAACCCGCGGCTGGGTCTGAACGCCACCTTCGCGGCGTCGCTGGCCGAACCCGGCCATGTGGGGTTCCTCAGCCAGTCGGGGGCGATCTGCACCGCGGTGCTCGACTGGAGCCGCCGCCAGCGGGTGGGGTTCAGCGCCTTCGTGTCGATCGGCTCGATGCTCGATGTGGGCTGGGGTGATCTGATCACCCACCTGGGCGACGATCCCGACACCCACAGCATCGTGATCTACATGGAGACGATCGGTGATGCCCGCGCCTTCCTCTCGGCGGCGCGCGAGGTGGCGCTCACCAAGCCGATCGTGGTGATCAAGGGCGGCCGCACCGACCAGGCCGCCCGGGCAGCGGCTTCCCACACCGGCGCGCTGGCGGGCAGCGATGCGGTGCTGGAGGCGGCCTTCCGCCGCTGCGGCGTGCTGCGGGTGGAGCGGCTCTCCGACCTGTTCGATCTCGCTGAGCTGCTGGCCAAGCAGCCGCGCCGCCCTGCCGGCAAACGGCTCACGATCATCACCAACGCCGGCGGGCCCGGCGTGCTCGCCACCGATGCCCTGGTGCTCAGCGGCGGCGAGCTGGCCAGCCTGGCTCCGGAAACGATCGCCGCCCTCGATGCGGCGCTGCCGCCCCACTGGAGCCACGGCAACCCCATCGACGTGCTCGGCGACGCCGATCCGGAGCGCTACGGCCGGGCGATCGAGATCGCCTTGGCCGATCCCGGCAGCGACGGCCTGCTGGTGATCCTCACGCCCCAGGCGATGACCGATCCGGAGGCGATCGCGCGGCGGCTGCGGGATCTGGCCGCCGTCAGCCGCAAACCGCTGGTGGCGAGCTGGATGGGTGGCGAGGAGGTGGCGGCGGGCGAGGCGGTGCTCAACGCCGCCGGCATCGCCACCAACCCCTACCCCGATGCCGCCGCCCGGTTGTTCCACACGCTCTGGCGCTACAGCGACAACCTGCGGGCGCTCTACGAAACCCCGGCCCTGCTTCCGGAGGCGGAGCTGGCGGGCACCAGCGACGTTCCCTCACCCACCGCCCTGGCCACCGGCATCCTCGAGGCCGCCCGGGCCGAGGGCCGCAGCCTGCTGAGTGAGTGGGAAACCAAGCGGATCCTCAGCGCCTACGGAGTACCTGTGGTGGACACGCGCCTGGCCACCACCGCCGACGCGGCGGTGGCGGCGGCCACGGCGATCGGCTACCCGGTGGTGGTGAAGCTCAACTCACCCTTGATCACCCACAAGAGCGAGGTGGGGGGCGTGGTGGTGAATCTGCAGGATGCCGCCGCCGTGCGGGGCGCCTACGAGGCGATGGAACTGGCCATCCGCAGCACCCACGGCGAGGCCGCCTTCGGCGGGGTGACCGTGCAGGAGATGGTGCCCCGCGACAACGGTCTGGAACTGATCGTGGGCAGCAGCGTGGATCCCCAGTTCGGGCCGGTGATCCTGTTCGGCGCCGGCGGCACGCTGGTGGAGGTGTTCCGCGACAGCGCCGTGGCCCTGCCGCCGCTCAACACCACCCTGGCGCGGCGGCTGATGGAGCAGACCCGCATCCACCGGGCCCTGCAGGGGGTGCGGGGGCAGGGCCCGGCCGATCTGGAGGGGCTGGAGCAGCTGCTGGTGCGGGTGAGTCAGCTGGTGCTCGACCATCCGACGATCCGCGAACTCGATGTGAATCCGCTGCTGGTAGCGCCGCGGGGGGCGGCCCGGCCGCTGGTGGCTCTCGATGCCCGCATCCTGCTGGTGGGCGGGGCAGGGGCGGTGTGCACGGCGGTGCGGCCGGCGATCCGCCCCTATCCGGCGGCCTACGTGCGCGGCTGGACGCTGCGCGACGGCAGTGCGGTGACGATCCGCCCGATCCGGCCGGAGGACGAGCCACTGCTGGTGGCCTTCCACCGCACTCTCTCCCAGGAGAGCGTGTATCTGCGCTACTTCCACATGATGTCGCTCAGTGCGCGAACGGCCCATGAGCGCCTGATCCGGATCTGCTTCACCGACTACGCCCGGGAGATGGCCCTGGTGGCGGATCGCCGCGATCCCGCCAGCGGTGAGCACGCGGTGCTGGCGGTGGCGCGCCTGAGCCGGATCCACGGCCGCAACCAGGCCGAGTTCTCGATGCTGGTGAGCGATCCGCATCAGCACCAGGGGCTGGGCACCGAGCTGCTGCGGCTGCTGCTGGAGATCGGCCGCGACGAAGGCCTCGAGCGGGTCACCGCCGAGGTGCTGCACGAGAACCGGGCGATGCAGCGGGTGTGCGAGAAGCTGGGCTTCCGCCTGCGGCCCACGGCGGAGCTGGTGCAGGCCTGGATCGACCTCACCTGACTCTCCGGCGCCGCCCGCGCCGGCGCTGACAGCGATCCCGCAGCCCTCAAGTGGCGCCGCTTGCCTCCAGCAGGGCACCCACGTGGGCGGCACAGGCGCTGGCCAGGCCGGCCAGGTCGTAGCCCCCCTCCAGGCTCGACACCAGCCGCCCCTCACAGTGCCGCTCGGCGATCGCCAGCACCTCCCGGGTGAGGCTGGCGTAGTCGGCGTCGTGCAGCCGGAAGTCGGCCAGGGGGTCGCCGAGGCGGCCGTCGAAGCCGGCGGAGATCAGCACCAGCTCCGGGCGGAAGGCATCGGCCGCCGGCAGCAGCCGGCTGTGCACAGCCTCCAGCACCGCCGCCCCGTCGCTGCCGGCCGGCAGGGGGCAGTTGATGGTGAACCCCTCGCCGGCCCCCTCGCCCCGCTCGTCGACGCGACCGCTGCCGGGGTAGAGGGGCCACTGGTGCGTGCTGAAGAAGAGCACGCTGGGATCGCGGCGGAAGATCGCCGCGGTGCCGTTGCCGTGGTGCACGTCCCAGTCGACGATCAGCACCCGGGCCAGCCCGTGCCGCGCCTGGGCGTGGCGGGCGGCCACCGCCACGTTGTTGTAGATGCAGAACCCCATGCCGCGGCTGGGTTCGGCATGGTGGCCGGGGGGGCGCACCGGCGCGAAGGCCTGGCGCACCGTGCCCGCCAGCACCGCATCCACGGCCGCCATCACGCCGCCGGCCGCCAGCCGCGCCACCGCCTCCGACTGCTCGCACAGCGCCGTGTCTCCGGTGGAGAGCCAGCTGTTGCCATAGGCGATGTCGCGGCTCACGGTATCGAGGTAGCGTCGGCTGTGGCAGCGCAGCAGGGCCTCGTCGTCGGCCGGGTAGGGCTGGATCGGGATGCAGCGCCGCAGCAGCCCTGCCTGCGCCAGCCCGGCCAGCACCGCCGAGAGCCGCTGCGGACTCTCAGGATGGCTGGGGCCGGGGTCGTGGTCGCCATAGCGGGGGGAGAGCACCAGCCCGGTGCCCATGGCAACGGTGCCTGGGGACCCCTCCACCGATCGTTCGCCAGCTGCGCCCAGTATGCGAAGGCCGATCACGGTTACAACGGTGCACCACGGGGCCGGGCCAAACCCCGCGGGCCTTGCTAGTCAGGAGGGGTCGCCGGCGGGAAGCGGTGGTTGGTGTGCGGCCCGAATCCGCGTCAGTGCCGCCCCGGGGGGTGGCAGAGGAGCGCATCGCCCAGCTGATCCGTCGCCAGGGCGGCCGAGCCGATGCCCTGATCGAGGTACTCCACCAGGTGCAGGAGCTGGAGGGCTATCTCAGCCCGGCGGTCCTGGGCCAGGTTGCCCGGGGCCTCGCTCTGCCCCTCAGCCGGGTGCAGGGGGTGGCCAGCTTCTACCACCTGTTCCGGCTGGAACCGCCCACGCCCCACCGCTGTGCCGTGTGCCTCGGCACCGCCTGCTTCGTGAAGGGCGCTGCCGATCTGGCCCGGGCCCTGGAGCGCCAGCTGGGCGTGCGGCTCGATGACGGAGCCGGCAACGGGATCTGGGCGCTGCAGCATGTGAGCTGCCTGGGAGCCTGCGGGCAGGCGCCGGTGCTGGTGGTGGACGGGGCGATGGAAACCCGCCTGCCGGTGGATGAGCCGGAGGCCCTGCTGCAGCGGTTCGCCGCTGCCGGTCTGCCGCAGCCGGATCCCGCCGCGCTGGGCGAGCCATGGTGAGCGACGCGCCGACCACGATCCGCTGCTGTGACGCCAGCGGCTGTCGTTCCGCCGGCGGCGAGGCGCTGCGCCACGCCCTGGAGGACGCCGCCGCTGGGGGTGCCGCCGCCGGGTCGCCGCGGATCAAGCCGGTGGGCTGCCTGGGGCTCTGCGGCCGCGGGCCGCTGGTGGCGGTGGATCGGGCCGATGGGGAGAGCCGGCTCTACGGCGGGCTGGTGCCGGAACAGGCCAGGGCGCTGCTGCTGGAGTGCAGCGCGGGCGCGCCGGCCGTCTCCCCCCTGGCGACCCACGCGATCGCCGCCACCCTGCCGTTCTTCGCCCTGCAGCGGCCGGTGGTGCTGGAGAACTGCGGCCGGGTGGATCCCGGCTCGATCGACGACGCCATCGCCCATGGCGCCTACCGGCAACTGCGGCGCGTGCTCGACACCCGCACGCCGGAGCAGGTGCGCGAGCAGCTGAAACGCAGCGGTCTGCGGGGCCGGGGCGGCGCCGGCTACCCCACCGGGCTGAAGTGGGACACGGTGGCCCTGCAGCCCCCTGGCCCGCGCACCGTGGTGTGCAACGCCGATGAGGGCGACCCGGGGGCGTTCATGGACCGCAGCGTGCTGGAGAGCGACCCGCACCGGCTGATTGAGGGCATGGCGATCGCCGCCTTCGCCGTGGGGGCGCACCAGGGATATGTGTATGTGCGGGCGGAGTATCCGCTGGCGATCGAGCGCCTGCGGCTGGCGCTGCGCCAGGCCCGCTCCCGGGGCTTCCTGGGCCCGAAGGTGGCGGGCAGCGCCTTCGATCTGCGGCTGGAGGTGCGGGTGGGGGCCGGGGCCTACGTGTGCGGGGAGGAAACGGCGCTGCTGGCCTCGATCCAGGGGCAGCGCGGCACCCCCCGGCCCCGCCCCCCCTATCCCGCCCAGCAGGGTCTCTGGGGGGCGCCCACTCTGATCAACAACGTGGAGACCCTCAGTGCGGTGCCCGCGATCCTGCGGGAGGGGGGCGACTGGTATGCGGCGATGGGCACCGCCACCAGCAAGGGCACCAAGGTGTTCGCCCTCTCCGGTGCGGTGCGTCACACCGGCCTGGTGGAGGTGCCGATGGGCACGCCGCTGCGCACCGTGGTGGAGCTGATGGGCGGCGGCACGCCCGATGGCGGCCCGGTGAAGGCGGTGCAGACCGGGGGGCCCTCCGGCGGCTGCATCCCTGCCCCCCTGCTCGACACGCCGGTGGATTACGAGAGCCTGCTGGCCCTCGGCTCGATGATGGGTTCGGGCGGCATGGTGGTGATGGGCGAAAGCACCGCGATGCCGGAGGTGGCGCTGCACTTCATGCGCTTCAGCCGCAACGAGAGCTGCGGCAAGTGCCTGCCCTGCCGGGCCGGCACCGTGCAGCTGGAGGGCCTGCTGGCGCGCTTCGTGGAGCGGCGGGCCGTGGCTGAGGATCTGGCACGGCTGGAGGAGCTGTGCGCGATGGTGCGCTGCACCAGCCTCTGCGGGCTGGGCCAGGCCGCCCCCAATCCGGTGCTGAGCACCCTGCGCCATTTCCGCGGCGAATACGAGGCCGCCTGCCGCGAACCGGCGATCTGTGAGCCCCGAACGGCCTGCCGCGTGCCGGCCGCCGCGGCGCCCGGAGCCGTGCCATGAGCGTGGTCACCCTGAAGGTGGACGGCCGCGATGTGGCGGTGCCCGAGGGCGCCACCCTGTTGGATGCCGTGCGCGCGGCCGGGGCGTCGGTGCCGGTGCTCTGCCATCTCGATGGCCTCACGCCGGTGGGGGCCTGCCGCCTCTGCCTGGTGGAGATCGCCGGCGGCCCCAGGCTCCAGCCCGCCTGCACCACCCCGGCCGCCGAGGGGCTGGAGGTGTGCACCCACAGCGAACAGCTCGGGCAGTTCCGGCGCATGGCGGTGGAGCTGTTCTTCGCCGAGGGCAACCACGTGTGCGCCTTCTGCGTGGCCAACGGCAACTGCGAACTGCAGGCCGTGGCGGTGGAGGTGGGGATGGACCACTCCCGGTTCCCGTACCAGTACCCGCCGCGCCATGTGGATGCCTCCCATGGGCAGTTCGCCATCGACCACCACCGTTGCATTCTCTGCACCCGCTGCGTGCGGGTGTGCGATGAGATCGAGGGGGCCCATGTGTGGGATGTGGCCAACCGCGGCAGCCACTGCACAATCGTGGCCGGGCTCAACCAGCCCTGGGGTGAGGTGGAGGCCTGCACCAGCTGCGGCAAGTGCGTGGATGTGTGCCCCACCGGCGCGATCTTCCGCAAGGCTGACACCACCGGTGAGAAGGATCCCCACCGGGAGCGGCCCGAGCTGCTGCGCACGGCGCGGGAGCGGCAGGTATGGCACAACCAATGAACTCCCCCGGCCCCAGCCCCGGCACTGGAGCCGGCACTGGCACGGCCCCCGCCGCAGACGCCAAACTCCGTTTCGCCACCGTGTGGCTGGCCGGCTGCAGCGGCTGCCACATGTCGTTTCTCGATCTCGACGAGTGGCTGTTCGAGCTCGCCCGGCACGTGGAGATCGTGTATTCACCGGTGGCCAGCGACGTCAAGACCTACCCCGAGGGCGTGGATGTGTGCCTGGTGGAGGGAGCGGTGGCCAATGCCGACAACCTCGAGCTGGCGCTGCGGCTGCGGCAGCGCACGCGGCTGGTGGTGTCGTTCGGCGACTGTGCCGTCACCGCCAACGTGCCGGGGCTGCGCAATCTCTGGGCCGGAGTGGACGGCGGCAGCCGTCGCAGTGTGCTGGATCGGGGCTATCTGGAGCTGGCCGACACCGGCGCCCAGCATCCCCATGCCCCCGGCATCGTGCCGGAGCTGCTGGAGAGGGTGCTGCCGCTGCACGAGGTGATCCCGGTGGATCTCTATCTGCCCGGCTGTCCACCTTCAGCGGAGCGGATCCGGGCGGCGATCGAGCCCCTGCTGCGCGGCGAGCGGCCGCTGCAGGAGGGCCCCGAGCTGCTGCGCTTCGGCTGAGCCCAGAGCCCCATGGGATCCACCGTTCCGTCATGACCCGCACGATCACGATCGATCCGGTGACCCGCATCGAGGGTCACGCCAAAATCACCCTCCACCTCGATGCGGCGGGGCATCTCGCCGACGCCCGCTTCCATGTGGTGGAGTACCGCGGCTTCGAAACCTTCTGCGAGGGCCGGCCGTTCACCGAGATGGCGGGCATCACGGCGCGCATCTGCGGCATCTGCCCGGTGAGCCACCTGCTGGCGGCGGCGAAGACCGGCGACAAGCTGCTGGCGGTGCAGGTGCCGCCGGCGGCGCGCCAGCTGCGACGGCTGCTCAATCTGGCCCAGATCTGCCAGAGCCATGCCCTCTCGTTCTTCCATCTGAGCAGCCCCGATTTCCTGCTGGGCTGGGAGAGCGACCCGGCGAAGCGCAATGTGTTCGGCCTGATGGCGGCCGATCCGGAGCTGGCGCGGGCGGGAATCCGGCTGCGCCAGTTCGGCCAGAAGGTGCTGGAGCTGCTGGGGGGGCGCAAGATCCACGCCGCCTGGGCGGTGCCGGGTGGAGTGCGCACGCCCCTCAGCGCCGAGGCGCGGGCGTGGATCCTGGAGCGCTTGCCGGAGGCCAAGGCCACCGTGGCTCTGGCGCTGGAGCTCTACAAGCGGCTGCTGGATGGGCCGCTGCAGCGCGAACAGCGCACGTTCGGGGACTTTCCTTCACTGTTCATGAGCCTGGTGGCAGCTGATGGCGGCTGGGAGTGCATCGAGGGGGCGATCCGGTTTGTCGACAGCACGGGGCGGATCGTGGCCGATGGCCTCTCGGAAGATGCCTACGCCAGCTATCTGGGGGAAGCGGTGGAGAGCTGGAGCTACCTCAAGTTCCCGTATTACAAGCCCCTGGGCTATCCGGAGGGGATCTACCGGGTGGGGCCGCTGGCGCGGCTGAACGTGTGCGAGCGGATCGGCACGGAGTGGGCGGATGCGGAGCTGGCGGAGTTCCGGGCCCGCAGCGGCACGGCGGCGAGCGGCGGCCGCATCGTCACGTCGTCGTTTGCGTATCACCATGCCCGGCTGGTGGAGATCGTGGCCTGCCTGGAGGGGATCGAGCAGCTGGTGAACGATCCCCAGCTGCTGGTGGGCCGCATCCGGGCGCGGGCGGCGTTGAATGCCAACGAGGCGGTGGGGGTGAGCGAGGCCCCCCGGGGCACGTTGTTTCACCACTACCGGGTGGACAACGACGGTCTGATCACCCGCGTGAACCTGATCATCGCCACGGGTCAGAACAACCTGGCGATGAACCGCACGGTGACCCAGATCGCGCGGGAGTTCATCCCCGATCCGGTGCCTGCCGGGGCCGAGATCCCGGAGCCGTTGCTCAACCGGGTGGAGGCGGGCATCCGCTGCTTCGATCCCTGCCTGAGCTGCAGCACCCACGCGGCTGGCCAGATGCCCCTGCGGATCACGCTGCTGGATGCCGGCGGCCGGGTGCTGGCGGAGCGGCTGCGGGATTGACGGCTGGGCGTTCTGCTGATGCCCCGGGCTGGTGAGGAGCATCTCCTCCCGCTCCCGTTGGGCCTGAACACGGTGTGGGAATCCTGTGGTGATGGCCAGGAGCTTGCGGATGTCGAACCCCACACGCCCTGCGGGACTGATTCAGCGCTACCGCGAGGAACTTCAGGCACGCCACTACGCCCGGCGCACGGTGGCAACGTATGAGCAGTGGCTACGGCGCTTCCTGCGATTCCACCAGCTGCGCCATCCTCGGGAGATGGGCAGCGAGGAAGTGAATGCCTTCCTCACCCACCTGGCTGCGGACCTGCACGTGAGCGCCTCCACCCAGAACCAGGCCCTGTCAGCGCTGTTGTTTCTGTATCGGGAGCTGCTGGAGCGCGATCTGGACCTTGAGGGGGTGGTGCGGGCAAGGGCGAAGCGTCGGTTGCCGGTGGTGCTGAGCCAGGCGGAGGTGAGAGCAGTGAGGAGAGAGCTGGAGGGTGATCCGGCCCTGGTCGTGGGACTGCTCTACGGCGGCGGACTGCGGCTGATGGAGGCACTGCGCCTGAGGGTGCAGGATCTTGATTTTGAGCGGAAGGAGCTCACCGTGAGGGATGGCAAGGGCGGGAAGGATCGGCGGGCGATGCTCCCCGCGAGCCTCTGCGAGGCTCTGCAAGAGCATCTTGAACATGTGCGCCGCCGCCATCAGCAGGATCTGAATGAGGGCTGGGGAGCGGTTGCACTGCCCTATGCCATGGCGAGGAAGTACCGCCATGCGGATCGGCAATGGGGCTGGCAGTGGGTGTTTCCCCAGCGAAACCGCTGGAAGAACGAGGCCACGGGGCAGGAAGGACGCCACCACCTGGATTCGAGCAACATTCAGAAGGCGGTGAAACAAGCCGTGCGTCGCGCCGGCATCAACAAACAAGCTGGTTGCCATACCTTCCGCCATTCGTTTGCGACTCACCTACTTGAACGAGGGCAAGACATCCGAACCATTCAAGAACTACTCGGTCATTCGGATCTCAACACCACCATGATCTATACCCATGTGCTCAAACGCGGCCCGATGGGCGTGATCAGCCCTGCCGATCCTCTGTAGGGAAGCCCTGAAAGACCAAAGAGCATCGGAGCGCTCCCACAGCTCCGACTGAGAACTCTGCGAGCAGGCCAGTGGTGTGCGGGCTTTCCAGAGGTTTCTTAGAACTCAGTCAGAGTGGATATCAGATCCGCGAACCACTGTTCAACCTGAACCCTATTGCATGCAACAGGTGTCTGACGCTACATTACCCTTTGCAGGTCCCTTAGGTTGACGAAACAGGGTGACCTCGGTATCATGGTTCACAGAAACCATCTAAATAGCGTTAGGCGTCAAAAGTAATGCACCTTCCCACGCGAAAGCCATGGAGTCCACTAAAAGTAGTTGGCACTTTTCTTGTGCTTGCGATCGCCACGCTCCTGATCTTCATTGGGTGGAAGTATTGGCTTTTCACGGGAGGAATCTTCAGAACCTCCAGCTTCGACGAGAAAGAGTGGAAATCACTGAATAGAAGAACCTCCGACTTTTCTTGCTATCGCGGTGGAATGGCAAACGACATCAAGACTAACGTCCTTCGCGTCGGTCAGTCACGTGCTGAGGTCGAGAAGTTGCTTGGAAGTCCCGATAGCAACAAAGGTTCGTATCACGAGTACATCCTTGGCATGTGCAGCGGGCTTCAATGGGACTTCGATACTCTCGACATTTCCTTCAACGCGGAAGGCAAGCTGACCAATGTTCGTATCGTTCAGCACTAAATTGGGCGCAGCTGGGTGTCCCGCGCAGTGACGCCTAACCCTTCCATCGAGGGGGACGCCCAAAGGCTAGCGCCTTTGGTCGCCCCTCATGTCAAACGTTAGCCTGCTTTGAGTTTCGCCCGTTCCAAATATTCGGAGACACACATGCACTATTTGCTTACGTTGTTTTCTTTCGTTCTGCTAGCGTCCCCGCAAGCACAAGCATGTCGAGGCCCCAGCATGGAGAACACTTTATTTTTCAAGGCGATATCCAATCCTCCAGCTGGTGCAGACGTAATTGCAAAGGTAGCCTTGTTGGATGTGACCGTTATGGACTTCTACAAAGGTGAAGCGACAGCAAAGGTGTTACAGGTTATAGGTCCTGCTGAGGCTAGAGTCCATAAAGGCGACATTATTTCCCTTAAATACCTAGTTTCAAGTTGTGGCCCTTATGACCAAAGCGGCCATGTAGGCACCATCGTTGCCAAGGCAGTAACCGACTGTTCAGGCCGTCTAGTGTGGCATCCGTACACGTACCGCGTTTCTGACGGTACATTCTGGGCACCATCGATAAACAAGTAGCGTGGGTGGCATGGGCATACTGTGGCTATTCGCTATACAGCTTAATAATCTAGTCAACCCGACAGTCAAAAAGCCTCGCTTTTTTCCTGCCGGTTACTTTTGTCGTTCGAAGGTTCGGGGGGAAGGTCGAAGGCATCGCCGTGAATTCAAGGAGCATGGCAACAAGTGTGCAGTAGGCGACACTATCTTTTGCACAGTCGATTGTCCACTCGGATGCTTGAGGTCAAGATCCTTCTCAACGACTCTGATCTGAGCTAAGTTGAGGAGAGAACCTGGATACAGGCATGACTACAGCATCCGCCTACACAGCTGTGATTCGACAGGATGGACCTTGGTGGATTGGATGGATGGAAGAGGTTCCTGGCGTGAATGCTCAAGAACTGAGTCGCGAAGCGCTTCTGGAATCACTGAGAGAGGTACTGCGCAAAGCACTGGAATTCAATCGTCAGCATGCATGAGAAGCTGCCGGCCCAGGGGCTGAGGAGCTGGCCTTGCTCCTGTGAAGCGTAGAGATCTGCTTCGCTACCTCAGCAGCTATGGATGTGAACAGATCTGCCGGTGAAACCATTTGCCTCAAGCTCCTCCACGACTGCGATGCGGACACGCTGCTGCGCCTGCCCACCGGCATCTTCTATGCCCAAGGCGTGAAGGCCAATGTGCTCTTCTTCGATCGCCGCGCCGGCAGCGCCCAGGCCGCCACACCCGTCGCCTCCCCCTCTGGGTGTACGACCTGCGCACCAACCAAGCACTTCACCCTCAAAACCAAACCGCTGCAGCGCGCCGACCTCGACGAATTCGTGAGCCTCTACAGGCCCGGCGCCATCGCCCAGCGCCAACCCACCTGGAGCGAGGCCCACCCCGAGGGCCGCTGGCGCTGCTACGACCTCGAAGACCTCTTCGCCCGCGACAAGATCAGCCTCGATCTCTTCTCGCCCAAGGACGGGAGCCTGCTCGATTCCGACACCCTGCCCGACCCCGACGCGATCGCCGCCGAAGATCACCGAAGACCTGCCCAGCGCCCTGGAGCAGATGGAAGAGATCCTGGGGGACCTCTGGAGCCGTCGCCGACGTGATCGCCATCGCTCCTACACCCCGATCAGTGCCTCCAGCGCAGCGGTCACATCCGGCTGGCGCATCAGCGCCTCGCCCACCAGCACCGCATCCGCTCCGGCGCTCTGCATCCGGTCGAGGTCGTCGCGGCTGAACAGGCCCGATTCACTCACCAGCAGGCAGCCCCGCTCGCGCAGGCGGGCTCCGAATCGGGCCATCAGCCGCTCGGTGGTGGCCAGATCCACCGTGAAGCTGGCCAGGTCGCGGTTGTTGATGCCGATCAGGCTGCCGGCACCCGCAGCGGTGAGGGTGTCGATCGCCAGCACCCGTTCCAGTTCCTCCTCGTCGTGCACCTCAATCAGAACCGCCAGTCCCAGGCTTCGGGCCACCTTGTGCAGGTAGCGCAGATCAGCGTCCGTGAGGATCGCCGCGATCAGCAGCGCGGCGTCCGCCCCCGCCGCCCGGGCCTGCACCAGCTGATAGGGGGTGAGGATGAAGTCCTTGCAGAGCAGGGGCACATCCACCACCTGGCGCACCTGCACCAGCACCTCGAAGCCACCCTGGAAGAACTCCCGGTCGGTGAGAACCGACAGGCAGCTGGCGCCGCCGGCCCCATAGCCGCGGGCGATCGCCTCGGGCTCGAAATCCTCGCGGATCACCCCCTTGCTGGGGCTGGCTTTCTTGATCTCGGCGATCACCGCCGGCTTGCGGCAGCTGGCCCGCAGGGCGGCGATGAAGTCGCGGGTGGCGGGCAGATCAGCCACCTGGCGCTTGAGCTGCTCCAGGCTCACCCGCTCCCGGGCAGCCGCGATCTCGCGATCCTTCGCCCACACGATCTTCTCGAGGATGTGGCGCGGCTCGGCCTCCTCGTGGGGGATGGCGTATTCCAGATGGGCCACCCTCACCTTGGGGTTGGGCGGGCGGCGACGGATCTCCATGGGGGTCTCAGCGGAGAGGGGGGACGCCTGGGAATTGGCGTTCAAGCGGCGACGGCCATCGCCGCCTGTTTGTAGGCCACTTCCACCACCTCGCTCAGGGTGGGGTGGGTGTGCACCTCACTGGCCAACTGGCTGACGCTCTGGCGGCGGGCCACGGCATTGGCCACCTCCTGGATCAGATCGGCGGCGTGCAGTCCATAGATGTGGGCACCCAGAACCTCGCCGCTGGTCTTGTTGAACAGCAGCTTCATCAGGCCGTCGCTTTCGAGCTCCGCCAGGGCCTTGGAGTTGGCCTTGAAGTAGCTGCGCACGGACCCCAGCTCGAAGCCTTCCTGGACCGCCAGGGCGCGAGCATCGGCTTCGCTCAGGCCCACCGAGCTGATCTCGGGATGGGTGAAGGTGGCTGCCGGGATCGAGCGGTAGTCGATCGTGCGCGGATGGCCGAGGATGTTGTCCACCGCCACGGTGCCCTGGGCGGCGGCGGTGTGGGCCAGCATCATCTTGCCGGTCACATCGCCCACCGCCCACAGATGGGGCACGGGTTCGCCGTTCACCAGCACCCGCATCCGCTCATCCACGGGGATGAAACCGCGGTTGGTGTCCACACCCAGGGCGGCCAGGTTCAGCTCCTTGCTGCAGGGCACCCGGCCGGTGGCCACCAGCACCGCGTCCACCTCCAGGGTCTCCACCGGCTCGCGGCTCTGCATGTCCACCAGCTCGATCGTCACCGGACAGCCGGGCGTCACCGTCTGGGCCAGCACGCCGGCGCGGGCGTCGATGTCGCGGCCGTCGATGAGATGGCGGGCGGCGATCCTGGCGATGTCGGGATCGAAGGTGGGCATCACCCGATCCAGGGCCTCGATCATGGTCACCTCGCAGCCCAGGGCCGTGTACACATCGGCGAACTCCAGGCCGATGTAGCCGCTGCCGATGATCGCGATCCAGCGGGGCAGCCACTCCAGGCTCACCGCCTCGTCGCTGGTGAACACGGTGCGGCCGTCGGTTTCGATGCCGGGCGGCACGAAGGGATCGGAGCCGGTGGCGAGGATCACGTCACGGGCCCGGTAGGTGCGCTCGACGCCGCTGCCGGCCTCGCGCACCACCACCTGCTGGTGGCCGGCCAGGCGGCCCGCGCCCCGCAGGATCGTGGCGCCCGCCCGCTCCAGGGTCTTGGTGAGGTTGGCGCGGATCGTGGCCACCAGCTGGTTGGCATGGTCGGCGATCCTGCGGCGCTCGAAGCGCACCGGCGCGGCGTGGATGCCGAAGCCGGCCAGATGCTCGGCATCGGCCAGCTCGCGCACCCGGCCGCTGGCGGCCAGCAGGGCCTTGGAGGGCACGCAGCCGCGGTTCACACAGGTGCCGCCCATCTCGCGCGATTCGACGATGGCGACGCGCAGCCCATGGTCAGCCGCGTGCTTGGCCGCATCGAAGCCGCCGTAGCCGGCTCCGATCACGATCACGTCGAAGTCGAAGGCGGCAGTGCCGTCACCGGCCAGACCATCGCTGGCATTCGAGGGGGTGTCGCTCACCGGGCCGCTGCGCAACTGGGCGGCATTCTCCCCCGTCATGGCGCCGCCCACGGTTCGGCACCCTGCAGGCGCTGGCGCCAGCGTTCCAGCAGCAGCGGTGCTGCGGCCACGGCCACGTTGAGCGATTCCACCGCGGCGCTGTGGGGGATGGTGACCCGAGCGGAGGCGAGCGCCTCCAGCTCGGGCGCCAGGCCGGCCCCCTCGTTGCCCAGCAGCAGCGCGGTGGGCCGGGTCCAGTCGAGCTGCCAGTAGGGCAGAGGCCGGCGCCCGGCGCCATCGACCGCATCGGTCACCACCGCCGCCACCAGCTGCGTGCCGGCGGCCGTCAGCCCCCGCAGGCGCATCCCCAGCTCCGGCCCCTCGCCGCGCCACAGCGGCAGGGCCAGGGCGGCCCCGGCCGAGGCCCGCAGCACCTTCGGCTGGTGCGGATCGGCGCCGTCGGCCAGCCAGAGGGCGTCAACGCCCGCCGCCAGGGCGGTGCGCATCAGGGTGCCCAGGTTGCCGGGATCCTGGAGGCGGTCGAGGGCCAGCACGAAGGAGAGACCGTTGGCGGCCGGGGCCGTGGCAGGTTCGGGCGCGGCCAGGCTGAGCACCACCCCGTCGGGCTGCTCGGTGGTGGCCACAGCCGCCAGCACCTCCGGGCTGACCAGAACGGGCTGCGCCGGCAGCGGCAGAGCCCCCAGCAGGTGTCCGTGGCGGTTGAGCCACTCCTCGGTGCAGAGCAGATCCCGCGGCATCAGACCCAGGCGCGCCACCTCCTCGAGGAGGTGGGTGCCCTCCGCCAGCACCAGCCCCGCCTCGCGCCGGCCGCGGCTGCGATGCAGGGTGCGCAGCCGCTTCACCAGGGGGTTGCGACGGCTGGTGACCAGAGCGGACGTCGGCTCCACGCTGCTCCCAGGGGGCGGGTCGGGGAGATCAGAAGGTCTGATGGCGGCGCACCTTCAGACCCTGGTGAATCTCAAGGGTGCCCTCGCGGAGATCCAGGCCGGCCACGGCCGCCAGCTCGCCCTTCACGCCCTCGGACTGGAGGTGCATCACCAGTTGACGGATCAGCTCGTTCTCGACGGTGGTCTGGTCGAGAAGGTCGGGGGTGAGGCTTTCCAGAAACTTACCCAATTTCGAAGCGACCACCTCAGGGGCATTGGTGATCTTGAGAATGATCATGGGTTGGATGCGGATGGGGAGACTTGAACTCCCACGACATTGCTGCCACTAGTACCTGAAACTAGCGCGTCTACCAATTCCGCCACATCCGCGTGGCACCCGCCGCAGCAATTGCCGCTCGAGCTGATCAAGCTTACGACATCGCCCACCGCGACACCACCTGGCCCTGACACCCCTTGCCCGCCACACCACCTTCCCGCCGAGCGGTCGAGCCAGTTCCGGCTGCGGCCTTCTAGACGGTGCCCGCTTTTGTTGTCAAGATCCCTTTGCACGCGGGAGGACAGCCGACGGATGACACTGACTGCCATCCCCTCCCAGGTGCTGCTCAATCCGGTGCTGCAGATCGCCGGCGGCCGTGCGCTCAGCGGTGAGCTGCAGGTGAGCGGAGCCAAGAATTCGGCCCTCGTTCTGATGGCCGCCTGCCTGCTCACCCGCGAGCCGATCCGGCTGCGCAACGTGCCCCCCCTCACCGACATCACGGCGATGGGTGAGATGCTGTCCTGCCTGGGCGGCCGCGTCACCCGCAAGGGCGACTGCCTGGAGCTCGACGGCGACCGCGTGAACAATTCCACCGCTCCCTACGAGCTGGTGAACAGCCTGCGGGCCAGCTTCTTCTGCATCGGCCCCCTGCTCGCCCGCACCGGCATGGCCCGGGTGCCGCTGCCCGGGGGCTGCCAGATCGGCAGCCGGCCCGTGGTCGAGCACGTGCGCGGCCTCAAGGCGATGGGAGCCCAGGTCACGATCGAGCACGGTGTCGTGCACGCGGTGGTGCCCGGGCGCGGCCACCGGCTCCAGGGGGGGCGCATCCACCTCGACTGCCCGAGCGTGGGGGCCACCGAGACGCTGATGATGGCTGCAGCCCTCGCCGACGGTGAGACGGTGATCGAGAACGCCGCCCTCGAGCCCGAGGTGGTGGATCTGGCCGGCCTGCTGATCGCCATGGGAGCCCGGATCCGGGGGGCCGGCACGCCCACGATCGCGATCGCCGGGGTGGAGCGCCTGCACGGTGCCGACTACACCGTGATCCCAGACCGCATCGAGGCCGGCACCTTCCTGCTCGCCGCCGCGATCACCCGCTCCGAGCTGCGGGTGGCGCCCCTGATTCCCGAGCATCTCGGCGCCGTGCTCACCAAGCTCGAGGAGGCGGGCTGCCACCTCCGTCACGACGGCATCGGCACCCTGATCGAGGCCCGGGAGATCCGGGCGGTGGATCTGCGCACCCAGCCCTTCCCCGGTTTCCCCACCGACCTCCAGTCGCCGTTCATGAGCCTGCTGGCGACGGCCCAGGGCACCAGCGTGATCACCGAGAACATCTTCGAGAACCGCATGCAGCACGTGGCCGAGCTGCAGCGCCTGGGTGCCGCCATCCGGCTGCAGGGCAACACCGCCTTCATCGAGGGTGTGCCCCGGCTGAGCGGCGCTCCGGTGCAGGGCACCGACCTGCGCGCCTCCGCCGCCATGGTGCTGGCGGGGCTGGCGGCCGAGGGCATCACCACCGTGCGCGGGCTCGAGTACCTCGATCGCGGCTACGCCAACCTCGAAGCCAAGCTCACGGCGGTGGGTGCCTGTCTGCAGCGCGTCTCCGCCAACAGCGCGATCCTGCAGGCCGCCTAAGCTCGCCCTTGCGGGAGCGTGCCGGAATTGGTAGACGGACTCGACTCAAAATCGAGCGCCCTCGGGCATGTGGGTTCGAGTCCCACCGCTCCCATCTCCGCCGTGATGGACACCTACGCCCGCCTGCCGGTGGAGTTGGTGCGCGGCAAGGGAGCGTGGGTGTGGGACAGCGCCGGCCGGCGCTATCTCGACTGCGTGGCCGGCATCGCCGTCTGCACCCTCGGCCACAGCGACCGCCGGCTGCGGCGGGCGCTGCACCGTCAGCTCGGCCGGCTGCAGCATGTGTCGAACCTCTACCGGATCCCCGAACAGGAGCAGCTGGCGGCGGCGATCACCAGCCGCAGCTGCCTCGACCGGGTGTTCTTCTGCAACTCCGGCGCCGAGGCCAACGAGGCGGCCATCAAGCTCGCCCGCAAGCATGGCCATGGCGTGCGGGGCATCGAGGCTCCCCTGATCCTCACCGCCCAGGCCAGCTTCCACGGCCGCACCCTGGCGGCGGTCACGGCCACGGGCCAGCCCCGCTACCACCAGGGCTTCGAGCCGATGGTGCAGGGGTTCCGCTACTTCCCCTACAACGATCTCGCCGCCTTCGAGAGCCTGCTGCGCAGCTGCGAGGCCCAGGGCCCGGCGGTGGCGGCGGTGCTGGTGGAACCCCTGCAGGGGGAGGGGGGAGTGATCCCGGGGGATCCGGCCTTCTTCCGCCGCCTGCGCGAACTCTGTGACGCGCACAGGATCCTGCTGATCTTCGACGAGGTGCAGATCGGTGTGGGACGCAGCGGCGCGCTCTGGGGCTATCAGCACCTGGGCGTCGAACCCGACGCGATCACCCTCGCCAAGGGGCTGGGGGGCGGCATCCCGATCGGCGCCCTGGCGGTGAAGCGGGCCTTCGACCACTTCCGCCCCGGCGACCATGCCAGCACCTTCGGCGGCAATCCCTTCGCCTGCCGCGCCGGTCTCACCGTGCTGGCGGAGATCGAGCGCCGCGGGCTGCTGCGGCACGTGGGCGCGATGGGGGAGCTGCTGCGGCAGGAGCTGGCCGCTCTGGTGAGCCGTCACCCCAAGCTGCTGCAGGGCAGCCGCGGCTGGGGCCTGCTCCAGGGGCTGGTGTTGCAGGCGGATGCCCCCGCCGCCCCCGAGCTGGTGAAGGCCGCCCTGGCCGAAGGGCTGCTGGTGGTGCCGGCCGGCAGCCAGGTGGTGCGTTTCGTGCCCCCCCTCACCATCCGGCCCCGACAGCTCCGCGAAGCGGTTCAGCGGCTGGAACGGGCCCTGGGGCGCCTGGGCTGAGCACCCTGGATCCCTTCGCCGACCTGATCGCGCCCTTCAGCCGGCGGGGTGTCGACCTGGGGCTCGGGCGCCTGGGCGCGGCCCTGGCGGAGCTGGGCCACCCGGAACGCCAGTTCGAGGCGGTGCAGGTGGCCGGCACCAACGGCAAGGGTTCGATCTGCGCCTTCCTGGAGGCGGGGCTCACGGCGGCGGGAGTCCGCTGCGGGCTGTACACCTCCCCCCACCTGATCAGCTGGACCGAGCGGATCCGCATCGACTCCACGCCGATCGCGGCAGCGCAGCTGCGCCGGATCCTGGAGTCCCTCCAGCCGGTGGGCCTGCGTTTCGACCTCACCCCGTTCGAGCTGGTGACGGCGGCGGCCTTCGTGGCCTTCGCCGAAGCCGGCGTGGCGGTGGCCGTGCTTGAGGTGGGGCTCGGCGGCCGGCTGGATGCCACCACCTGCCACCCCCGCCGCTCCCTGATCGGCTTCGCCGCGATCGGCCTCGACCATGCCGAGGTGCTGGGCCCCACGGAGGCGGCCATCGCCGCCGAGAAGGCGGCGGTGCTCAGCCCGGGCTGCCGCGCCTTCAGCGCCCCCCAGCGCGCTGATGTGACCGCCGTGCTCAACCGGGAGGCCCAACGCCTGGGGGCGGAGCTCCAGTGGGTGAACCCGCTCGAGCCGGCCGGCTGGACGCTGGGGCTGCCGGGCGCGGTGCAGCGCAGCAACGGCGCCGTGGCCCTGGCCCTGTTGCAGGCGCTGGCCAGCGAGGGCTGGCCGATTCCGGCGGCGGCGATGCGCCGCGGCCTGGCGGCCGCCCGCTGGCCGGGGCGCCTGCAGCCCTGGCGCTGGCGCGGCCGGGCCCTGCTGCTGGACGGGGCCCACAACCTGCCCGCCGCCGAGCGGCTGCGGGCCGAGCTGGACAGCGATCCCGGCCGCCACGGCCTGAGCCCGGGGCCGCGCCACTGGGTGATCGGCCTGCTGGCCAGCAAACAGGGGCCCGCCCTGCTGGAGGCCCTGCTGGCGCCGCTGGACCGGGCCTGGCTGGTGCCGGTGCCCGGCCACACCAGCTGGGAACTCCCCGCACTGCTGGCCGCCAGGCCCGCCCTGGCGGGGCAGCTGCTGGCAGCACCGGACCTGGAAACCGCACTCCTGGCCGCCGGCGAAGCCGCACCGGGGCCGGTGGTGGTGGCCGGCTCCCTCTATCTGCTGGGCTCCCTGCTGGCAGGCTGAAGGCAGCCACCGCCTGGTCTCGATGCCGATGCCTCCGCCCCCCCGGCCCCCGGCCCTGCAGCGGGTCCGGACCCTGGCCCTGCTGCTCGGCCTGCTGCTCAGCGCCGCACTGGGGCTGGCGGCGCCCCCGGCCCTGGCCCTCGACACCCGCGGCGGCACCGGCCTGAGCGAGCAGGCCCTGTTCCAGACCTCGGTGGATTACACCCTCACCAACCAGAGCGAGGCCGATTTCAGCGGCCAGCAGCTGGCCAACACCTCCTTCGCCGGGGTGGTGGGCAGGCGGGCCACCTTCGCCGGTGCCAACCTGCACGGGGCGATCCTCACCCAGGGGGCCTTTGCGGAGGCCGATTTCCACGCCGCCGATCTGAGCGATGCCCTGATGGACCGGGCCGACTTCAGCCACACCGATCTGCGCGACGCGGTGCTCACCGGCGTGATCGCCTCCGGCAGCAGCTTCACCGGCGCCCGGGTGACCGGGGCCGACTTCAGCGATGCCCTGATCGACCGGGCCGACCAGCGGCTGCTCTGCCGGGACGCGGAGGGCACCAACCCCGTGACCGGCGCCGATACCCGCACCTCCCTCGGCTGCTCCTGAGGCGGCCGCCCGGGCAGCAGCGGGGCTGCGTTCAGCCGCTGCGCTCCAGCCAGCCGCGCAGCTTGCCCGGGTTGAGCAGGCCGGCCGGATCGTGGGCCGCCTTGGCCGCCACCTGGTCGGCGTCGATCACCCCCAGGCCGCCATCCTCCACGGTGAGCACGTGAGGATTGAACACGAAGGCACCGAGCTCGCGGCAGTGCTCGATCAGGGCGGCCAGCGCCTCCGGCCCCTGCCAGCGCAGCAGCGGCAGGCAGGCCAGCCGGGCCGACCCCTGATGGCGCACCGCCTCCAGGTGCCAGAGCAGCTGATCACCCCAGCGCCGCCGCAGAGCCGTGAGGCAGGCGTCCTCGGGCTGAGGCAGCAGCATCTGCAGATAGGTCCAGTCCGGGTGCTGGGCGCGCCAGTGCAGGGTGGTGTGGTTCCAGGTGAGTTCGCGCAGAGGCAGGCCCCGGCCCTCCCCCTGGGGGGCCTGCCAGAGCATCCGGCCGCCCTGGCTCCGCAGCCAGCCGGGCAGGGCCTCGAGGGCGGCCGGCGCCGCCAGCAGCAGCAGCCGCGGCTCCCCTTCCGGCGCGGGGCAGCCCGCCGGCCAGGGCAGGTCCCGGCAGATCACGCCCTCCAGCAGGCAGAGGGCATTGAGCTCCAGGGCCGTGCTCCCCAGGCCGCGGGCCGCCTCCAGGGCCTGCCCCCAGTGCGCGAAGCCCACCACCAGCTGCTGCCAGGCCACCGCTTCGCAGGTGGGCAGGCGCAGGGCGGTGAGGATGCCGTTGGTGCCGTAGGCGTGGTTGAGGGGCTGGCTGGCGCTGGCGTCCAGCCGCAACAGCCGCGGCTCGGGCTCCACCGTCACCACTTCCACCCCGAGCAGATTGCCGGGATCCCGCAGGAATCCCCAGCGGATCGAACCGATGCCGCCGGAGCCGCCGGCGATGAAGCCGCCGACGCTGGCGCTGCGGTAGGTGCTCGGGGCCAGCCGCAGGGCCCGCCCCCGGGGGGCCAGCTGCCGGTCGAGCGCCGCCAGGCTGCAGCCGGGCTCCACCTCCACCACACCGCTGCCATCATCCAGCTCGCGCAGGCGCTTCAGGCCGGTGAGATCGAGCACCACGCCCCCCTGCAGGGGCACGCACTGTCCGTAGTTGCCCGTGCCGGCGCCGCGCAGGGTGAGCGGCACGCCGTTCCGGGCACAGGCCCCGGCCACCAGCAGCACGTGCGCGAGCCGGGTGGCGCGCACCACCAGATCCGCCCGCCGGCCGCGCAGCAGGGGCACCAGCACCGGCGAGTAGTCGAAGCAGTCGCGGGAGCAGCGCTCCAGCTCGGCGGCAAGGGCGTGGGGGCTGTCGGCCGCGAGTGGCCCCAGCACGGGCAGGGAGGGGTCGGCCGCCGCCAGCTCCGCCGCCAGGGCCGCGATCGGCGCGACGCCGGCAGGGCCGACCGGGAAAAGGGAGCTCATCGGCAGGGCGACAGCAGCGGGGAGGGGGCCTCGCTGGCGGGCGGCTCCAGCCAGGTGCCCCGGCGCAGCACCCGACGCTGGGGAGGCCGGCTGAGCAGCCCGTTCCAGTCGGCCACGCCGAGCACCACCAGGTCGGCGGGGGCGCCGGGGCGCAGCACGCCATCCCAGGCCAGCCCCAGCAGCCGCGCCGCGGCCGTGGTGAAGGGGGCCAGCCCCTGGCGCTGCCAGGGCACCAGATGAAAGGCCACCACAGCGAGCCCCAGCACGCTCAGCGGGTCGAAGTCGCCGCCGGGGAACCAGGGGTCCTGCACGTTGTCGCCTCCCACCGCCACGGCGACCCCGGCCCGCTGCAGCGCCGCCACCGGGGCCAGGGGGCGCAGCAGCGGGGTGCCCTCGGGGCGGCGGCCCAGCAGCCAGAGGTTGGTGGTGGGCAGGGCCACCACCGCCAACTCGGCGGCCGCCAGCCGCTCGCAGAGGCGCTCCAGGCGGGGGCCGTGCAGCAGCCCGAGGCTGCTGGCATGGCTGCAGGTGAGCGGCAGCGCCAGCCGCTGCTCGAGCACGGTGTCTGCCAGCAGGGCCACGCCCCGGCCCGGCTGGCGGTCGCTCTCATCCACGTGCAGATCCACGCCGGCGCCCAGGTGCTCCGCCAGCCGCAGCAACTGCAGCAGCAGCCGTGGTTCCTGCGTCCCGATGCGGTATGGAGGGCCGAGCACCCCGCCGAGCAGGCCGCCCGCAGCGGCCAGCTCGCCTGCCCGTGCTTCACCCTCGGCCGTGGCCCAGTGCTCAAGCGGCGCCAGCCACACCAGCTGCAGCTCGATGCGTCCGCGCCAGCGCTGCTGCAGCTGCCGCAGGGCCTCCCAGCTCGGGGCCGCCGCGGGGCCCACCCCATCGACATGGCTGCGGATCGCCCGCACACCATGGCGCCAGGCGAGCTGCAGCGCCCGCTCCCCCCGCTCCAGCACCGCCTCGGCCGTGCGTTCGCTGAACTCGCGGCGGTTGGCGGCCAGCGCCGCCTCCATCGTGCCCTCGCGGTTGGGGAACGCCGCCGCCGTGAAGGCCTTGTCGAGATGGGCATGGGGCTCCACCAGGGGCGTGAGCGCCAGCGGCAGCGGTGGGGCCGGCGGTGGCTGCGGCAGGGGCTCGATCCGCTCGATCAGGCCCCCCTGCCAGTGCAGCCGCACCGCCAGCAGGCCGTCGCCGTCGGCGGCGGGCCAACCCGCGGCGGCCGGATCGAGCAGGGACCGGGGCATCCACACGGCCAGTGACCCCCGGGCGGAGCCGCCCATCAGCGGCGGTCCTCACCGGTGCTGATCATCAGGAACTGGCCGGCCAGTGCCAGGGTGACCGTCTCGTAGCGGGGCAGGGTCACCGTGTTGAACAGCCGCTGGCCGCCGAGCCGGGTGCGGTAGAGGCTCCCCAGGCCGAAGTTGGTGCGGCTGCTGTTCTGAAGGGCGAACCGGCCAAGCAGCGCCTGCTGGGAACTCACCAGCTCGGGACAGTTCCGCAGCAGCATCCCGAGGCCCAGCAGCATGCCATCGGCCAGGCAGATCTCACGGGTGATGGTCTCCACCAGCCGCCTGCCGGCGAACTCCTGGTACTGCTCAGGGCCGGGGTTGGTGAGTGCCAGGCCGACGGCGCCGAGACCGGACGCCACGGCGAGCCCGGCGCTGATGGTCCTGGGGGCGGCCATGCGATCGGTGGTTCTGCGGTAAGGGATCGCTTGGTACATTGGCACCGACCACGGCGGGCGTCGCCAAGTGGTTAAGGCAGCGGCTTGTGGCGCCGCCATTCGGGGGTTCGAATCCCCTCGCTCGCCCTTCCTCGACCCGGTTTCCCGCGGTCGGCCAGGTTTCCCCGTCGGGCTGGTTGCCCGCCGTCGCGCCTGTTCGCCGCCGTTGCGCCGGCTTCAGGCCGCCAGCAGGGCATCGAGCAGTTCCGCCGCGCCCCAGCGCACCGGATCGCTGCAGGGCAGGCCCGTGGCCGCCCGGGTGGCCTCGATCGCTGCCCGGGCTTCCGCCGCTGGCAGCAGGGCCGTGTTCAGCGCCACCGCCCCCACCCGGGGGGAGCGGCCGTCCGGCCGGGCCAGGGCGGCGATCGCCTCGGTGGCGGCGATCAGCGGGGCCAGCGCTGGCAGCGGCAGCTGCGGCAGCCCCTTGGGATGGCGCTGGCCGGCCCGGTGCACCAGCAGCAGATCGGTGGGCTGGCTGCCGCGGATCAGAGGCAGGGTGGCGGAGGAACCGGGATGGCAGAGGGAACCCTGGCCCTCCACCAGCAGCCAGTCCTCCGGGCCCAGATCGGCCCCCGCCGCCAGCACGGCCGCTTCGACAGCCCCGGCGGCGTAGTCGACGCGCACGGCATCGAGCGCCACGCCGCCACCACTGATCAGGATGCCCGCCTGGCCGGTACCCACGAAGCGGGCCCCCAGGTCACGGCGGCGGGCTTCGCGCTCCAGCTCCAGGCAGGCGCTCATCTTGCCCACCGCCATGTCGCTGCCCACCGCCAGCAGCCGCCGGCAGGGCAGGGCGGCGGCGCGCGCGGCGGCCACCGTGAGCCCCGGCGGCTCCACCCGCAGATCCCAGATCCAGGCATCGGGATGGCGCAGGGGAGCCAGGCCGGGGTCATCGCCGATGCGGCTGTGCAGGCCGCTGGCCACGCTCAGCCCCGCCCGCAGGGCCGCCGCCAGATCGGCCCGCACCGGATCGGGCAGGCGTCCGCCGGAGGGGGCCAGGCCCACCACCGCCACCTCGGGGCCGAAGGGCAGCGCCGCCGCCAGCGAAGCCACCACCGGCACCTCCCGCCCGATGCCGGTGACCGCCTGCAGGGGGCGGCCGGCGTGGTCGGGGTCGATCACGGCCACGATCGGCCCGCTGCGGTAGCGCAGCATCGCCAGGCCCGTCTTGCCGGCCAGGCCGGCGAGCCCTCCGTGCTGCAGCAGCACCACGGGCTGGTCGGGGCCGAGGGGGCCGATCACGGGCCCGCCCCCGAGCCTGCCGGCAGCGGAGGCGCCGCGGTGGCGATGCCGAGGCCGGGCCCGGCGGGCGGCACCAGCCGATCGCCGACCAGGGTGAGCCCCGTGAACGGATCGTCCACCAGGTTGAGATGGCTGTCGAGGTCGGGCCAGCGCACCAGCGGCAGCAGCTGGGCGGCGGCGCCGTTGAGCAGGGAGCCGTCGGAATAGCAGCCCAGCATCACCCCCAGCCCCAGCCGCCGGGCCGTGCGGGCCATCAGCAGGGCCTCCGCCAGCCCGCCGCTCTTGAGCAGCTTGATGTTCACGCCGTCCACGTAGGGGGCCAGGCGCAGCAGATCGGCCAGGTCCCAGCAGCTCTCATCGGCCACCAGCGGCAGCGAGCAGTCGAGCTCCAGGGCGGCGAAGGCGGCGGTGTCGGCCTCGGGATCCACCTGGGGCGCCACGGGCTGTTCCAGCAGCACCACCCCGGCCCGCTCCAGATCCCCCGCCATCGCCCGGGTGTCGACCACACTCCAGCCACCGTTGGCATCCACCTGCAGTTCGCAGGGCGCACCGCTGGCCTGGCGCCGCCGCTCGATCGCCTCGGCCACCGCCGCCAGCAGGGCCCGGTCGTGCTCGAGCCCGGCCGGGCTGCCGAGCTTGAGCTTGATCCGGGTGGCCGGCAGCTGCCGCCACCAGCGCTCGAGCCGCGCCAGCACCGCCGCGGGTTCCCCCAGCCCGAGGGTGACGCTGGTGGCGGCGCAGGCCACCGCATCCAGCCCCCAGAGCCGATGCAGCGGCAGCCCCAGCCGCTTGCCCCACCAGTCGTGCAGCGCCAGATCCAGACCGCAGCGGGCCGGGGGACTGAGCTCCGCCAGCAGCGGCTCCAGGGCCTGCAGGGGCTCCGGCTGCAGGGGCTGCAGCCGCGGTGCCAGGGCGGCCAGCTCGACGGCGAGGGCGGCGGTGTCGTGGCGGCGATGGCCGGTGTCGAAACCACCGGTTTCACCGAGGCCGCGGATGCCGTGGTGGTCGATCACCACCAGCAGGTGCTCCACGGCGGCGGTGCTGCCGCGGCTGATCGTGAGCGGCACGGCCTTGGTGAGCGGGAAACGGCGCAGATGGCAGCGCATGGCATGACCCGGGCAACGGACCGGCCGGGGTGACCACGCTGCCATGGTCCGGGAGCCGGGTCTGTCAGGCTTGAGCCCCTTCGGCGCCAGGCGCGATGGTCTGCCCCAGGATTCCGGTCTCCATCGGCGAACTGGTCGACAAGATCACGATCCTGGAAATCAAGGAGACGCGGCTCGATGGTGAGAACCGCGCGCACGCCCGCCGCGAGCTGGAGCTGCTGCGGGCGGAGCTGGCGGCCGCGGGGGCTGCCCCCGAGCCGGGCCTGCTCGACGATCTGCGCCGCGTGAACCTGGCTCTCTGGCAGATCGAGGACGACATCCGCGAGCACGAACGCCGCCAGGATTTCGGCGCCGGGTTCATCGCCCTGGCCCGCTCCGTGTACCGCAGCAACGACCGGCGCGCGGCGCTCAAGGCCCGGATCAACGGGCTCTGCGGCTCGGAGATCGTGGAGGTGAAGTCGTATTCGTCGTACGACTGAGGCCGCTGGCGCGATGGCGGAAACTGGAGCCATGAGCGCCACCGTTCCCCTCACCGCCCGCCCCAGCGACGCCGGCCCCGAAGCCGGGCCCGGACGGGATCCGGCCGGCCGCGGCAGCTACTGGATCACCACCTTCGGCTGCCAGATGAACAAGGCCGATTCCGAGCGCATGGCCGGCATCCTGGAAGCGATCGGCTACCGCCCGGCCGAGGAGGAGCAGGTCGCCGATCTGGTGCTGTACAACACCTGCACGATCCGCGACAACGCGGAGCAGAAGGTGTACAGCCACCTGGGGCGCCAGGCGCTGCGCAAACGGGCCAATCCCCACCTCACCCTGGTGCTGGCGGGCTGCGTGGCCCAGCAGGAGGGCGAGGCCCTGCTGCGGCGCGTGCCGGAGCTGGATCTGGTGATGGGTCCCCAGCACGCCAACCGGCTCGGCTCCCTGCTGGAGCGGGTGGAGCAGGGCCAGCAGGTGGTGGCCACCGAGGCGCACCACATCCTCGAAGACATCACCACCGCCCGCCGCGAGTCGACGGTGTGCGCCTGGGTGAACGTGATCTACGGCTGCAACGAGCGCTGCACCTACTGCGTGGTGCCGTCGGTGCGGGGCCGCGAGCAGAGCCGCCCGCCGGAAATGATCCGGCTGGAGTTGGAGGGCCTGGCGGCCCGCGGCTTCCGGGAGGTGACCCTGCTGGGCCAGAACATCGACGCCTACGGCCGCGACCTGCCCGGCATCACCCCCGAAGGCCGCCGTCAGCACACCCTCACCGACCTGCTGCGCTTCGTGCACGGCGTGGAGGGCATCGAGCGGATCCGCTTCGCCACCAGCCACCCGCGCTACTTCACCGACCGGCTGATCGACACCTGCGCCGACCTGGAGAAGGTGTGCGAGCACTTCCACATCCCGTTCCAGAGCGGTGACGACGACGTGCTGCGGGCGATGGCCCGCGGCTACAGCGTGGATCGCTACCGCCGCATCATCGAGCGCATCCGCGCGCGCATGCCCGACGCGGCGATCAGCGCTGACGTGATCGTGGCCTTCCCCGGTGAGAGCGACGCCCAGTTCCGCCGCACCCTGGCGCTGGTGGAGGAGATCGGCTTCGACCAGGTGAACACCGCTGCCTACTCGCCGCGTCCCGGCACCCCCGCCGCCGACTGGCCCGACCAGCTGGCCGAGGCGGTGAAGGTGGAGCGCCTGCGCGAACTCAATGCCCTGGTGGAGCGCCAGGCCCGCGCCCGCAGTGCCCGCTACCTGGGCCGCAGCCTGGAGGTGCTGGTGGAGGGTCCCAATCCCCGCGACCCGGCTCAGATGATGGGCCGCACCCGCACCAACCGGCTCACCTTCTTCCCCGGCCGCAGGCCCGACGGCTCCGCGATCGCCGCCGGCGCACTGGTGGCGGTGGTGATCGAGCAGGTGCGCCCCTTCTCGCTCAGCGGCAGACTGGCCTGACCGCCAGCCCCGCATGAGCAGCCCCCCCACCCGCGTCGGCCTGATCTTCGGCGGGGCCTCCGGGGAGCATGCGGTGTCGGTGCGTTCGGCCGTCACGATCGCCGCGGCCCTGCGGGAGGGCGATAACGGCCGTCGCTACGGGGTGCAGTGCTTCTACATCGACCGCGCCGGCCGCTGGCATGGCTCGTCCCTGGCCGAGGCCGTACTGGCCCAGGGCACACCGGCCAGCGACGCCCAGCTGGAGGGCAGCCCCGCCCGCCATGGCTTCAGTGGCTTCCCCGCCGGGGCGCTGGAGGTGGAAGTGTGGCTGCCGGTGCTGCATGGCCCCAACGGCGAGGACGGCACCATTCAGGGGCTGCTGACTCTGATGCAGGTGCCCTTCGTGGGCTCCGGGGTGCTGGGCTCGGCGGTGGGCATGGACAAGCTGGCGATGAAGGCCGCCTTCGCCGCCGCCGGCCTGCCCCAGGTGGCCTACGCCGCCGTGGCGGCGGCCGATCTGGAGGCTGACGCCCCGGGGCTGCTGGCGCGCCTGGAGGGGCAGCTGGGCTACCCCTGCTTCGTGAAACCCGCCAACCTCGGTTCCTCGGTGGGGATCAGCAAGGCCCGCAGCCGGGCCGAGCTGCGGGCCGGCCTGGAGGCGGCGGCGGCCCTCGACCCTCGGGTGGTGGTGGAGCAGGGCGTCACGGCCCGCGAGCTGGAGTGCGCCGTGCGCGGTGGCGGGCGGCGGCCCCTGGAGGCCTCGGTGCTGGGGGAGATCCGCTTCGACGCCGACTGGTACGACTACGACACCAAGTACAGCGAGGGGCGCAGCCACACCGTGATCCCGGCCGCGGTTCCCCCTGCCCTGGGTGAGCGGGCCCGGGCCCTGGCTCTGGCGGCCTGCCGGGCGGTGGGGGCGACGGGCCTGGCGCGGGTGGACTTCTTCCTGGGCGCCGACGGCACGCTCTGGCTCAATGAGATCAATACATTCCCGGGCTTCACCCGCCAGAGCATGTATCCGCTGCTCTGGGCCGCCAGCGGCATTTCACTCCCCACATTGCTGGGCGAGCTGATTGAAGGGGCGAGAGAATGGCACGCGCGCCCGCCGCTCGCAGGAGTCCTGCAATGACCCACGGCCTGCTCTGGCTTCCCCTGCTCCTTGTGTTCGTCCTGCTCACCAGCCTGGGCTGGCTGGAGCGGCGGCGCCAGCGGCTCTTCCGGGAATGGGCCGAGGGTGCCGAGCTGGCCAAGCTCGACAGCTGCGGCGCCGCCCGACTCGTGGACGGGGTGCTCAGCTGGAGCACCTTCGAGTCGGGGGTGCTCAAACCCCAGGGCTCCTTCGTGATCAAGAAGCTGGAGCTGGTGGAGCTGCTCTCCCTCGGCTCTGGCGAGGCGCCGCTCACCGAGGAGTCCCAGGGTGCCTGCCGGCTGCGCCTGGTGGGCGGCGGCGAGCAGAAGGATCTCCCCTTCGCGGATGCGGAGCGGGCCCGCCGCTGGATCGATGAACTCATGTCACGGTCCCGCTGCGAGTTGTGAGCGTGGCACCAGGGGTCGACCGCCGGCGTCAGATCCGCCTGGAGCGGCGCCGGGAACGGCTCCGCAATGGCTGGCGGCTGCTGGTGTTCGGCATGATCGCCGCTGGAGCCGGCTACGGGCTGCTGCGCTACGGCTGGGTGCTCCAGGGGGCCGACCAGGTGGAGGTGCTGGGCAGCCGCCAGGTGCAGCGCGACCAGGTGATCGAGGCGGCCGGGCTGCGCTTCCCCACACCGCTGCTCAGCCTCCAGCCGCGACGTCTCGCCACCCAGCTGGGGGCGGCCCTGCCGGTGGAGCAGGTGCAGGTGAGCCGCCTGATGGCACCGCCCCGGCTGCGCGTGGCCCTGGTCGACCGCGAGCCGGTGGCCCACGCCCAGCGGCGCACCGGAACCGGGCTGGAAAGCGGCTACGTGGACAGGCTGGGGAACTGGATGAGCAGCCGCCAGACCGTGGACCTGGCCGCCACCAGGCCGCCGACGCTCGGCGTGGTGGGCTGGCAGCCGCGCCACCGTGGGGTTCTGGCCGTCCTGCTCGGCCAGCGCGCCAGCCTCGGCAGCGACCTCCAGGAGATCCGCTTCGATCCCAACGGCGGCCTGTGGCTGCGCACGGCTCGCCTGGGTCTGGTGCGCATGGGTCCGCCCGATGGGCAGCTGTCCCAGCGTCTGGCGGTTCTCAGCCACCTGAGCCGGGAACTGCCGGGCCGGACGCGTGGTCAGGCAGTCCGCTCGATCGATCTGAGCGATCCCCAGCAGCCCGAGCTGGGGCTGCCGGCTGGGGCCGGCCGCGCCGCGGTGTCCCTTTCGACCCGCCCTGACTGACATCCACCCCCCCCAGCGCAGGCGGGGGAGGCACGCCAATGTGTTGCGTCCTGGACGCAAACGCGCGAATGTGTGGAATCGCGCCTTGGATCCAAGCTTTCCAAAGACATAATGCAGCCGCAGCTCAACGGCCCAGACGCTTCGATGCAGCCCTCCGCTCCGACGGCTTCCAGTAACGGCATCGTGCCCAGTCAGTCGGCCCGCATCGAGGTGATCGGCGTCGGCGGAGGCGGCAGCAACGCGGTGAACCGCATGATCGCGTCCGACCTGCAGGGGGTGGGCTATCGGGTGCTGAACACCGACGCCCAGGCCCTGCTGCAGTCGGCGGCCCCAAAGCGCTTCCAGCTCGGTCAGAAGCTCACCCGTGGCCTCGGCGCCGGTGGCAACCCGGTGATCGGCCAGAAGGCTGCCGAGGAATCCCGCACCGAGTTGCAGGAATCGCTCCAGGGCACCGACCTGGTGTTCATCGCCGCCGGCATGGGCGGCGGCACCGGCACCGGAGCTGCCCCGATCCTGGCGGAGCTGGCCAAGGAGGTGGGTGCCCTCACGGTGGGCATCGTCACCAAGCCTTTCGGGTTTGAGGGGCGCAAGCGGCTGCGTCAGGCCGAGGAGGGCATCGCCCGGCTGGCGGAGCATGTGGACACCCTGATCGTCATCCCCAACGACCGGTTGCGCGACGCGATCGCGGGAGCCCCCCTCAACGAGGCCTTCCGCGCCGCCGACGACGTGCTGCGCATGGGCGTGAAGGGCATCAGCGACATCATCACCAAACCGGGTCTGGTGAACGTCGACTTCGCCGATGTGCGTTCGGTGATGGCCGACGCCGGCACCGCTCTGCTCGGCATCGGCGTGGGTTCGGGCCGCTCCCGCGCCAGTGAGGCCGCCCAGGCGGCGATGACCAGCCCGCTGCTGGAGGCCGCCCGCATCGATGGCGCCAAGGGCTGCGTGATCAACATCAGCGGTGGCAAGGACATGACCCTGGAGGACATGACCACCGCCTCGGAGGTGATCTACGACGTGGTGGATCCTGACGCCAACATCATCGTCGGGGCGGTGGTGGACGAAAAACTGGAGGGCGAGATCCACGTCACCGTGATCGCCACCGGTTTCGAGATCGCCAGCCCCTACCGCAGCGAGCGTGCCGCGGCCCCGGGCCTTTCCTCCGGCAGCGCCTTCACCCCGGCCGCCGAGGAAAGGGGCGCCAAGATCCCTCCGTTCCTGCTCAACCGCCAGGGCAACCCGGAAAGCTGATCCTCACCCGGCTGCGGCGCGCTGCAGGGGCACTGGTGCTGAACCTGCGGCCGTGAACCTGCCGCTGTGCATCTGCCGCTTGAAGCCGGCCTGGTGAGCCTGCGCCGGTGAGGCTGCGCTGGTGAGGCTGACCTTGTGCGTCTGCCCTCGATGGGGCGGCCGCGTTGAAACCGCACTCCTTCCCCATTGCACCTTCCTCTCTGTTGCTTCCAAGCGGCTGCCTCCTCGCTGAGGCTTTTCGCCGATGCTGCGGCGTTGGAGCGGACGGGTTGCACCTGCCTCGTTGCAGATTCCCTGTTGCCGCTTCTGCGCACCAACATCTCCTGCCAAACCACCGCGATGGAGACCATCGGGATGTTCCGGGCCGCCAGCGGCTGCGGCATGGGGTGACCCGGAGTCCACGCCTGCCCTGAGCATCCCGTGTGGCTGCTCCCTTCCGGTCCTGACCAGATTTGGGCGTCGGAGCCGCATGGGTCCGAGTCGATTGGATGCTAGCAATGCAGATCCCTGCCCCCGGACCGTGCCCCTGCGCCCCGCCGACCTGGCCACGCGCAAGCAGGCCGGATTGCCGATCGCGGTGCTCACCGCCTGGGATGCCCTCTCGGCGGCGCTCGTGGCCGAGGCCGGCGCCGACGCGGTGCTGGTGGGCGACTCCCTGGCGATGACGGTGCTGGGCCACGCCACCACCCTGCCGGTGACGCTCGAGGAGATGCTGCACCACACCCGCGCCGTGGGCCGGGGCCTGACGGCGGCCTGCGGGCCCGGGCCGCAGCCGCTGCTGATCACCGATCTGCCTTTCCTCAGCTACCAGTGCGGCGCCGATGACGCCCTCGCCGCCGCCGGCAGGGTGCTCAAGGAAACCCCGGCGGCGGCCGTGAAGCTGGAGGGGGCGGAGCCCGAAACCCTGGCGGTGATCAACCGGATGGTGCGCTGCGGCATCCCGGTGATGGGCCACATCGGCCTCACCCCCCAGAGCGTGCACCGCCTCGGCTACTGTCGCCAGGGCACCGATCCGGCCAGCCAGGAACGGCTCTGCCGCCAGGCCCATGCCCTGGCGGCGGCCGGCTGCTTCGCGCTCGTACTCGAGCATGTGCCCGATGTCCTGGCCGAGCGGCTCAGGGCGG
>Ga0315900_10000428_pt1 | contig 74696 bp, 56 predicted proteins | sample LakEriMetagenome_FD_203521 | JGI IMG/M metagenome (GOLD analysis project Ga0315900, IMG submission 203521) | Freshwater fungal communities from buoy surface, Lake Erie, Ohio, United States - Buoy 12 MA114 | ecosystem: Environmental > Aquatic > Freshwater > Lake > Lake biofilm | place: USA: Lake... | reverse complement strand
CTAATCTTCGCCAGTTCATTATAGACTTCAATGTAACCATTCAAAATCACCTTTTGGTAGTTGAATAAAGCTTCTTGTTGTGCAGCATTTGCAGATTTAAACTCTGCTTTTATTGCGTTGCGATTTACTAGAGGCGCAATCAAGCCGCCAGCGGCAGTATAAGCCAGTGACTGAGGCAGTAAAACTGCTTTGTAACCCTGAAAACCTAACATTCCCGTTATGTTTAATGACGGATAAAATGCTGCTTTCGCTGCCTTTAAATCGGCTTTTGAAGCCATTAATTCATATTCTGCTTGCCTTAAATCAGGACGGTTTTTTAATAAATCGGAAGGGATACCTGTATTGGGAACAATGCTTAAAGGTTTATTGAAATCCGTCTTCTCACGCTTGATGGTTTGAGGATAACGGTTTAATAAATAATTTATCCGGGTTTCAATCTCAGTAATACTTTGCAAAGTTTCATATTCCAAAGCTTTTGAACTGTTTAGTTGAGCTTCAAATTGTTTTACTTCTAATTCATTTGCAACGCCTGCTTCTTTTTGTACAGAAACTAAATCAAAAGCACTCTGTTGAATTTTAATTGACTCACGAATGATTTCCAACTCATTATCTAATCCAAGCAATTCATAATAAGAGTTGGCAACTTCAGCAATGAGATTCGTAGTAATAAGATTCTTACCTTCTACACTTGAAAGATAACGAGCTAAAGCAGCACGTTTTTTATTTCTCAGTTTACCCCACAAATCAATTTCCCAGGATGCTTGTAAACCCATGTAATAGTCGGGTAAATAGGTTGGGATAATTTTACCGGATTCAATTTCAGTTGTTCGATTACCTGCATCATCCATTGTATAGTAACCAAATCTGCGACCTAAATAATTTACATTTGCATTTACGCTTGGAAATAAAGCCCCTTTACTTGAACGAACATAAGCTTTTGAGGCTTCCATTTTTTGTAGAGCAATGTGTAAATCAAGATTGTTTTTTAAAGCCATATCAATTAATTCTATCAAATTGGGATCAGTAAAATACAGCTTCCAATCTATGCTCGCAGAATTAGCTGTATCCTTCACATCAGAAAAGGATACAGGCATGTTTTTAATAGCGTTATTTTCTAACGGTTTAGTGGTTTTGCAACTTGTAGCAAGGATAAATAATGCCAAAGTGTAAACTGTTATAGTATTTCTAAATTTCTTCATAGTTTAAATTACTTCGGTGAATGGTTTTTCTTCTTTCGTACCTTTTTTTGAAAATTTTTCGGCTATCGTTGCAAAAATCACATAAAGTCCGGGAATAATAACGACACCAAATATTGTCCCAAATAACATACCTCCTGCTGCTGCTGCTCCAATGGTTTTATTACCAACCGCTCCTGCACCACTTGCAAATAATAGCGGTACTAAACCAGCTATAAAAGCAAAAGAGGTCATTAAAATAGGGCGTAGCCTTTCTGTAGCTCCTTCGATGGCTGCTTGCAATGGTGTTTTACCTTCCCTATGCCTAAGCGCAGCGAACTCAACAATTAAAATGGCATTTTTACCTAATAAACCAATAAGCATGATCATTGCCACTTGTGCATAGATGTTGTTTTCTAAACCCATCATTAATAATAGCAGGAACGCTCCAAAAATTCCGGTGGGCAATGAAAGGATAACCGGCATTGGTAATAGAAAACTTTCGTACTGCGCTGCTAAAACTAAATACACAAAGAGTAAACAAATTATGAAAATGTAAATGGCTTCATTTCCTGCTTGTACTTCATCTCGTGTAATACCTGCCCAATCAATATCGTAACCCTTTGGTAATTTTGCTTTAGCAACTTCCTGAATAGCTTTAATTGAATTGCCGCTACTATATCCTTCATTTGCTTCGCCATTTAATTCGGCTGATGGATACATATTGTAACGTGTAATTTGATCTACTCCATACATTTTTTCTACACTCATAAATGCAGATAATGGAACCATTTCTCCTTTATCATTTTTAACGGTTAGTTTTAAAATATCGTCAGGCTTTGCTCTATATTGTGGCAATGCTTGTACCATTACTTTATACATTTGTCCGAAACGAATAAAATTTGTTGCATACTCGCTTCCTAATAAAGTTTGTAAAGTTGCCATTGCATTATTTACAGTAACGCCTTTTTTAGCTGCCATGTCGTTATCAAAGTATAGCATGAATTGCGGATAACTTGCGTCAAAAATGGTAAAGGCACTTGCAATTTCAGGACGAGCTTTTAAATCGGACATAAATTGATTTACAACTTTTTCCATTTCTTTAAAATCTCCTCGTCCCGTTTTGTCTAGCAATCTTAATTCAAAACCGCTGGCATTACCATAACCCGGAACTGCAGGAGGTGGAAAGAATTCGATATTTGCATCTTTAATATGCTTTGTTTTTTCAACTACGAGTGCAATAATATCATCAACCGATTCTTTTCGGTTATCCCAACTTTTTAAATTGATTAAACAAGTACCGTATGTTGCACCTGTACCATCTGATAAAATATTTGTACCTGCTAATGAAGAGACAGATTCAATGGCATCAATTCCTTCGCATACTTTTTGCACTTCGTTTACAACAGCTTTTGTTCGTTCTAAAGTTGAACCTGATGGTGTATTGATACTTGCATAAAACGTACCTTGATCTTCATTTGGAATAAATCCCGATGATAAAAAACGACCTAACAATCCAGTACCAAAACAAAAAATAAGTAAAATAGAAAAGGTTACTACTCTTCTATTAGCTATTAAGCCTAATAATGCTTGGTACTTTTTTGATAAGCTATTGTACCATTCGTTGAAACCATCGTAAAAGCGTGTTAGTTTATTTTTTTTCTTGTGTTGTTGATGAGGATTTTTTAATAGCATGGCGCACAATGCAGGCGTTAATGTTAATGCAATAACACCTGACAGCACAATAGCAACAGCCATTGTTAAAGAGAACTGTCGATAAAAAATACCTGATGGACCCGACATAAAAGCAACAGGAATAAATACTGCCGACATTACTAAAGTAATAGCGATGATTGCTCCGCTAATTTCTTTCATGGCTTGTTCAGTCGCTTTCATTGCGCTTATACCTGATTTTTCCATCTTGGCATGTACAGCTTCTACCACAACAATGGCATTATCGACTACAATACCTATGGCAAGTACTAATGCAAACAATGTAATGAGGTTTAATGAGAAGCCCATTAATTGCATAAAGAAAAGTGTTCCGATTAATGAAACTGGAACTGCTATCGCAGGAATAATGGTTGAACGAAAATCTTGTAAGAAAATAAATACTACTAATGCCACTAGTAAAAACGCTTCAATAAGTGTTCTAACAACTTCGTGAACAGAGGCATCTAAAAAGCGAGATACGTCGTAACTTACCTCATAATCCATTCCTTTTAGAAAGGTGGATTCTTTCATTTCCTCTAGGCGTTTTTTTACTTTACTAATTACCCTACTTGCATTAGAACCCGGTAATTGTTTTAGCATCACTGATGCCGCAGGTTTACCATTTAATTTTGCTTCAACGTCAAAGTATGTTGTTCCAAATTCAACATCTGCTATATCTTTTATTCGCAATATTTCTCCATTTTCATTTGCACGAAGTGGAATGTTTTCATATTGCTCTTTTGTATTGTACTTACCTGTATATTTAATTACATATTGTAATGCTTGAGCTTTTTTATCTGAACTTTCGCCAACCTTTCCCGGTGCAGCTTCTATATTTTGTTCATCTAATGCTTCTAATACTTCGGCTGTAGAAATATTGTAGGTGAGCATTTTATCGGGCTTTAACCAAACACGCATGGCATATTCTTTTGCGCCTAAAATATCTGCATAACCAACGCCTTCAATACGTTTTAAATCAGCCAATATATTAATGTCGGCAAAGTTGTACAGGAATTTTTCTTGTAAAGCGGTGTCTGTACTATAAATGTTTAAGTACATTAACATCGCATTTTCTTCTTTGGCTATTTTTACACCATTTCTAATTACTTCCGCAGGAAGTTCGCCCATCACGGCAGCAACTCTATTTTGTACGTTTACCGCAGCTACATCAGGGTTTGTTCCTACTTCAAAAATAATTTGAACTACACCAACACCATCATTTCCTGCATCGGATGACATGTATTTCATGCCTGGTACTCCATTTATAGCTCGTTCTAAAGGCACAATAGCTGCTTTGGTAACTGTTTCTGCATTTGCCCCAGTGTATTCTATTGTAACATTTACCTCTGGAGGTGCGATATTTGGAAATTGAGCCATTGGTAATTGCGTTAATGCTAACGCACCCAGTAATGTGATAATTAGAGATATGACAATAGATAGAACAGGTCTATGTATGAATTTTGAAATCATAATACTTTATTATTAGTTTAATATTAACCTGATTTATTTTATTTGTTGCGATAGCATTTCTTTATCAGAGATTAATTGAGGAACTATTTTATCCCCTTCTTTAACTCGTTGTATGCCCTCGTATATTATTTTATCTGTTGGTAATAAACCTGATTCAACTACATATAAAGATGGTAACCTAAATTTTGGTACAAAGCTTTTCATGTGTACAACATTGTCTTTATCTACTACAAACACATAGTTTATTTCTTGAATTTCAAATGTTGATTTTTGCGAAATGATCATCGCATCTTTTAATTCATTTCTTAAACGCACTTTGCCGCTAGAGCCGTGTTTTAAAATACCTTCTGGGTTTGAAAATCTTGCTCTAAACGCTATGTTTCCTGTGGTTTTATCAAATTCTCCATCAACTGTTTCAACAAAACCTTTTTGCTTGTGGAGTTGGTTATTTGCTAAAACTAAGCTTACTTGATTTTTTTCTTCTGAAGTTTTTATAGATATAAAATCTAAGTATTCCTTTTCAGAAACATTGAAGTAAGAGAAGACCTCTTTATTATCAGAAATAGAAGTTAGTAATGTGCCTTCATCAATTAGACTTCCCATTTTGTTTGGTATGCGGTTAATAATGCCATCAAATGGGGCTTTAATTTCTGTAAACGAAAGGTTTAATGCCGCATTTGACTCATCAGATTTTGCTTCATCAATTTTAGCATTGGCTGCATCCAGTTTAGATTGCGCCATTTCTAACTCAGTTTTAGAAACAACATTTTTATCTACTAAGGTTTGAATATTCTTCACATCCAATTCCGCAGCTTTGGCTTCGGCAATAGCACTTTTCAATGATGCTTTTGCTTTAATAAGCGCCTCTTTATATTCTTTACTACTAATGCTAAAAAGCAATTGCCCTGCTTTTACAGGTTTACCCTCATCCACATGTATGGCTTCAATAAAGCCTTTAACTCTTGACCTCAATTCAACATTTTGTACCGATTGAATATCGGCTACATACTCCTGAGTATAAATGGTATCAATAACAATTGGGTTTGTTACAGGAAATTTTTCCTCGGTGTTATTGGTTTCTTTATCAGTTGAACATGCCATTAACGTAATGGCACACACGCTAAAAAGCATGAATGTTTTTTTCATAATTTTTTTAATTAGTAAGATTTGAATAGAAATAAGTTCGCCGTGAAATACGGGTACTTAAATAAAAGAAATGGAAAAAAAAATTACGCTTGGGGAGGGCGTGGAATTATATCAAAACATGGGTTTTGAAAAGAAACGATATACTCAGGAGAGTAAACGCGATCAATTTCAGTAGTGGCAAAATTGATATGCGAAAAGTTTTGTGTAATTAAATTTATTTTTTTGAAATCCAATGCGCCACCATCTTCTTGGTCGGGTTCATCATGCTCGGTAATGGCATTTTCAATCCCAACCCATTTTTCAAGAACTAACTCTACAAAGGATTCCTGATCGTTAACTGCTAAATCTTCTGGCACGTAATCAGGAGCAGCATCTTTGGTGTCAACAGATAAGTTGAATATATGGAATGCCATCAGAATGCAGAAAAAACGAGTAATTATATGGTCCCTAAAGAATTTCATTTATTAGTTGCAAAAGTAATAGATTTATACTCAGTAACTGTTAAGAATTTATAATTTTTTGGAATAGCTCTAATTAAGTCCGCTTATTGAAAGAATACTTCATTTTGTTTTCCTTGATGAAAGGTCAAAAAATCCTTCCTTCTCTTCAGTACCCGAAACCAGACTCGAACCCCATTTATTACTATTAGTCGCACTCATTAATTGAAAAAATGCATAGCCCTCCGTTTTTTCTGAATCCAAATTTGCGGTACACCGAAGAGTTTTAGCATTTAGCCATTTTAGTCTCTCCGTTTTTTTGTCCTAATCAACCTTAGTGAATTCATATTTAACTTTGTTCTAAATTCCGGTGGAGTTTAACCAATTTTTCAAGATCCTCTAAAAAAGAGTTCGAAAAAATGTCGGTGGAGTCCACAATTGCAAATTCGCAACTTATTGCGGATTTGCAATTTTTATCACTTTTAACAATCTGTTTATTTTATCCAAATTTTCCCTAAATAAGTTCGAAAATATATCAGTGGGTTCCCCCGATTGCAAATTCGCTACTTATTGCGGATTTACAATTTTTATCATTTTAAAACTTCATAAATTTAATCTAAATCTTCTCTGAGTGGGGTCGAAAAAATATCGGTGGACTCCACAATTGCAAATTCTCATTTTATTGCGAATTTGCAATTTTTAAAATTATTTTAAATTCGGCTAACGAAAAGCTTTTACTTTTAAGACTTATTTAATCTTTCAGATGTCTGATAAATTCAGCTAAAATTTCAAACTTATAATTAAAGGTTGAAAGGTCGTCATGTAGAATTTAAAAAGCTTTTTTTGTTTGATACAATTACTGAATCTATAAATATTAAATTCTAACTCCTATGACACACACATCATCAACTTGCTCTAAATTACCTTTCCAATTATTTAGTGTATTGCTAAGAATTTGTTTTTGATTTTCCATTGATTCATGAGCGATTGAAATCAGTAATTCTTCGAGTTGCTTGTATTTAAACTTCTTTCCTTTTGGTCCACCAAATTGATCAGCAAATCCATCGGTGAATAAGTAAAATAACATATCCTTTTGCAAATCAATTTCATTGGTAGTAAATGGTTTGTTATGATCGCTTTTGCCTATTGGCTGTTTGTCGGCCTTCACTTCGAAAAGCTCAGGGTGTTTTTCGTTTTCTTTTGATGAGCAAACATACCAAAGTGGATTATTTGCCCCACTCCAAAACACTTTGTTGTTTTGTTTATCAATGCAGAGTATGGAAATATCCATTCCATCTTTTACTTCAGCATTGCCTTTGGCAAAAGTTTCTAAAACGAGTTCGCGTGTTTTATCTAAGATTTTTCCTGTATCGGTAACTCCAAATTCATTAACAGTTCTGTTGAGCGCATTGGAACAAACAACAGATACCATTGCACCAGGAACACCATGGCCGGTGCAATCTGCTGCAGCAATAAAAAATTTATTATCTTTTGTTTCTGCCCAATAAAAATCTCCGGCAACAACATCCTTTGGTTGATACAACACAAAGTTGTTGGGCACATATTCATTAATAAAAGCTAATGGTGGCAAAATAGCATCCTGCAGGCGCTTTGCGTAATGAATGGAATCAAGTATTTCTTTTTGCTTTTCTTCAATGAGGTGTTTCTGTTGCTGAGTTTCCTTTTCTTTTAACTCAATAATTTGCTTTTGTTGTTGTGTGGTTTTAAAACGTTTATACATAAACACAGCAAATACCGCTACCAAAAACAATCCTGCTATTACCGAAAACAATATCAAACGTTGCTTTTCTTTTTCTTTTTGAGTTAGTGCATCTTTTTTTTCTTGTTCAGCTTTAGCTAGTACTTCTTTACGCTCTTGCTCGGCATTTAAAGCCACTTGTTTTTGTTTAAAATCGCTTTCTATTTGGTTACGTTTTAATTCTTCTTCAAACAAAAGTTGCTTACGCTCTTCTTCTGTTTTGGCCTGCGCTTGTTTTTGTGCATACTCAAAATCCAAAGACTGTAAGGCCATCCTTCGCTCATTAACCAATTTTAAAGAATCCTGTGTTTTATCAAAGGATGCTTTTTGCAAGGCTGTTGTTTTTTCGAACTCGTATTGCATTTTATTCTGTAAACTCTTCTTTTGATTTTCTTCGTTAGAAACACTGTCGCGCATTTGAATATACAACTTGTACATCTCTAATGCTGCGGAGTAATTTTTTTGCATCATATATACTTCGTGCAGGGTAAAGGACGCATTTAATATTTTTTCAGGGTACCCTATTTCTTTAGCTACTTCTAAACTCCTAAGCCCATAAAGCAATGCAGATGAATCCTGGTTTTGGTTTAATTTTAACATTGCCATTGAATTTAAAACAAAAGTTATCAAATCCTTATTTTTCAATTCTTCGCTTATTTTTAAGGAGCGAAGAAAATTGTCTAAAGCTTGACTCCTCAATTGCTCCCTATATATTGAACTATCTTTATTTTGTATTTCTTTAGCTTGAAGAGTATAAAGAATGCCCATATTGGAAAGCACTGTAGCAATTCCTGATTTTTCACCTATTTCTTCTCTTATTTTCAAAGAACGAGCATAATAGTCTAAGGCCTGAGGAAATTGGCCTTGATTTTTAAAGATAATAGCAAGATTGTTAAGCGAAGATGCAACTCCGATTTTATCATTTATTTCTTCGTATATTTTTAAAGAACGGTAAGAATAGTCTAAGGCCGAGGAGATTTGGCCTTGATTTTTATAAATAACAGCTAGGTTACCAAGTGATCTGGCTATCCCTGATTTTTCGTCTATATCTTCTTTTATTTTTAACGAGCGGGTATGACAGTCGATTGCCTGAGAAATTTGACCTTGAGTTTCGTATATAACAGCCATATTGTTAAGCGATGCGGCAATTCCGTTTTTATCTTTACTTTCTTCTCTTATTTTTAACGCACGGTTATGATAGTCGAGCGCCTGGGAAATTTGACCTTGAAAATAATAAATATTAGCCAAGTTATTTAGTGACCAAGCTATTCCAACTTTATCCTTTATTTCTTCACGTAAAGCCAAACTCTGCTTGTATAATTTTTCTGCTTCAGCATAATTTGATTTATTATCTTCAATTATTCCTATTCGAAACAAAACATTGGCTTTTAGAAATTTAATACGGGTTAACTCAATTGTTGAATTTTGAGTTTTGAGTTTCGCTTCGCATAAATTTAAAGCTATGGTGAAATAGGTAATTGCGGTATCAGGTTTTGATCCTAATATTTTTTTACCAATTTCATATGCTGCTTTTATTTTTAAGGTATCAACTTTACTGGTTATTACAATATTCTTTAATGAGTCTAATTGTCGGGTTTGAGCATAGAGCGTATTACTTGCAATTAGCGAGAAGAAAAAAAGATATATAATATTTCTAAATATCATTAATCAGCAAGGTATTTATATATGTGTGATTTAAACTTATGAATAAATGCAAAAAAAATGTAAAATTTTTTATCTATTTGTCCTATGAGTTTTTAAACCAAAATAGCTAATTAATTATTAGATATTTTATAAGATTATAATAGACTTTGTTTCATAGAGGTAATAACTTAACGATTTAAATTTAATCACATTCAAAATTTAATAAATTTTATCAGAAGTTTTGAAATCAAGGCTTTCATATACAATAACAGATAGGACATTTTTATGAAATTGTTTATTGAAATAACATATAAATCGATTATTTTTAATTCTAAATCTGTTTAGAATTATGAAGAAAAAACTTTTTTTTTATATAACTTTTATGTTATTGTTTGGTAGTTGTTGTTATAGTCAAAATAGGATAAACGATTCTCTTAAAACAGTAATCAGAAATTCAAAAGCTGATACAACTAAAGTTAAAAATCTAAATAGTTTAGCATATAGATTGCGTAAATCTAAAAGTGACACTTCAATACTATTAAGTAATGAGGCTTTGTTATTATCGAGAAAATTAAATTGGCCACATGGAGAAATAATAAGCGAAAATTATCTAGGTGTTTTTAATCGTTTAAGATCGAATTATGATGAAGCAATAATTCATTACGAGAAATCTATCATATGCTGTGACAAACTAATCAGTACAAAATTAAAAAATCAAACTTCTTTTGCGAATTTTTGGAAGGGCAGGAATTATTCAAATATTGGAATAATTTATTTTTTTAAAAATGAATTCTATAAAGCTTTAGATTATTGTGAAAAAAGCATAGAAATAACAGATAAATCGAAAGATTTAGAACTCTATAATTCCACTCTAAACACTGAGGGTAATATCTATATTCGGTTAACAAAATATTCGAAAGCTCTTGATTGTTTTTATAAAGCCTTAAACATAGCTGAATCAACAAAAAATAAACATGCTATAAGCAATTGCTATAACAATATTGGTGTTATTTATCAAGAAATGGGGAATTATAACAAGGCACTTGAATATTTTTTAAAAGATCTAGCCATTTCAAAAGACTTTGGAGATAAAATGGGATTAAGCTCTACATATGCTAATATAGGAGGTGTCCATAAATACAATTATGATTTTGATAAGGCTTTAGATTACTTTTTTGAAGCCCAAAAATTAGCTGAAAGTGCTGGTGATAAAGAAGGTGCTGCTAAAATTTTAGGGAATATTGGGTCAGTTTACTACGATCAAAATAAATATGATAAGGCGAATGAATATTTCGAAAAAAGTATTAAACTCAAAGAGGAAGTCGGTGCTAAACTTGGAGTAGCTTCAACTTTAGGTAACCTTGGACAATTAAATATGGAAATTGGTAATTATGATGTTGCAGAAAAGCAATTACTAAATGCTTTGAAAATTTCGGAAGATTTAAATGCTGAATCAAATCAAAAGGATATTTATCTGTATTTATATGCATTATATGAAAAAATGGGACGTTTTGATTTGGCCCTAAAGAAATATAAGAAATATGTGGATCTTAAGGATAGTGTACTTTCAAAAGATAATAGTCAAAAGTTAATGGAATCTGCATTAAATTATGATTACGAAAAGAAAAAGGCATTAGATGAAGCTGAAACTAGATTGAGGCTTGATAAACAAAAAGCTATGGCTGGACTTGAAATTGAAAAAGGAAAAATACTATTAGAAAATAGCCGAAGAGAAAAGACTATTTTGGAAAAAGAAAATGAATTAAAGGAATTAAATTTAGCTAAGAACGAAACAGAACTGAAACAAAAGGAAACTGAAGCAAGAGCTCAAAGGGAATCTATAAAATCTCTAAACAATGCTAAATTACTCAACCAAGCAGAAATTAAATCAAAACAAAATACTCAATATGTTTTATATGGAGGGCTAACAATAGTTTTAGTATTTACAGGTTTTATGTTTAATCGATTTAAAGTAACTCAAAAACAAAAACATTTAATAGAAGCTAAAGAAAGAGAAACTCAATTACAAAAAAATCTCATTGAAGAAAAACACAAAGAGATAACTGATAGTATAAATTATGCTGAGCGTATTCAACGTAGTTTTTTAGCAAGCAATGAATTATTAGATGAAAATTTAAAAGAGCATTTTGTTTTCTTCCAACCAAAAGATGTTGTTAGTGGTGATTTTTATTGGGCAACTAAAGTGAGCAATAATTTCATTTTAGTAACTGCAGATAGTACTGGCCATGGTGTTCCAGGAGCCATTATGAGTTTACTAAACATTACCAGTTTAGAGGCGGCCATAAAAGACGGGTATACACAACCAGCTGATGTTTTAAATGCAACCCGTAAAACAATTATCGATCGACTTAAAAAAGACGGTAGCTCGGAAGGTGGTAAAGACGGAATGGATGCAAGTTTAATCTCTTTCGATTTTGCAAATAATAAGTTTACGTATGCTGCTGCAAACAATCCAGTTTGGCTTGTTCGTAATAATGAACTAATAGAACTTATACCTGATAAAATGCCCGTTGGTAAACACGATAAAGATCATTCTCCATTTACGCAGCATGAATTTGTTTTACAAAAAAATGATGTGATTTATCAATTAACCGATGGAATGCCAGATCAGTTCGGGGGGCCAAAAGGAAAAAAATTCATGTATAAAAAGCTAAAGGAATTATTAGTGTCAATTTCTCATTATCCGATGGAACAACAGAAAGAATTTCTGGAAAAAACGCTTAATAGCTGGAAAGGAAATCTAGAACAAGTAGACGATGTAACTGTAATAGGTGTGCGAGTTTAATTCTGAGATAATTGCCGACTTAATTTGTTTAGTTTCTCCAAATCTGCCACAAAAGAGTTCGAAAAAATGTCGGTGGATTCCACAGATGAATGCAAAATCCCACACAAAGTGTGGGATTTTTTTAGTTTATGATAAGACGTTGAAAGCATCGCTTTCATAATACGAAGAATAAACTAAAAAAACCGATGCGTAGCAGCGGATTTTACATTATGACTCTCGTAAAGGAGAGCTCAGTGAAGCTAATCCCTCCGGCTCCACCGATTGCGAATCCGCAACTTATTGCGGATTTGCAATTTTTTCTTTCAAATAATCTTATGATTTCAATATGCGAATAAGATCGTTATTGATATAGAAAACTTCTTTCCCTTCTTGATGTGGTGATACAATTCCAATATCAGTTAATTCATGCATATATTTTGTAAGTGTAGTTCTACTTCTAACTTCTAGTAATTCACCAATTTTTCTAGGTTTAATATAAGGTTGCGAAAATATAAGCTGATTAAGTTCTAAGCTATACCACTTTAATTTTCCTTTTGCATGTTGATGAGTAGCTTGCATCTGGCTTAAGATCTCATCTATTGTTTGATTTGTTTCCTTTGCCGTTATTTCAACTGCAGTTAGCATATAATTCAACCAAGGCTTCCATGCATTTCGAGTTGTTACACCAGCTAAATTAGCATAGTAATCATCCTTATGATTTAAGATGTACTTACTTAAAAACAAAACTGGATGGGATAACAATTCTTGATGAACCAAGTATAACAAATTTAATATTCTTCCTGTTCTTCCATTACCATCTGTAAATGGATGTATAGCTTCCAATTGGTAATGACCAATAACCATTTTAAAAAGAGGATCTATGGGGTGTTTCTTGTGGTCGTTTAAAAATTCAATTAAATTCTTTATTTTTTTCTCTACAATTCCAGTTCCGCGAGGAGGTGTATAAATAATCTCACCCGGTTTAAACTCACTTTGCCCCCTTTTAATAACTACTTGCGATTGAGGCGGACGAATACCCTGACGAGTGTTTTTAATTTGTTGAAACACTTTGATGATTGTTGTTTCATCCAATTTGTTTTTTGATTTAATCGTATTGTATCCCTTCCATAAGGCCTCACGATACCGAAGCACTTCTTTTGTTGCATTATCCGTAGCTTCTTCTCTTATAGAATCAGAAACTGCTTTATAAAGTTCATCATCTGTAGTGAAAATATTTTCAATAGCGGTTGAAGTTTGTGCTTCCTGGAGTGAGATAGTGTTGACCAACATCGTTGGGTTTGGCATTCTCATAATATTTCGATTGAGCTCAGCCAATGCTCGTGAAGCAATCCCCCATTTTAATAAGATCTCCTTATCAAATATCAATTCCGATGGAGGTAAGTCAGGTAAATCGTTATATGGAATGTTTCTGTTAAATTTCTTCATTTTCAGTCATGTTCATTTTTAAGCAAAATATGAACATATAGCAAATATATGTCCATATTTGGACAAAAACAAGCTATATGTCCAATATTTAAAAATAAATGGACACATAGTCGAATCATGTTCATTTTTTTCTAAACTTTATACCTGACAAGTTTCTCATGTATAAAAACTACTTCCTACGTCTTCTTAAATATACTTTAACCATCACTATTAATATCGTCACGACAATTAACCAAGGCCATTGCATGATGCACCATAGTACAACGTTTACAAGCATATTCCAACCGTTAGCTAAACTTGTTTTAAAGCGTTGAAAAAATGTCTCTTCGCTCACAGTTGGTTTAGAAAGAACTTTTTCGGTAAACAGCATAATTTCTAAAGTACTGTAGGTTACTTGATCATCTATAAATTTAAGTTGTCCTTCTTGGCTTTCAATTTCTTCTTGAAGGGTGCGTATGTTTTCTTCAATCGCTAATATATCATCTACTTTGCCCGCTTTTTCAAGCAACTGATTGTAACGTGTTCTGAATAGTTTTTTGCTATTTAAGCGAATTTCTCGATCTACATATTCTTCGGTGACATCTCTTGCATTGATGTTTTTTGTAATGATTTCTCCTTCACCTTTTTCGCTGGCTTGTAAAAAAGATTCAAATTGTTTAGAGGGCACTCTTACTTTTAAACTGTAAGATGTTTTGTATTCATAGTTTTCGAAACTCTCGTTTTCATAATATGCATCGTATGTTTTAACGATAGCATCCATGCGTTTTTTAGCAAGTTCCACATCTTTTACTTTGATAGAGATGTTTCCGTCTTTAATGATTTTTTTATGTTTTGCTAAAGTACTTTTAGTAGGAGCAGAGGGCGCATTTTGTTCAACAGCGTCATCTTTAATTATTGGTGGAACAAATTTAACGGTGGTATGAACAGGCGGCGGTGAGCAAGCTGGAGGAGCGAAAGATAAATCCATCAAAGCTGCGCTTAGTGTATTTTCTATTTCTGTTTCATTTTTTGGTTGGCAAGCTATCATGATGATTGCAAAAGCTACGATCAGAGTTATAGTTTTCATAAAAAAAGATTTAATTGGTGAGTTTAATTCCTTGAACGTGAAAAAATCTTTACTGTTGCCTTTTTAGTTCGTCACTTGGTAAGTGGTTGAGTTTATGAAATAAGTGGTTCTGTATACATGAAGTCCTAGAATTATATCATAGATACTTTTTTTCGAATCATCACGTTACTATACATGAAGTAAGTGTTATATATTTTAACCACTTAACAGGTTAATGTAACCACTTATTAAATTAAACCTGCAATCGATGCATTTGCGCTTTAGTTTAGTTGTAATAGTATTAGTTTTGATTATAAATCTTAAATCTTTGAGTTATGAAAAAAGCACAAACAACCTATACCATTATCAGTGTGTTAATGGTATTGTTTTTAGGGACGATATTATTATTAGTTAGTTCGTTTTCTTTGAAGGATGATGCTTCGGTATTTAAATTACCCATTATAAAAACATCACGTCATAAAACTACTTTATGTTTATCTCCTCAGTATATGATGAATGCTTGGTATGAAATTGAATGTGTGAAAGCATTTTGTTCTGAATTTAATCCTGACCAAGAACATAAAGAAAAATTGAAGTATCATGAGTTTTATGATAAGTTTAAAGAAGGAAAAGAACACCGCTATTCAACAGCTTCTTTGCAATTAGTTGTTGATACGATTCAAGAAATTGCCATGACTAAACGCCCTATTTGGGCGAGCTATTTGTTTCATCAAAACTTAGGGGGAGACAAAACTATTTTACAAGACGATACGCTGATACAGGATGTAAAAAGTTTTCCAGTGTATTTAGCCAATACGTCGATGGATAAAACGGCTATTATTGAAACACAAGATGGAAGTTTGGTTATGGTAACAGAGGCGAAGGATGATCGAGGCAATTGGAGACCATTAGAATATTGGAGCTATAGTTGGTGTGGTAATAGTTATTTTAGTTTAGAAATAGAACCTAAACACTTTGTTTTTACCAGGGGAATAAAATGCAGCGGAGATTTTTATACAACCTGTCGATTAAAATTATTAAATGCTAAAGACTCTTTATACTCCAACGAATTTAAAATGACTATCAATAAAAATCAGTTTACAAAACCCGTAGTAAGAACTCGTCACTAGTTTAAAATTTAGTACTCCTACCTTTAGCAACCGCCGTGGCACTCCATGGATCATCGGGCCAGGCATGTTTTGGATAACGACGCTGCAATTCTTTTTTTACTTCGTGATAAGTATTATTCCAAAAGCTTTTTAAGTCGGTGGTGACTTGAACAGGTTTATAACCAGGTGATAATAAATGTAATACGGTTTTGATAGTTCCTTTGTTAAGGGTTGGTGAATCTGTCATACCAAACACTTCTTGCAAGCGCACCGCAATGATAGGTTGCGAACCGTTAGCGAAGTATTCGATGCGAATTTTAGAACCACTTGGTACTTCTAATTTAGCTGGTGCTAATTGTTCTAATAACTGCTGTTGTTCCCAAGTTAGCGAATGCAATAATGCTTCATACACATCAAGACGTTTTAGTTCCTCCACTTTGCGAATGTCTTTAACGTAAGGGCCAAGCCATTCTTTTGCGTTTTGTAGTAAATACGTGGTATTGCTTTGTGGCCAAGATTCATCTGGATGCCATTGTGCTAAGCTGCCAATGCGATGTTGTAGTTGTGTAAATGCATCGGTGAATTCTAACAAACTTTCACCTTCTGTTTTAATGGCATTACAAATAGCTTCTATGACTAATTCTGAATCAGGATTTTTGATTGGGTTCGACTTTAATACAATGCTTCCAATTTTTAATTCGTTACTAGCAATGAGTCCGCCTTTGCGTGTATCCCAACTAATGTTTTGTTTTTCTTTTACTAAGTGTATCAGGTCTTTTGGATTAAGTGGTGCTGCCATAAAAATTTTACCGAGACCATCTCGCAAATCCATATTAGCCACCGCTAACCAAGCTTCGTGTGCTAAATCATCTTTGTGACCAGCAGCTGCTATTTTACCATTGGCTAATTGAAACTGTGCATTGTTGCCAGGTTTAGCCGAGGCAATACGTTCGGGATAGGCGTAGGCTAGGAGCAAGCCTGTTTCATAGGCATCCACATAGCTATTGTCTGCTTCTAAATTTAATAGTTTACGATAGCTGGCGGAATTTTTTTCGATGCGTTTAAATTTATTAGTAAAGGAATTGTTACTACGGGCGCGGCGTAAGGCCTCAATACGTAAGTTTAAATCAATGCCACTATCTTTAGGCAAAGGATCACGTTCTTCTAAAATACCAGCAATGTCGCAACCTAAGACTTTCATCGCCGTGGTTTCGGCTAACAATAGCATGTGCGCTATTCGCGGGTGGCAAGCCAATTGATGAACTTGTTTGCCATGCTCGGTTATTTTAGTTTGTTCTAAAGCACCAATTTGTTGTAAGGTGTCATAAGCTTGCTGTAAATTATTTTTTGGTGGTAAGGTTAACCAACATAGGTTATTGATGTCTTCCGTTCCCCATTTGCTCAATTCTAAAACCAAAGCACACAAATCAGCTTCCATCATTTCAGGAACGCGATGTTCGGCCATACGTTCCTGTGTAGCTTTGGTCCACAATCGGTAACAGACACCAGCGCTTAAACGTCCTGCGCGTCCTGCTCGTTGGTCGGCTGCATCTTTTGAAATGCGTAAGGTTTCTAAACGTGATAAACCCGAAGCGGGATCGAAACGAGAACGACGACCGAAGCCAGAATCTACCACGATGCTAATGCCCTCAATGGTTAAAGACGTTTCGGCAATAGACGTGGCTAATACTATTTTTCGTTTGCCTTGTTTGTTGGGCATAATAGCAGCATATTGTTCGTTGTGCGGTAACATGCCGTAAAGTGGGTGAATACTTATAGTACTTCTCGATCCTTCGACTCTTCCTTCGACTCCGCTCAGGATGACAGAGCTCGAAGTGACACGTTCAGATTTCAAATTCAGTAGTTGTGTATTTAAAATCTCTTCACATTTTCTGATTTCTCCTTCGCCTGGTAAAAACGCTAACACATCGCCTTCATGTTCTTTCACCGCTCTGGCAATAGTTTGCGCTACTAACTCTGGCAACAAATACTCATCTGCATCGTTGGTGTAAATCACATCTACTGGATATTGTCGTCCTTTACTTTCAATCACCGGTGCGCTTAATAAGTGTTGTAGCTGCGGTATATTTAAGGTGGCCGACATAATCATAATTCTTAAATCGGGACGCAACACCTGTTGTGCTTCTCGGCATAAGGCCAATGCTAAATCGGCTTGTAAATTGCGTTCGTGAAACTCATCAAAAATCACTAAACCTACTTGCTCCAAAGCATTATCACTTTGTAGCATGCGCGTGAGAATGCCTTCTGTGACCACTTCAATTTTAGTTTGTGCACTCACTCGGTTTTCAAATCGTATGCGGTAACCAACTGTTTGCCCCACTTCTTCATTCAACAACTCTGCCATGCGCATGGCAATGCTACGTGCCGCTAAACGCCTTGGCTCTAGCATAATTATTTTTTTACCTGCTAAAAAACATTCTTCAAACAAGCAGAGTGGGAGCAAGGTACTTTTACCAGCCCCCGGAGGTGCACCAATAATTATCGTTGTATGTTCCTTTAGTTTTTGCTGTACTTCGGGGATAATTTCTGCAACGGGTAGTTGGGTATGTTTGTAATCAAAGGGCATTGGCTAAAGGTAAGATTTTTATATTATTTAGGCTTTAAGAGGGAGTCTTGTTTTAATAATTATAAGGAATTCGCTTTTGGTTGCACTAGAGTGTGATTGGCTCTACCCAAAGTTAGACAAGCTGCAAATGGATGGAGTAAATAGTTTGTTTTTACTTTTTTGTACCATAATCAAAAAACAACATGATATTAGCTAAAAATTCAATTATTTTTTATAAATTTGTTGTAAATAACCAACATTAAACTAAATATAAGAATATAATGACGGATAATACCAACATATCTATGAATTCCATGAGTGATAATGCAATTGTAGAAACGATAAGTAATTTTATTAAGCATCATCGATTAGAACAAAATAAAACACAATCTCAATTAGCTACTGAAGCTGGTATTAATCGCTCTACTTTAGTAGAATTTGAAAAAGGAAAACGAGCAAACATGATTACGTTTATTCAATTGCTAAGAGCCTTAAATTTGTTGCATGTCATCAAACAGTTTGAAATTCAGCAGCAATTAAGTCCTATTCAATTGGCTGAACTAGAACAATCAAAACGAAAGAGAGCTACCAAAACAAAGCTTCCACTAACTCAGCGTATGAAAAAAAATAAATCTAACTGGTAATGATCACAACCGCTTTTATAAATATTTGGAATCAACGCGTGGGAGCTATTGCCTGGGATTCAACTACTGGTTTAGGATTTTTTGAATATGATCGTTCGTTTTTAAAACACAACTGGGATCTTGCCCCAATTAAAATGCCCATAGAACAGGCAAATAAAAGAATATTTACATTTAATGAACTCAGAGATATAAAAACATTTAGAGGTCTACCGGGCTTACTGGCGGATGTGTTACCTGATAAATATGGTAATGCCTTAATTAATACGTGGCTTACCCGAAACGGCAGAGCTTCGGATAGTTTAAACCCAGTAGAAACACTTTGTTTTATTGGTCAACGCGGTATGGGCGCTTTAGAATTTGAACCAGTCACACAAAAAACACCAAACACATCCAGCAAAATTGAAATCAGTAATTTGGTGGATGTAGCTGAAAAAATATTAGCCGGTAAAAAAAGTTTTAATGTAAACTTAAAAGCTGACGAAGAAAAAGCGTTATTAGATATTTTAAAAATTGGAACGTCGGCTGGTGGCGCCAGAGCTAAGGCTGTTATCGCTTATAATTCAAAAACTAATGAGGTGAGAAGCGGCCAAGCCTATGCGCCAAAAGGATTTACGCATTGGCTTATAAAGTTTGATGGTGTAACCGATGTGCAATTTGGTGCGTCCAGTGGATATGGGCGCGTTGAAATGGCTTATTATTTAATGGCAAAAGATGTGGGTATTGAAATGACAGAATGCCGCTTGCTAGAAGAACATGGAAGAGCGCATTTTATGACAAAAAGATTTGATCGCGAAAACGGAAAAGAAAAACTACATGTGCAAAGTTTTTGTGCCATGCAGCATTTCGATTTTAACGACATTAATTTATATAGCTATGAGCAATTGTTTGAAACCATGCGAATGCTTGGTTTGCCATATCCGCAAGCAGAGCAATTATACCGAAGAATGGTATTTAATGTGATGGCACGAAATTGTGATGACCATACTAAAAACTTTACGTTTTTAATGGATAAAAAAGGAACATGGAAGCTTTCGCCTGCTTATGATGTATGCCATGCTTACAGGCCAGGTAGCGAATGGGTTAGCCAACATGCCTTAAGCATTAATGGCAAAAGAAAGGATATTACGAAGACCGATTTGCTAGAAGTGGCAAAGCAAATGAATGTGAAAAAAGCAGACGCCATTATTAAACACATTGCAGAAGTGGTAAGTCATTGGAACGATTATGCCAATGAAGTAAAGCTTGATAAAAAACTAAAACAAGCCATACAAAAAACATTACTTATACTTTAAACTACCAAACTCAAACGCATGGATGCCACCGAAACACCAAACGCAGCACGCCGTGGAGAAGCCTTTTTTTCTGTAAATCCTCACAACCCTTTGGGTTTTGTGTTGGCGGGGTACGGTTATTTGCCGCAGCATCTCATCCCGATAGCTTTCGTTAGCAGCGGTGCGGGTTATTTTTTATGTTTAAGCCACCATCCCTTTCTCAAACACCTCTACATACTCTTTCATCTTGGTGATGATGCGTTCGCCAATTTCGCGGGCTTTTAAAACGCTTGGACGGTCTCCGAGGCATTTTAAAACGTCTTCACGTATTGGGTCTTGGCCGCTGTATATGTAGGCTTCGATTAAGGATTTGAATTGTTCTTTATCTAAATGTTCCTCGTCACAAAGTTTACCAAGGGCTAAAACTTTTTGCTCTTGCCAGTATTTTTCAAACTCATCTTGTATATTGTCAGCATCCAAAATGTATGGTAAATGCTCTTCAATAAATTTCTCAATCAATTCGCGTTTGCTTCGTAACTCAATGTCGCCACTTAGGTAATCTATGATAGCCTTTTTTTGTTTGGCTGCTTCTGTTGTTTTGGCATTTTTTAAACGGGCTAATAGTTTTAGTATATAAGCTACGTTAATGGTATCACGGTGAATTAATTCTACTTCAAAATCTATTTCATCGAGTATCGATGTTTTTTGTTTTGCCGTATCACGTTTTACTTTATCTCGTAAATCGAGGTATTTGGTTTCGAAATATTTAAAGGTTTGCTCGTCAATGCCTAATGTATCCCAACTAAAATCGGCGTAAGAGGCTAATACATTTTTAGCACGTAGCAAAGCTCTAAAGGCTTGCACAAACGCCAACTCTTCTTCTTCACTTTGTAAATCATCTACACTTTGCCAAGTTGGTACTATGGTTAACAAGGTTTTTAAAGCGGCCTTAAATTTTGCAGCAATGTCTTCGTAAGGCGGTAAAATAATTTCTTCTACGGCATCCTTGTTGGAAAACATGGTAATGGCTTCATCAGTGGCAAATTTTAAATTACGGAAACACAAAATATTACCTTGCGATTTTTGTTCACCTAAAATACGGTTGGTACGTGAATAGGCTTGTATTAATCCATGGTACTTTAAATTTTTATCAACGTACAATGTATTTAATTTCTTGGCATCAAAACCAGTGAGCATCATGTTCACTACAATCACAATGTCTAATCGGTCTTTCTCATCATCAAAGCTTTTCTTTTCACGGTCTTTTAATCTTCGTGAAATATCCACAAAATAACCTTCAAACGATTTACTGTCTTTTGTTGTAAATGTTTGAGTGTACATCGCATTATAATCTTCTATGTATGATTCTAATTTATCGCGTGTGTGGCTCGATTTATATTCAGCTTGCGGTTCGGCAGCCTCCCGATAGCTATCGGGACCATCTTCTTCCTCTGGTAAGTAATCTTGTGCATCTTTATCTTCTTCGTTAGCGCCATATGTAAAGATGGTAGCAATGCGCAAATCATGTTCGCCTGCTAATTTCTTACGTTTAAATATATCGTAGTACTTAATTAAAGTATGTATGCTATTTACCGCAAATAGGGCAGAGTAGGCCTTATTAAATGTTTTTTGATTGTGGTAATGAATAATGTAATCCGCAATTTTTTCTAATCGCTTTTCATCATTAATCACTTCGGCTCTATCAATGTCTTCTACTTCAATATCAATAAAGGTGTTACCTTTTTGTTTGTATTTGCCAATGTATTCAATACCAAACTTCAATACGTTTTGGTCGCGGATGGCATCGGTAATGACATATTTATGCAAGCAGTCTCCAAACAAATCTTTGGTGGTGCGTTTACCTAATTCATTTTTATTAGCGTTCTCGGCAAAAATAGGTGTGCCTGTAAAACCAAATAATTGTGCGTTGGTAAAGTACTCGGTTATTTTACTATGTGTGAAACCAAATTGCGAACGGTGACACTCATCAAAAATAAACACTACTTTTTTATCTCGTAAGTTAGTGAGCTTACTTTCGTAATGCCTTTTGCTAATGGCATTGTTTAATTTTTGTATGGTGGTTAACACCAAAGGACTATTTGCATCAGTAAGTTGGTCAACTAATGATTTGGTATTATTGGTTACATCAACACTATCTTTTTTAAAGTTGTTGAACTCCTTCATGGTTTGGTAATCCAAATCTTTACGGTCAACCACAAATACGACTTTGTGTACTTGCGGCAAATCCATAATAATTTGGCTTGCCTTAAAGGAGGTTAATGTTTTACCCGAACCTGTGGTGTGCCAAATGTAACCGTTGGCTTCGAGAGCCTCAGCCACCGGTGCTTCGGACCCTGAGGTTCTCGAAGGGACCGAAAGAACCTTTTTAATAATAGCCTCTACCGCATAGTATTGGTAAGGGCGCAATACCATCATGCTTTTGTAGGTTTCATTCATTACTACATAATGCGAAATGAACTTGCCTAAAAAGTTAGGTTCTAAAAAAGTTGAAGCAAACGTATTAAGTTCAGTTACTCGTTTGTTATTGACATCTGTCCAAAAATAGGTTTGTAATACTGATTGTAATGAATTGTTAGCTAGATATTTTGTATCAACACTATTACTAATCACAAACAATTGCACGTATTGAAACAAACCGTGGTTGCTCCAAAACGAATGATTTTGATAACGGTTAATTTGATTAAAGGCTTCTTTAATTTCGATGCCGCTGCGCTTTAATTCTATTTGCACCAAGGGCAAACCGTTAACTAAAAGCGTGACATCGTAGCGGTTTAAAAACGAACCTTGCTGTTGTACTTGATTGGTAACCTGGTAATGGTTTAATGTCCAATCTTCATTATTAAAAAAGCGCACATAACAAGCGGTGCCATCTTCTTTTGTAAACTGAAAACGATCTCTTAAGGTTTTGGCTTTTTCAAATACATTGCCTTTGGCTAAGTGATTTAAAATACCATCAAACTCTTTTGTTGTAAACGTAGTTTTATTAAAAACCTCTAATTGTGTTTTGAGATTAGCCAAAAAAGCATCCGCATCATGTATTTGCACAGATTGATAACCTAAACTAATTAATTGTTTGATTAAGTTATTTTCTAATATGGCTTCTGATTGTATGGTCATACGAGATTAAATTTATCTTCTTTCCAATTAGAAGGATTATTTGCAATGTAATTTTGTATGTTTTCAAATGCCACGGCATCACGAATGATGTGATCGTGAAAACGTGGTTGCCATGCAAAATTGGTATATCCCATTTTTTTTGCGGCGGTGGTAACCGATGATTTGAATCCACGGATGATGGACGCCAAATTTTTGGATTGGGGACCGAATTGATTTATGGTAGAGACGCCACGCATGGCGTCTGTATCCGTATCGTTGTGGGATATGGTATCGTTGTGGGTTATGGTAGAGACGCCATGCATGGCGTCTCTACGTATATCACGTATAACGTCGTCGTTACGTATACCGTCGTTGTTACCCGTATTATATTTATTTTCGCCAATAATAATGATGGCGTGAAAATGATTTGGCATTACCACAAATTCGCCCAATTGTAAATTCATATCGGGACGCAAATCGGGTGTTTTAACCCATTCGTGTTCAACCAATTTACCAATATCGTTTAATTGCATTTTGTATGGTTCATTTTGAGATGCATTGCAATGCGTCTTTACAATGGTACCAAAAAAATGTTCGCGATGTTGGGTACAAATGGTCACAAAATAAGAGGCATTGTTGCCATAATCCCATGTTTGAAGACGGGCCGATGGTATGCGATATTTATTTTGGTATTTGGTTGACATTTGTATTTTTGTTTTTTTTTGTGTGTGGTGTGCGGTGTGTGATGGAGACGCCGTGTTTGTTTAGAGACGCCAGGCATGTTTGTGTGGAGACGCAATGCATTGCGTCTCTATCACACAAACATCTGCTGCAACAGCCCTTTTTTAAAGTTTTGGGTTTGGGTTATTTGATTAGTTAAACTCTCAATCTTTACATCTATAGCTGATAAAAAATCTGCTATCTTTTTTTGTTCTTCAAGGCAAGGATATGAAATATTCATAAGTGCATATTGAGAAATCCAATGACGACCATGCCCACCAACTTCAAACTTTATTAATTGCATGACTGCATAAATAAATCTAATATTCTCATTCTTTTTTGGTACTAATATTTTCATTGCTGATGATTTTGCCTTGAATGGAAAATTAACAAATTGTGTCGCTGTTGTAAAGTCATCAAACAATATTACTGGAAGATTTTCTTTAAAAATATTTTTTGTTTCATTAGTATATCCTAATATGAAAGTTTTGCCCGCTGTTAATACAGGAGTTTCATAGCTATCATCATATTCTGTGCTTTCAACTAGATATTTAGTTGGTTGAATATAATCCAAAACATCTCCCAACTTCTTCTCTTCCCACTTAGGATAAGCCTTTCCATTCTCGTCTTTAAAACGCAAATGACCAGAAAAGAGCTGTTGCATGACTCCTTTTTTGTATTGCTCTAGTAATTGTTTTTTGCGATTGAGTAATTGTATTTTTTCATCTACCGCCGATAAAAAGGAAGCGATTTTTTGTTGTTCGGGATATGAAGGAATATTAAACTTATACTGAAGTAAATCTAAAACAGTTATGTTTGCTTGATTTGCATTACCTCTAGCAATTCCTTTAATATGTAACTGATATTTTTTAGAGTTGATTTGTCCCATTAAGAAACCATTATCAACATCCTTAATATTTTCGAATTTTAATAAGTTTTGATTTAACAAACCTTCATTTTCGTTTTGAACAAAGATTCCTCTACCAACAGCTGACTCTAACAATTCAGGTTTAGAACCAACTGTTGTGATTATAATATTTCCTGATATTAATCTGTATTTGTTATACAAATTAATATTTTCTGTTGAAATAAAAATCTTTTCATTTTCAGTTCTAATTCTGTCTACTCCTAAATCTGATACTCTAATAATTCTAACACCATCATTCCTATAATCATCAGATTTAAAAGCAAATCCTTTTGTATATTGAGTAACATCTCCGAGGGTACATGGTTTCCAAGGTTCTGTAAATCCATTAAACCTCAATTTAGGAGCTAATACCTTTTTCTTATGTACTACTTTAGTTTCTTCCATTGTTATTTAGAGCTAAGGTGTTTTAATTGCTGGTTGGCTAACAATGATTTCATTTGTGTAATAGCAATGCTGTTTAATTGTTTAATACGTTCATTTTGTGGCAAGCCTTGGTGTATTAAAACAGAGTTTAAGCTTTCTAAATTAGAGAGTACTACCAATTGTTCAATAGTGGCGTGGTCTCTGATGTTACCTTTTTGTTGCGGGTTTTCGTCGCGCCATTGTTTAGCCGTCATACCAAATAGAGAAATGTTTAGTAAATCGGCTTCATCGGCATAAATAAAATTTATTTTTTCTTTAGTTAAGGCTTTTGGTATTAAATTTTCTTTAATGGCATCGGTATGTAATTGGTAGTTTATTTTTGCCAATGTGCGTTGTAAGTTCCAATTTAATTGCAAGCGCTCATTTTCATCTTCTTTTAAGCGCTGAAATTCTTTAATAAAATAAAATTTGAATTCTGCACTAATCCATGTAGCAAATTCAAAGGCAATGTCTTTATGAGCAAAAGTGCCACCATATTTTCCGGTTTTAGACACAATACCAATTGCATTTGTTGTTTCAATCCATCTTTTTGGTGTAAGCGAAAAACTATTAGAACCTGCCATATTTTTAATTCCATCGAATTCGATGGAATTAAAATTGGGATTATTAAATTGCTCCCAAAGGCCAACAAATTCAATTGTACTTTTTGTTCTTAACCAATTCTGAAGAATATAATCACTTCTTTCTGCATCACGATATCTTGCAATTCCTGTAAGTGAGATAAATTCATCCTTGGTGTTTTCACTAAGAATAATAATCTCAGTTCCTTTTACGTTTATAGTTTTGTTTTTTGCCATGTCATTTTCTTTTTAAAGTGGTAAAATTCAACCACTTTAATTCAATTAAAAAGGTGTGTCAATTCCTAATTCTATACAATATTTAGCAATTTCTTTGTCGGTGGCGTTTAGCGCCTCAGCTACCGTTTTTAATTCTTTACTCACCGCTTTTAAATTCACCGCTTCTTCTTCCTCAAAAGTATCTACATAGCGCGGTATGTTTAAGTTGTAATCGTTTTCGGCTATTTCGCTTAATGGCGCAACGTAACTGTATTTATCTTCGGCTGTTCTGTTTTTGTAGGTGCTTATTATTTTGGTAATGTCTTCTTTACGTAAATAGTTTTGTGTTTTTACTTTTTCAAAATGTTGGCTGGCATCTATAAATAACACATCGCCATTATGCTCACGTTTCTTTTTTAATACTAAAATACAAGTAGGTATGCCTGTGCCATAAAATATATTGGCTGGTAAACCAATTACGGCATCTAAGTAATTTTTATCTTTTATTAAATGCTCGCGTATGTGTCCTTCGGCGCCGCCTCTAAACAATACGCCATGTGGCAATACACAAGCCATGGTTCCTTTATCATCTAACTGGTGCACCATGTGTTGCACAAATGCAAAATCGGCCGTGCCTTTGGGCGCTAGTTTACCAAAAGCAGAAAAACGCTCGTCGCTCATGTGCAAAGGGCTTGCGCTCCACTCGGCACTAAAAGGTGGGTTAGCTACTATGGCTTCAAAACGTTGGTCAAAATGCTGAGGGCGTTCTAGGGTATCATCGTTTTTAATGTCAAACTTTTTGTAATGCACATCGTGCATAATCATGTTCATACGGCACAAGTTATACGTAGTAGGGTTACTTTCTTGTCCGTAAAAAAAGATGTTTTTGTCTTTTACTTCTTTAGCTACACGCAACAATAAAGAGCCTGAGCCGCAAGTAGGGTCGTACACACTTTTTAGTTTGGTTTTGCCAATGGTTACCAATTGCGCCAATACACTACTTACTTGTTGTGGGGTATAAAACTCGCCTGCTTTTTTACCCGCACCGCTGGCAAACTTACCAATCAGGTATTCGTAAGCATCGCCTAAAATATCGGTTTCGGTATTGTGTATATCAAAATCAATTTCGTTTAAGTGAGTGAGTACTTTTACAATTAATTCGTTTTTATCGTTTTCTGTTTTGCCAAGCTTGCTGCTCGTTAAATCCAAATCTTCAAATAGGTGTCCAAAGTCTTCTTCGCTTTCGGAACCCATGGTGCTTTGCTCAATATTAGTAAGCACCTTACTTAAATCATCTAATATAAACTTATTGCCGGTGGCTGAGCTTGTCGAAGTCCCACGGCGAGCTAGCTCGCTAAATAGTTCGGATGGTTTGAGAAAGTAACCGAGTTTATCAAGGGCTTCATCTTTAATAGCGGCAAGGAGTTCTTTTTTGTCTTTATGTTTTTCTACTTGGTCGTAGGTAATTTTATCTGGTTTTAAAATGCTATCAGCATAGTGATGCATTTTTTCGCTCAGGTATTTATAAAAAATAAAGCCTAGTATATAATCTCTAAAATCATCGGCATCCATTTTCCCACGAAGGGTGTTGGCGATGTTCCAGAGTTGTTGTTCTAATTGTTGTTTTTTATCGTCGGTGGCCATGGTTTTGTTTAAGGGTCTTATATTTCAAATATAAGCTTTGGGAATGAGATTTCCTTATTATTAAGGATATTAAAATGTGATTATTATCAATGAAAACTTACATGTTGTAACACGTAAAAATGTGTTATAAATAAAATCTTTGTTCATAATTTTCCCTTGTTCATGAATCATGAACGCTATTTTGAAGTTAGCGTGAGGGACCTGCCTAACGGCAGGTAGGTGCAAGCGGAAAGCCCGCAGCGCAGCGAGGACTTGAAGCGACAGCCCGACGGCGCTTGCCCTTTATTCTTGCACTGAAGCTTCAGCATAGGCGCAGCGCCGTCACGCCCAAAACCTTATTTTAAGCAACACGAAATTTATTTATATAAATCCTCCCCCTGCCCCCCTCCAGAGGGGGATAAGAACGTGCCCAAATAATAAATTTCAAACCCCAAACAACAACTCAAGGTGAAAATTCAACAACTCATAGGAATTGCCTTTATTTTGGTTTTGATGCTCTGTACTATTGTATCATAAAACAAAAACCATGATAAAACATTTTTTAACGTCGATCGCATTAATAGGTTTAAGCCTTGCTAATCCTATAAAAGCACAAAGCCCCACACAAACTATTAAAGGAACCGTAATTGATAAACAAGCACAAAGCACCTTACCGGGTGTGAATATTGTGGTGTTAGGTTCTGACCCAATAAAAGGCACCACCACCGATATGGATGGTAAATTTAAATTAACCGACATGGCGCCTGGGCGTTACGATTTAAAAATTACCTTTTTAGGTTATAAAGAAATTGTGTTGCCAAACGTGCAAGTGACTTCGGGTAAAGAAGTATCATTAGATATTGGTTTAGAAGAAAATGTGAATGCCTTAAACGAAGTGGTAGTGGCAGGCACCAAAAAAAATGAAACTAATAATGAGTTAACCTCTGTGAGTGGTCGTTCTTTTTCGATGGAAGAAGTGAACCGTTATGCCGGTGGTCGTTCCGATCCATCGCGTTTAGCCGCTAACTTTGCCGGAGTAAGTTCTCCAGACGATTCACGTAATGATATTGTAATTAGAGGAAATTCGCCAACGGGTGTGTTATGGCGTATTGAGGGATTAAATATTCCGAACCCTAATCACTTTAGTACCATTGGTACCACCGGCGGACCAGTGAGTGCTATTAATACCAACATCTTAAAGAACTCCGATTTTTTTACCTCGGCTTTTCCTTCGGAGTATGGTAATGCTAATGCGGGTGTGTTTGATTTAGGATTTAGAAATGGAAATTCGGACAAGCGCGAACATACCATACAGTTTGGTGCCTTAACAGGTTTAGAGGCCATGACCGAAGGACCAATTAATAAAGCAAAAGGTTCGTCGTATGTATTAGCCTATCGTTATTCGTTTACTGGCTTTGCGCAATCCTTGGGTTTATCGGTTGGAACAACGGCCACGCCATTTTATCAGGATTTGTCGTTTAAAGTGAATAGTGGGTATGGTAAGTTAGGACGCTTTACGTTGTTTGGTATTGGAGCAAAAAGCAACATTGATTTTAAGCACGATAAAGTGGATAGCACCGATTTGTTTGCCGACCCAACCAGAGACAGTTATTTTACAAGCGATATAGCTTTAGTGGGTGTAAAGCATTTTATTAGAGTTGGTTCAAAATCGTATTTCAATACTATTATTGGCGGCACGTATGCAGGTTCCACGTATTTTGAAGATACAGTGTCTAAAATTAATTCGAATACAGCTCGTACTTTAGAAAATAAAGTGTCTCAAATTCGTTACTCGATTAATACCTCTTTTAATTCGAAAATAAGTTCTAAATTATTTGTGAAGATTGGAGCCATTGAAGAATTAATTAACTTAAATTTATTTTACCGCATCCGCGAGTTTACGCCTGATTGGCAACAAATATGGGACTTTAACGACTATACTTCTTTAATACAAGGATACGCCCATGCTAAATATAATTTTACGGATAAGTTAACTTTGAATTTAGGATTGCACGCTCAGTACTTAACCTTAAACGAATCGTATTCGATTGAACCTCGTGTAGGATTAAAATATCAAGCCAATCAAAAAAATACCTTTAGTGTAGGTTATGGGATGCATAGCCAAATGCAACCAACGGATGTGTATTTTTATCGCACACCAAACACAGATGGATCTTACGATCAATCCAACAAAAATTTGGATTTTACTCGTAGTCAGCATTTTGTAGTAGGGTATGATGTGTTACCGTTTAAAGATTGGAGAATAAAAACCGAATTGTATTATCAAGCTCTATCCAACATTCCAGTTACGCAAGCGCCTAGTAGTTTTTCGATGTTAAACACAGGTGCAAGCTTTAATCCAACCGAGCAAGGTTATTTAAAAAATGCAGGTACTGGCGAAAACTATGGAGCTGAATTAACCATTGAGAAATTTTTTACCAAGGGTTACTATGGTTTAATTACGGGTACCATTTACGAATCAACTTACAAAGGCAGCGACAAGGTAAAACACAATACCGCTTTTAATGGGAAGTATGTGTATAATGTGTTAGTGGGTAAAGAATTTAAATTAGGAAAAGCAAAACGCAATACCATTACCATTGATGTGAAAATGACACAAGCGGGTGGTCGTTACTACACACCTGTTGATTTAGCAGCTTCGCAAGCGGTGAATAGAGAAGTACTAAAAGGCGATGCCTATGCTTTTACAGAACGCAATTCCGATTTTTTTAGATTGGATGTAAAAACAGGATTTACTTTAAATAGTAAAAAACGTAAGATGTCTCAGTCATTATTCTTTGATGTGCAAAACGTCACCAATAATAAAAATGTATTTGCACAACGCTACAATCCTTTAACTAATAATATCAATACAGCGTATCAAATAGGTTTCTTTCCTAACTTTGTATATAAAGTTCAATTTTAAAAAACATAACCACATGCAAAACATTTTAATCATCAATGGTCACCCTAATGCCAATAGCTATTGCCACGCTTTAGCAGAGGCTTATCAAAAAGGAAGCGCCTCAAAAGGCAACACCGTAGAACTATTGCATTTAAGTGAATTGAACTTTAGTTTGAATTTGAGTCACGGTTATGCCCAACGCACCGAACTAGAACCAGATTTAATGATGGCTCAACAAAAAATAACTTGGGCTCATCATATTGTGATTATTCATCCTGTATGGTGGGGCTCGGTGCCTGCTTTATTAAAAGGTTTTTTTGACAGAACCTTATTACCAGGTTTTGCTTTTAAGTATAAAGAAAACGGCCCTTGGTGGGATAAACTATTAGCAGGTAAAACAGGGCATGTGATTTATACTAGCGACACACCCATTTGGTTGTATGAGTATTTTTTTGGTGCGCCATCGGTTAACCAAGTTAAAAAAAGAGTGTTGCAGTTTTGTGGCGTAACGCCTGTAAAAGTAACTGGTATTGCACCTATTCGCAATTCGACACCAGAGTTTAGAAAAAATTGGTTAGCTAAAATAGAGCAAATAGCAGCCAACTCTTTTTAATACATTTTTAGTAAATTTATAGCATGCGCAAAAATAAGAGTCGGTTTATATATATGTTTATTGTAGGGATTGGAATTTCTTTTCTCCTACATTTTATTACCAAACCGATAGAGGAAAAGCATAATGTGTTTTTAGATTTCTTTACCTCTATTGTGATTACCATTTTGGTTTGGGAAGGAAACCTACGAATTGATAATTGGTTGAATAGAAAATTTCCTTGGGTTGGTAAACCAGGTAAACGTATCCTCATTCAATTACCCATCAGTATGATATACAGCGCCGTGATGATTTTTTTATCGATGCTGTTTTTTAATCATTTTGTTTGTGCTTTGCCTACTTCTTCCAAAGAAATGTTTATGTCAACCTCCGTTATTATTGGTGTGATGGTGTCTATTATTTTATTATCATTTGAAGTTGGATCTCAGTTTTTCTCTAATTGGAAAGCCTCTTTAATTGAAATTGAACATCATAAAACAGAAGTGGTGCAAGCGCAATTACAAAATTTAAAAAATCAAATCAACCCACACTTCTTGTTTAATAACATGAGTGTGTTGTCTTCTTTAGTTTATAAAGACCAAGACAAAGCCGTTGATTTTATCAATCAATTATCTAAAGTGTATCGTTATTTATTAGATAATAAGGATAGAGAATTAGTGACCTTGGAAGATGAATTAACCTTTATTCGTTCGTACACCTATCTCTTGCAAATTCGATTTGATACCAATATTAAATTCACTATTGAGGTGGAGAACAGCGCCCTGCAAAAATTAGTACCGCCAATGGCTATTCAAATATTAGTGGAGAATGCCATTAATCATAACGAAATATCGGAAGAGTTGCCATTGAGCGTCAGCATCACCAATTATGAGAATGAATTAGTGGTGACCAATAATTTGCAACTCCGCACCAACACCGAACCAAGTTCGAAAACAGGTTTAAAAAACATCAAAGATCGCTACCATTATTTTACGGATAAGCCCGTTGAGATTATTGAAAGCGCACACTCATTTGTGGTTAAAATTCCTTTACTGCATAGCAAATGAACGCCATCATTATAGAAGACGAAAAGCTATCGGCTGAGCATTTAAGTAATCTCTTAAAACGAATTGATGCGTCTATAAATGTGATAGCTACTTTTGACACCGTTAAAAAGAGCGTGAGTGAATTTCAAAAAGGCATCAAAGCCGATGTGGTATTTGTGGATGTGCATTTAGCAGATGGATTAAGCTTTGAGATATTTAATAAAATACAATTAGATACGCCAATTATTTTTACGACGGCTTATGATGAGTATGCGATTAAAGCCTTCAAACTCAATAGTGTAGACTATTTATTGAAGCCTATTGGTGCAGAGGATTTGAGAGTAGCGATTGATAAATTAAAAAAGTTTACGCAATCTCATACGTCCATTGTGCAAGATATTGCCAACGCTTATCAAAATTTAAATAAGCAATTCAAAAACCGCTTCATGGTAAAAATGGGCGATAGCATCGTGTCGGTTAAAACCGAAGATGTATTGCATTTTATTGCCGAAGATGGGATTACCTTGTTAGTCACTAACACGGCTAAACGCTATCCAGTAGATTATACCTTAGATCAACTCGCCGAATTAGTTTCTCCCGAACAATTTTTTAGAATCAATCGTAAAGTTTTAATTTCTATCAACGCCGTTCAAAAAGTGAGTTCTTACTTTAACAGCCGCTTAAAAATAAATTCAGATTTACTCGATGATGAATCCGCTATTGTTAGTCGTGAACGCGTGAATGAATTTAAGGCTTGGTTAGATAAGTAATCTTTACTTTATTCTTTGAGCATGGAGGTTAATTGTTGTTTTTTGGGCGTGTCCCTGCGGGCCAGGCTTTTCGCTACAATCTTTTTTATTCGTACCTCATAAAAAAGGATTTCCACTTCAATCCTTCACGCGGGTTTAAATTATGTTCGGAGTTTCTTGTCCGCATTTTAAATTTAACGTAGAAAATAAGAAGCAAATTAGCGCGGCATGTGTGACGATTTTAGGCTGTCTGAGTCGAGTTTTTCACTCGACGAGTTTCTAAAATCGGGTGGAAATTGATTCGCAATTTTCAAGTTAAATTTAAGAAGCGGTGATTTTTCTACCGCGCGCATGCTCGCTCAAATGTATGCTATACATTTGCCGCTATCTATGCATGGCTGGCAAAGAAAGTATGTTCCAATTTGACTAAGAAATAAGTGACTAAAAAAGATTAGCTAAATTTTAATGAGCCTTGTCCCTCAGCGCAATGCTGGCTCAATTGTGTGCTACACAATTGCCCTGTATCAAGACAAAAAGTCTTTTTATTGCCTATCACAAAATTATATCACACCTTGGCGTGATTGTTTACTTTTTGGCCCTGCCTGTCGGCAGAAAAGGTGCAAAAGTATCGAGAGAAAAGAAAAATAAGCATGTAATATATGAGATTGCTTCGTCGCTGAAAAAGCTCCTCGCAATGACGTAAAAACCCGCGTGAGCCTGTATGTCGGCAGACAGGGGATAGAACGAAAAGCCTTTTTGGTGGCTGATCACGCCTTGGCGTGAGAAGTAAAAGCTTGCAGCCCTTCGACTGCCACTTCGACTACGATCAGTGTGACAGCTCAGGAAAAACTCTAGCCCGACCCAATCCGCCAGCTGGCGGAGTGGGGCACGCACATAAAATAATAATAAGCCTTCAACTATTTTCTTGGGTTTTAAGGTTGTTAATTATCAAAAAACTGAAGCTACAAACATGTTAAAAAGCTATAGAAACTAAGCGCCTAACATTTTATATCTTACCTTTAGGTTTCAAAAATTGCTACCCTACTTATGACAAAACATATTGCGCTCTCTTTATTGTTTATACTCTCAATAACTTTAAGAATTAAATCACAAACCTATAATTATTATTTTGGGAATATTCACGCGCACACATCCTATTCAGACGGAAACCAAGATAGCGCTACGTCTAATATGACCAAACCTTGGCAGGCGTTTAATTATGCCAAAAATGCCCAGCATATTGATTTTTATGGTATTTCCGAACATAATCACGAAGCTGCAGGCATGTCTAATCCTCTTAATTATTACCAGGGTATTGCTGATGCTAATGCAACAACAACAGCTTCGTTTGTGGCATTGTATGGCATGGAGTGGGGCGTTATTTCGGGTGGAGGGCATGTCATCGTGTATGGCTGCGATTCGTTAATTGGTTGGGATAATAATGGTTATGATGTATATGTAGCACAAAATGATTACGTGAATCTTTTTAAAAAAATTAATGAGCAACCTAATGCATTTGGCTATTTAGCGCATCCTACATCCAACGATTATAATAACTTATTTAACACAGCTGTTGATTTAAATGCCGATAATGCCATTGTGGGTTTGGCTGCTCGAAGTGGGCCAGCTAATTCTACCAATAGCAGCTATTCAAATCCATCTACTGGTAATTATATTAATAGGTATAATGATGCTTTAAAAAGAGGCTACCATTTAGGTGTTGGTTTAGATCATGATTCACATAATTCGGTGTTTGGAAAGCAAACTGCCGGGCGTTTGGTTGTATTGGCACCAAGTTTAACACGCTCCAATATTTTAGATGCCATGCGTAACATGCGTTTTTATAGTTCAGATGATTGGAATGTAAAAGTGAACTTCACTATTAAAAATCATCCAATGGGTAGCATCCTTTCATACACAGGTGCTGCCACTATCAATGCTACAATTACTGATCCAGATGTATCAGAAACGGTTTCTTCTATTACTGTATATTATGGCGTGCCCGGTAGTGGCGCCAATCCAACCGTGTTAACTACAGTAACCAATACGGCTAATTTATCTTACACGCATAATTTGCCCAATAATAGTACCTATTACTATTATTTAAGAATCACCCAAAATGATGGTAACATTGTGTGGACATCGCCTATTTGGTACAAGCGCAACGACGCATTAACAAATTCACCTCCTGTAGCTAATTTTACGGCATCAAGCCATACAGTATGTGCTGGGCAAACCTTAACTTTTACAGATAATACTAGTAATGGCCCAACGGCCTGGAATTGGTCGATACCTGGTGCATTGCCAAGTACCTCAAATTTGCAACATGTCATTGCTAGTTTTCCAACGGCAGGCGTTTATACTATTTCATTAAATGCCTCTAATGTATTTGGTACAAGTGCTTCGCAAACACAAACAGTAATGGTTTTACCATTACCAACTTTAATTGCAGATAGGGATACGATTTGTAATGGACAAACTGATACGCTTGTGGTGACGGGTGCTAGCACTTATACATGGAGCACAGGGCAAACCACAGGAACAATTATAGTATCGCCCACGGTTACATATTACTATACCGTTACTGGAACATTGAATGGTTGTTCTGCAACAAAGCAAGTGGTTTTGGTAGTAGAAAATTGTGTGGGTATTGAAGAGTTTGCTAAAAATAGTTTTCAGTTATATCCTAACCCTGCCAGCAAAACGCTCACACTTGATTTTAAAGAATTAGTAAACGAAAAAAGCATTGAAGTATATGACGAATTTGGTAAATTATTATTGGTGCAAAAAACAACAGAAACTACTTTACAAATACCAATACATGATTTAGCAAATGGTATTTATTTTATAAAAATAGTGTTGGATGATAAACACATTAGTACTAAAAAGTTTGTGGTAGATAAATAGTAAGATTTTGTAATAGCATTCATGTTTTGTTTTGTTATAGGGATTAGGGCCAAAATAAAATCATGCTTTCCTATTCAGTGTAATAAAACATTATCAAGCAAAAAGGGAATTAAAGCCACCTATTATAAATTCTCTTTTATGTGACACAATTTAACCTACCTTTATTAAAATTTAATTTATTGAAAACCACCAAGTACCAGCCTAATAGTATTGAAGCTCCCGAAACAGATTATTTATATGTAAATCCATCGCAACTGCCCAATTCGGGCAAAGGTTTGTTTACGGCTATTGCTATTTATAAAGATGAAATCATATCCTTGTTTAAAGGCGAAGTGCTTAGCTCTCAGCAAGCTCAATTAAGGGCTGATAAAGGAGAGGATAAATATTTTATTAGTTTACCAAACGGTACCATGCTCGATTCGATGCACGTAGCATGTTTTGCTAAATATGCCAACGATGCTATGGGCAGTGAACATAAGGTATTTAAAAATTCGGCAAAAATTGCTTTAAACGAAAATAATGAGGTGTGCATGGTGGCTACAAGACACATAAAAGTAAACGAAGAAATTTTTTGTAGCTACGGGAAAGCTTATTGGAAAAGGCATGGAATTTAACATTTAGAGTAGAAGATTTTAGCATTTTTTATCACACTGAGGCATACTGTTTTTTGTGTTTTTGTATAAATTTGAATCATCAATAAAAAAAATATGAAAATTATAGCTATTATTTTATTCTCTGGATTTGGTTTTTTAAGTACTTACTTTCAAGCTCCAACTTGGAAAAAGGAACAATTAATGAGTACGGTTGATTTAAATACCAAAATTAAAACCAATGCCAAAGACAAGCCTTTGATTTTTAACGTGGGACCGATGGAAAACATTAAAGGAGCTATTGCCATTGGCGCAGCTACTAACGTGACGTTTGGTAGTAAAATTACTTCTTACTTAACCATGGAAAGTAAAACAAAACCAATTGTGGTATATTGTGGCTGCTGCTCATACGCAAGTTGCCCAAATATTAAACCAGCTTATGATTATTTATTAGCTCAAGGTTTTAGAAATACAAAAGTTTTAGAATTGCCAGATGGTATTAAACCTGATTGGGTAGCTAAAGGTTATCCAACAGAATAAGAAAGGAAAGGTATAACGTATGTTATACCTTTTTTGTTTTACCGTCATTACGATTACGCCATAGCGTGAGAAGTAATCTCAAACGAGGTGTTTAACTATGTATGAGATTGCTTCTTTCCATTTTGCTCATTCCGCAAAACTCCGCGCAATGACGAACTATAACGTCATTACGAGTGACGAAGGAGAGACGTAATCTCAAACGAGGTGTTTAACTATGTATGAGATTGCTTCTCACGCAATGACGGAAAGGTAATGACGAAACCGAATTATTCGACGCCAAGTTCTTTAGATAAATCATTCCAATTAGGATTAATAGAAATAATTAAATTTTCTTTTTTTAAACGACTACCAGCTTTAATTTGTTTTTCTCTGACAATTGCGTCCTCAATTCTATGAAATACTTCATAGTATACTAATTTGTTTAAAGCATACTTACTAGTAAAACTCTTTTTATAAACACCAGTTCGGTGTTCATATAAACGTCTGACTATATTTGAGGTAACACCAGTATAAAGTGTTGTATTACCTTGATTAGTTAATATATAAACAACACCGCCGCGTATCATATCATAAAAATATTGATTTTTTTGATATGATGCTCTAGGCTTGACATGGTATGAGATTGCTTCGTCGTACCTCCTCGCAATGACGGAATTGCAATGACGAACCATAGCGTCATTACGAGCGACGAAGGAGCGATGTAATCTCAAACGAGGTGTTCAACTATGTATGAGATTGCTTCTTTCCATTTTGCTCATTCCGCAAAACTCCACGCAATGACGGAATTGCAATGACGAACCATAGCGTCATTACGAGTGACGAAGGAGCGACGTAATCTCAAACGAGGTGTTTAAATAGGAATGAGATTGCTTCTTTCCATTTTGCACATTCCGCAAAACTCCACGCAATGACGGAATTGCAATGACGAACCATAGCGTCATTACGAGCGACGAAGGAGCGACGTAATCTCAAACGAGGTGTTTAACTATGTATGAGATTGCTTCTTTCCATTTTGCTCATTCCGCAAAACTCCGCGCAATGACGAACTATAACGTCATTACGAGCGACGAAGGAGCGACGTAATCTCAAACGTGGTGTTTAAGTAGGAATGAGATTGCTTCTCACGCTATAACGTAATCGCGATGGCGGGAGATACTTTTTATTTCACCTTTCTTTCCTTAAATTTGATAAACTATAATACTTCACAACTGTTTTATTTTAAAACATATTATCATGAGTAACGAAATACCTCGCCGAAACTTTTTAAGTCGTTCGATGTTTGCTTTAGCTACTGCTATGGCTGCGCCTTCGCTATCGTTTTCCGAATCATTTAAAAAAGCGTATCAATTAAATAACACTACTATGAACCCAATCTTATCTACTAAACCCCTTGGTTTTCAATGGGAAACAGCCGATCCGTTTTTATTTTGTGTACATCACGAAGACAATTTTCCTCAAGGTAATGAGCAAATGGCACCCGAAGCCAAATATTTAAAAGGTAGGCACATGGGTGATGATTTTATTATCAAAGATGGTTTTAGAATGTATCATGGTAAATCGGTTCCAGGTTTCCCAGGTCATCCACACCGTGGTTTCGAAACTATTACGGTTGTTAGAAAAGGTATCGTGGATCATGCCGATTCGATGGGTGCATCTGGTCGTTATGGTAATGGCGATGTGCAATGGATGACAGCAGGGAAGGGAGTACAACACTCCGAAATGTTTCCATTGGTGCATGCGGATAAAGAAAATACCATGGAGCTATTTCAAATTTGGTTGAATTTACCAAAGAAAAGTAAAATGGTAGAACCTCATTTTAAAATGTTTTGGAAAGAATCCATTCCCAATCATATGCATACCGATGTTGCAGGTAAAAAAACAGTTGTAGAAGTAATCGCAGGACAATTAGAAAAATCGCAAGCACCAACACCTCCTCCTGATTCTTGGGCAGCTGATGCCTCTCATGAAGTAGCTGTTTGGAATATGAAAATGGAAGCAGGGGCAACCTTTACCATTCCTAAAGCATCCGCTGGAGTTAACCGTACGATTTATTTTTATGAAGGAAAAGATTTAACGGTAGCAGGAACTGTGATTACTAATTATCATGCTATTGAATTAAAAGCTGATATGGATGTAGAAATTAAAGCAAGCGAAGAAACGAGTATTTTAATGCTACAAGGTAAACCAATTGGCGAACCAGTAATGCAATACGGTCCCTTTGTAATGAACACGAAACAAGAAATTAATGAAGCCTTTGAAGATTACCACAAAACACAATTTGGCGGTTGGCCTTGGCCTCGTTACGACCAAGTGCATGCGCGTGATAAAAATCGCTTTGCGAAATACTCTGATGGTAAATTAGAAGAAAAAAATTCTTAAACTTAATTAGGATAGAGAGTTACTAATCGTTTTTAATCATGTCTTTCACTTCTTGAAAGGCTTTGCTTAAATTCTTTTTTTGTTCCTCTAGCATATCTTTAGTTTCGGCTTTGCCAAGTGCTAATTGCACTTCTAAATGTTCAAACTTAGCTTTTATCTTATTCCATTGTTCACCATCTTTTTGTAAAGTCGAATTCACTTCGGCTTTTAAATGGTGGTATTGATCGCGAGTTTCTTTTTTTATCTCTTCAAATTTATCTTCAAACTCAGCTTTACCTAAAGCAGATTGTACTTGCAGTTCTTCTAATTTCACAGCTGCTTGTTTAAAAAAAGAAATGATGTTATCGCCAAAATGTGTCATGGGTTATAGTTTACTTGATTTAAGGTAAAGATAAACTAATATCAATAAATTCCTAATGATTTAAATCCGAAGCTAGCATGACGTTTGTCATTGATTAAAACTTCACCTGATACACATCCATGTTGTTGCGCGGAATATTAAATACTTCAAAACCGCCCGCTTGTGGAATCATTTCAATCAAATCAAAAGACTTACAACCTTTACTTAATCCTTCAAAAATTAAAGTAAAGCCTCGTCCGTCATTTAGTGTCCATTGTGGAGCAAAGGAAATATTAAAAGCTGTGATTAGTTTTGCTCTTCTATCCGAACCGTGTTCTACCAAATAAGTACTTGGCCAAATGCGGTAAGCATCCGTTCCATCGCCCGCGCAGGTGCAGTGAACAATGGTTTGTCGCTCTTCGCTTTCAAGGGTTTTAACCTCTATTTGTGCTTCAACTTTGTCTTCGGTTTCTATCATAACAATTATCTTACAAAGATATGTATTTACAACTATTACCAAAACGCCAATGCTAACTGATGAAGCATTTGTGTGATATATGTAACATATAAAAAATAAAATGTAATACTTTAAGTTTTAATAAGGTTCACCTTTGCGCTGAAGCGAAACTATTATCGCGATAAAAAAATATTATGAAACTATTAAAACAATTAGCATTCACTACGGCTTTAACTGTAGTAACCTTATCTAATACTTTATCAGCACAAACTGCCAAAGACTCAATAAAAGCCAAAGAAAAACAAGAAAGAAAAACGGAAAAGAGAGCAAAGGAAATTAGAAAAGCTGAGAAAAAAGTAGAAGATAAAAAAGAAGCGGTAATTAAGGCGCAAAATAAATCAGGTAAAAAAGAAGAGAAAGTGAGAGAATCACAAGTTAAAGCCGATGATAAAGCAGACGATTTAAGAAAAGCACAAAACAAAACAGAAGATAAAAAAGAAGACTTGCGTAAGGCAAATAACGAAGTGGATAAGCGGGAAAGCGATAAACAAAAAGCAGATAAACAGTTAGAAGAGAAGAAAGTCGACATTCAAAAAGATATTCGTAAAGATTCTTTAAAAGTGGTGGAAGAAAATGCTAAACGTGCTAAAGAGTTAGAAGACAAAAAACCAAACTAACATGAAAAGTAACATCATCTTATGTGTATTAGTCATTGCCTGTATTGGTTTTGGAGTAGCTTGTAGTTTTAGCGACACACCAGTTCAAGTTTTAGCTAATAAAGAACATCGTGCGGTGATTATTAAAAGTATCGCTTTATCACCAGAGTATCGCACTCAAATGATGGATGAGTTAATGAGTAACGACAGTAGTAAAGTGTGGTTATTACAATATTTAATGCATCATAAAATCATAATGAATGATTTATTTGACCTAACGGCTAAAGATTCGATAGCGAGTAGAGATTTAATGGCAAAAACTATTGAAATGTGCGACGGCGATGCCGAAAAATGTAGATTATTGATGGGAACCTTGAGTTCGTATCCAAATATTATAAGTTATACTAAAACGAGTTATCACTTCCAAAAACCAGTGTATTAAACAATATTATATCAAGGAAGCACGATTGTTTATTTTGAAACAAATAAATTATATAGTGGAATCTATTTTGTGAAAATGAAGATACGAAGTCAAGAAAAAAACAGGAAGATTATAATGGAAAAATAGAATGGTATTTGTTTGTTTTAAACCCGCTTTTGCGGGTTTATTTTTAACATAAAATATCAAATAACACATTATATAATGACTTATCTTTATGAAAAGGATTTATTATGAAAACTTTTATTATATCGATTTTATTAATTTCTACATTAGGTACAGTTATACATTCTTGTAAAAAGAAAAATAAGGAAGAAACTCAAGTATCCTATACACCGTCTTGTTCTTCAAGCACTCCTTCATTTTCTGCTACCGTGAAGCCTTTAATTCAGAGTGCTTGCGTTAGCTGTCATAGTGAGTATAGTACTTATGCTCAAATTAGTGCGTCATCAAATTCTATTCGATCTAACGTAGTAAGCGGCTCTATGCCAAAAGGGACAACCTTATCTGAAGCTCAAAAAAACAGTATTGTGTGTTGGATAGATGCTGGTAAGCCCAATAATTAATTACTTTAAAGGTTTTTCACCCAATATCCACATAGTTTTCTTCGCTTTTTTCAATTTCAAATTAAAGGCATCAATCGAAAACTTTTGAATATGTTCTACCGCCTCTTCAATTGAATCGGTAAATAAAATTAATTGTAAGTCTTCATTATTAATCGTTTGCTCCTGAGCCATTTTCATAATATGCTCAATTAAGCTTTTATGAAACTCAACTCCCATAATCACTATAGGAAACTTTTCGGACTTATGGGTTTGAACTAAAGTTAAAGCTTCAAAAAATTCATCTAAAGTTCCAAAACCCCCAGGCATCACAATAAAGGCAAAAGAGTATTTTCTGAGTAATTCTTTTCGAACAAAAAAATAATCCAAGGTCACAAAACTATCTAAGTATGGGTTGTGTTGCTGCTCTTTTGGTAACACAATATTGCATCCAATTGATAATCCACCCGCATCTTTAGCGCCTCTGTTTGCTGCTTCCATGATACCAGGTCCACCACCAGTCATAATAGCAAAACCTAAATTTGATATCTCTGAAGCAACTTCTCTGGTTAATTTGTAATAAGGATGATCTTCCTTAAATCTGGCTGAACCAAAAACAGTGACGCAAGGTCCAATAAAATGTAATTTTCTGAGCCCAACAATGAGTTGATGAAATACACTAAAGGCATATTTTAATTCTTTCCATCTGGAGCGTGGACCGTCAAGGAATTTTTTTTCTTCACTATGTATATTTTCCGACATACAAATTTAAAAATTAATAACCTTTTAAGTTAATAGCATTTCCATCAATCATAGTAGCTCGTTTACCCATCTTTTTTTGAATGACCTTAAAGTGGTGTTCTTCATCTGGAGAAATTAAAGAGAACGCTTCTCCTGAAGACTCCGCTCTACCGGTTCTTCCTATACGATGGATATAGTCTTTAGGAGAACGAGGTAATTCGTAATTAATCACATACGGTAAAAATTTGATGTCAATACCGCGAGCCATTAAATCGGTTGCCACTAATACTTTTACTTTTCCTGTTTTAAAAAAATCTAAAGCTTGGTTTCTTGCTTCCTGACTTTTTTTACTGTGTATAGCAAAGGCATCAATCCCATTCTGACTTAATTTTAAAGCTACTGCATCGGCTCTATGAACTGAGGATGTGAAAATTAAGACTTGTTTAATTTTATGTTGTTTGATGATGTATCGTAATAAGGGACCCTTTTTTTCTTCAGAAATTAAATAGGCAAACTGTTTAATTAAGTCTAAGTTTTGAATTTCTTCTTCCACTTTAATCACAACAGGGTTGCGCAGCAAATTACGATTGATGTTATTTAAATCATCACTTAAAGTAGCTGAAAATAAAAGGTTTTGACGGTTCTTTGGCAATAAACCAAAGATTTTTGTCATTTCTTCCTTAAAGCCAAGATTCAACATTTTATCGGCTTCGTCTAATACTAATATTTTAATAGCAGATAATGATACTGCGTTAGTAGAGATTAATTCTAATAACCGTCCAGGAGTAGCAACTAATACTTCTACACCTTGCAAACCAATCATTTGTGGATTGATAGACACTCCACCATACACCGCCATGGTTTTAATAGGCGTAGGTAAATTAGCGCCTAATGTTGTAAATACATCATTTACCTGAATCGCTAATTCGCGAGTAGGAACAACTACTAAAGCTCTTACATGTCGGTTTTTGGTAGAAATACCTGCCTGTAATTGTTGTAAAATAGGTAATACAAAACTGGCTGTTTTGCCTGAGCCCGTTTGAGCAATTCCTAAAATATCTTTTCCTTCTAATATAGCTGGAATAGCTTGCTGTTGGATAGGGTAGGGTTGTATGTATTTTTGTTCGGCTAAGGCTTTTAGTAAGGCATCAGTTAAACCAAGTTTTGAAAAGGGCATGTTATGTTTTTTTGAAACGCAAATATACGGAGAGTTTATTCAAGTTATTAGTGTTATTTTACTTGGGCGTGTCGGCGCTGAGAACAGGCGCCGTCGGGCTTTTTGTTTCAATCTTTTACTTCTCACGCTATGGCGTGATTCGTAAAAGGATTTCCACTTCAATCCCTCACGCAACTTCTGCATTAAGTTCGAAGTATGAATTTTGAGTTTGAATTAGTATTGCGTGAAGGATTGCTGCTATTTAGTTTATTGTTTTATTGGTTGCAGCGAATACCGAGTATTTGAGGCTTTGTTTGAGCTCTTTTTATCACGCCTTGGCGTGATAAAAAAGCGAGTGCCGAAAGCCTGGTTTCGCCAGTGGGCGGAACACGCCCAAACCCTTCTTGCCCAATTATCTTTTATTATCCTATATTTGCAGCTTATATCAATCCTATGAATTATAACACCATCCTTTCACATTTCAATATCAAAGAGTTAAACGAAATGCAGAAAGCCACCTTGGAAGCTATTCCAAAACCAAATGATGTGGTGTTAATTTCACCAACAGGTTCAGGTAAAACCTTAGGATTTTTATTACCTATATTACAATTATTAGAAACCGATAAGGAAGGCGTACAAGTATTAATTATTGTTCCATCAAGAGAATTAGCCATTCAAATAGAACAAGTATTTAAGCAAATGAGTACGTCGTTTAAAATTAATTGTTGTTATGGTGGGCATTCCGTTCGTATCGAAGAAAATAATTTCCAGCATCCACCAGCAGTTTTGGTTGGTACGCCAGGAAGAATAGAGCATCATCTTCGTCGTAAAAATTTAATGGTAGATGATATTAAAACATTAATCTTAGATGAGTTTGATAAATCTTTAGAGTTTGGATTTAAAGATGAGATGGAATTTATCATCGAACAATGCAAGCATTTAAAAAAACGTATTTTAACTTCAGCCACAGCATTAGCTGATATTCCTGCTTTTGTAGGTTTAAAACATAGTGTTGAATTAAATTATACCACTGAGCATAAAGAATTAAAATCAGCCTTAGTAATTAAATCGGTTAGGGTAGAAGGTGATGATAAATTAGAAGCCTTGATGATGTTATTAGGGAAAATTCAAGCCAAATCAACTATTGTATTTTGTAATCATCGTGATGCGGTTAATCGTATCTCCGAGCAATTACAATTATATAAAGTAGATCATGGTTTTTACCATGGAGGTTTAGAACAAATTGATAGAGAAAAAACACTCATTAAATTACGCAACGGCAGTATTAATTTATTAATTACGACTGATTTAGCAGCACGTGGTTTAGATATTCCAGAAATTGAAGCCGTGATTCATTATCAATTACCAACGACCGAAGATACAATGATTCATCGTAATGGCAGAACTGCTCGTATGAGTGCTCATGGAACAGCTTATTTTTTATTAGATATAGGCGACCATTTGCCAAAATTTTTAGACGTTACTCCTATAGAAGAATCTTTACCAAAGAAATTAGTATTGCCTGCACCATGCGAATGGAAAACCTTATACATTGGTGCTGGTAAAAAAGATAAGATTAATAAAATGGATATTGTAGGTATGCTTTTACAAAAAGGACAACTACAAAAAGATGAATTAGGAAAGATTGAAGTATTGGATCATTCTGCTTACGCAGCAGTGAAAGCCAATAAAATTGCTAAGACTTTACAATTGATTAAGGAAGAAAAAATAAAGAATCGTAAAATTAAGATGGAAGTATCTTCTTAGTGGTTTATTAAAACCTGATGGTTGTTGTAAAACAATTCGTTGTCGTTAATCAATTTATAAACATCAACTCCATTTTCTTTGATTAATAAATCGTCTGCAAACAATTCTTGGGTGGCATTTTCTTTTCCTTTTGTAATTATGAACACTTTACTTTTTGGATTTTTAATTTCAAAAGTGCCTTCTAGTAACGACCAGTTACCGTTTATGGTTTCGCTTTGTTCGGGAAAATAGGTTGTGGTTTCAATGGTTCCATTTTCCAAATTATGCTCTTCTATGATAAACCTAAACCAATCATTTAAGGCGTCTTTCATTCCGTTATACATCCATAAGCTCACATGGTAAGTTTTACCTTGTTTAAATGTATATGGAGCAAATTCGGCAAAAGTATTTTTTCCTGTTTTTACCGATTGAAAGCCACCTTTTCCTCTGAATATATGTTTTGAAGTAGATTTTTCAAATCCGTTATAGTATAAGAAAGAGGAGTCGGATGAAACTTGAAAGGTTTGATTATAATATGACTTTGTTTTTGCGTGTTGGTACTTTTCAAAAACTGATAGTGAATTATTTTGAAATAAGTCTTCTGGCTGCAAGGAGTACATAGAAAATTCTTCGCTTTGATAAAGTACTTTACATTTTCGCAGAATCTCGTTTTCGTATTTAGTAATGCTATCATTGGTTGTAATCACTAAAAAAGGTTTAGTGCTTTTAATGTCGTATTGTATTGGTTTGTTATAAAAATCTGGAGATACAATTTGCACAATCTTTTTACTCTCATCAACAGATGTTCTGGTTAAATTGGCACATACAATGGGAATACCTGTATGATATGACATGATAAAGGAAGAGGTAACTGTTTTATACATTCTTGGTCTCGAAAAACATTCGGAACCTTGATAATAAAATGGTAAAGTAATAATGGCTTGATAATTTGAACTCTCAATCTTTGAAAGCGCATTAGTATAAGATGCTGTTAAGTGTTCCTTTTTAAATACATTTTTTGAAGAAGTAATAGATTTTGAAATATCTGTATGATAAGGCAATCCTTCAAAAACAGTAATGATGCAAGCAAAACCACATAAAGTTATCGCCAAATTAGTTTTTCCTTTTTGTACTGCAAAATCATATAATTGTTGCAACGCATGAGCTGTAAAAACAATAGCCACAAAATAAAAAGGCCATGTAAATCTTCCGGTTGCTCTGAATGGTTTTACAAATGGAAGATAATCAATAAGTCCATCAATTTGTTTAAACGGAACAGCCATTGCAAATAGTAATACGATAAATGATGCTATTAATGAAGTATTTAAAATACTGGAACTGAATAATTTTCGTAAACTATTTGAAGTATTTCTTTTAACAAATTGAGTAATAAATAAAATGATGATGTACAAAAATAATAGTGTGGTGATAATACCCACGTAACTCCAAGCTTCCCATTGTTGAACAATGATATTTCCAGTTAATTTATCGAATAAAGGTTTTAAGGGTGGGTGATGTGGTAAAAAAACATCATCCAATTCGGCATTGTATTGAAAAAAACCTGAAGGGTTATCTGTTCTATTAGTATGGGTATCGGTTAAAATGGCAAATGCATAAAAAAAGATAATAGGTATGGCAATACTTGAAGCTAATCCAACATAATATTTCCAAAAGTATTTTTTTTGATGTTCCTTCATAAACTGTATAAGCAACATCATCGATAAAAAGAAAAGGATGATGATGCCTAAATAAGAATGTATAAAAAGCCAAAAGACATTATTTAAAAACAAATAAATCGTGTACTTAATACTACTTTGATTTTTAAAAGATCGAATTAGTAATAGCCAGGATAAAGGAATAGCAACGCTATACGAAAGAGCTAAATGACCAACTAATCTGAATAATTGTGGTGCTAAAAGTGTGATGCCAATACTAAAACCTATACTTAACCATTGATTGATGTTGAATTCTAATAAAACAAAATAACAAATGAAAAAGGTTAAAAAGATAGACGCAATCATTAAAAAATTTAAGATACCAATATGATACTCTGTGATTGAAGGAAAAACATTTGCTATTAATTTGATAGCGTTTGCAATAATTGGGTGACAATCGGTATATAAAAAATGTTCACCATAAGGGTAATTCATTCCCTCAAAATTAATATAGGATACATCGTGTTTTATATGATAAGAATAAGTGAAATAGTTTTTGATACCATCGCCTTCATTGTTAAACATATATTCATTGGGATGAAAAACAATTGGGTAGTAAAACAATAAAGTAATGATTATGGCAAATAAAACAAGAAGAATGAAAGGAAGCCTCTTTTGCATTTTATAAATATACTTAAAATCTTATTTTTAGCAATGATAAGACAAAGAATACTATTTAATTTGACTGGGTTACCAACTGCTACTTGAACCGCCACCACCCGAAGAACCACCTCCAGACCAAGAGGAAGATGAGGAAGAAGAGGAGTAAGATGATGATAAACTGCTACTACTAGAATATCCACTACTTGAGTAACTGCTGCCACTTCCACCAGAAGAGGTTTCGTATTTTACGGAATTATTATAAAAGAACTGATAAATAAATGAACCTTTTTTAGATGCTTTGATTTCACCAGCTTTTACAGCTCTGATTATAAAATAGATTAAATAGTATATAACTGTATGTAACAAAAAGGAATTTGAAAAACCTATGCCGTATTGATCTTTGTATGTAATAATTAATGAAAACCAGAGCATTATAACTGAAGAAAATATAAACCGGCCGTATTGTCCATAATAAGCACTGTTAATACAAGCTAATAAAATCAATAAATTTAATACATACATGGTTCCAGTCGATCTTCCACTTTCTTCAGAAGATGAAGGATCCGATGCGTAAAGTTCAGCATTTTTAGGGTTTTGTAGAACAGATAAAATCCCCTTAACACCATTTAAAATTCCTTCGCTCATCTTGCCTTCTTTAAATGATGGAATAATATCTTGTTGTTGGATATGTTGCGTTAATATATCAGGCAATACTCCTTCTAAACCATAACCTACTTCAATTCGCATTTTTCTGTCATTAACAGCAATCAACAGTAAAATACCATTATTTTTTCCTTCTTTACCAAGCTGTAATCTATTAAAAGTTTGATTAGCATATTCCTCAATGGTTTGTCCGTTTAAGGTTGGAATAGTAAATACCATTACGGTATTTGATGTTTTGTGATATTCGACCCAAAGCAAATCACTGATTACTTTTTTTGTTTGATCATCAATAGCAGCAGCCGCGTCAATAATAAGAGTAGAGGTAGTATCGCCGTTAAAAGCAGTATAGGAAAGATTATTTTCTTTATAAGAAGTATTGCCTTGGAACAATGTATCTGCTTTAAAAATTCCTTTTTCAACAGTTCCTTCATCATAATGCAGTTCACCATTGCCTTCCATATTACTATTTAGCCAATCTCCTATATAAAAAGCTCCAGATGGCCAAACAATTTTACCAATACCGTGCATTTCATTATCTACATAATCACCTTCATAATTTGTTCCGTCTAACCATGTGTATTTTCCTTTTCCAGTTCGTTTATCTTCTTTCCAATCACCTTCATACTTATCGCCATTTTCAAAAGTGAGAACTCCTTTTCCATGTCGAAGATCTTTCTTCCATTCGCCTTTATAAACATTACCGTTTGAGTATTGAAATTCTCCAAATCCGTGCTTTAATCCGTTTTTAAACTCTCCATTGTAACTTGATGAATCTTGAGGATAAAAATACTCTCCTTTACCATTTTTGCAGTTACCAGAAAAGCACTGAGCTCTACTTGTAATTATTAATGAAAAAAAGAAAATTATGAAAAATAAATATTTCATGTATAGTTGATTGTACTTTCTATTAACTCAATTTTTTATAAAAATACAAAATTTGACATTATACATTGTTAGGTCACAATGCGTTCTTCGATGGTGTATTCGTAATGTTTATCTTCATAAAAAAGTTCTTCTTGGTCATCTACAAAACTAAATTTCATTAACCAAGTTCGATTATTTAAGTCTAAATCTTCTTTTTTACAAACTTCAATATATTTTTGATCAAATAAATCTTCAAATGTTTGATTTTTCCATGTAAATTCAATGTATACAAATGTGTTTTTTTCACCGTCTTTATATAATTGTATCTGAGGATAAGAAGTATAGTCTTTGTCCACTTCATCAACTTCATAACCTTTTAAAGTGTAATAAGCTGTTGCAAGTTTCACACAACGTTTGTAAACATAATATCCATCTTCGTTTTCAAACGACTCTTCATTTTCTGAACTTGAATTATCTTCCTCATTTTCAATTTCAGAGTCTTGAGTTTTCTGATAATTTTCGCTAACATATTTTGTAAATTCTTGAGAGGATTCTTCCTCTTTGGATGATCCAAATAATCGTTTAAAGAAATTCATGTAATTAATATTTTTGTTTAGTATAACTAGAGTAAAGTTGGGTAAAATTGTTAAGTGATATTATCTATAAGATTCAATAAAATACAGTTCTTTTTAGATCTTAAGAGCATTAATATTTAAAATAACAAGAAGGTGATTGTTTTAGTTTACTTTAATTACTTTCCATCCATCTTTAGTATAAAGAAATTCAATATATAATCTTATTTCTCCTTCACCATTTTCTTTCAATTTTTTGCCATTCATTATGTATTTTTTTGCTGTTAAATCGTTTCCATAAGCACCCTTCTGGAAAATTTGGTTTGAATTATTTTCAACTTCCTCAATATTTCTATAATTTGATTTTATAAGATTCACATATTTTATTTTTCCATTGTCACTTGGTGTGATATTATTTAAAATCTTTTCAATTGACCAATTAATATCAGATAGGTATTCGTCATTATTTGCTAAAAAATAAGGCATAAGTTTTTCTTTAGTCAAATTATCAGAATTGGCAATTAGGAAATTAACAAAATCATCATTAGTCTTTTTTAAGGAATTGATGGGAGCATTTGCTGGAATTACACCTTCTTTTGTTTTTTGATAAATCTCATCAAATGAAGCTTCACTATAAGGTGTAAATCGCTTTTCTGGAAGTGGTTTATTATATAAACTCATGTCATTACTTGAAAACATACGATGGTATTTTTCTAACGAAGTCACAACATTCCATTTTCCATTTTCGAATTTTAAGGTATAAGTGAACCAATCACCACTTCTTTCTGCTTTTGTAACGCAAATACTTCTATCTTGATAATATCCTCCAACTTCGCCATTAATTCCAAAACTAAATTCTACAGTATTTGAATTGATGATTTTTTCGAAATGATATTTACCAGCATCTCCTTCTTTTAATTCAATACCATTGAATTTGATATAATCTTTTAATAAAGTGTCTTTAGAGTATTTAGATTTTATGCAAACCATTGCAAGATCTTCGGCTTCTTTTTTAGTCATTCCTAAATCTTCATAAAAAGGCATCGCATTTACTACAAATGGCTTCCATGTATTTTGTAAATAGCATTTTTCAGATTCACAGTAAGAACGTTTAAATTCAGCAACAACTTCCATTTTTACTTTTATTCCATTCACAACCTTTGGATTATCATAAAAATACCTTACCGAACAACCATCATTTGGCCAGCCATCAATACTATATGTTTCTTCTCTTCTAAATCCAACTATTGCTGATTTTCCTACAGGTTTAAATTCTGCGATATTAATTTTAAAGTTTTTTAAATCTTCAGCGTATTTAATAGCCCCATTTAGTTCTTTACTTTTAAATGCATCAAATTCAGCCATTGTAGGGTATGGAATGGCAACTTGTGCATTTGTTTTAATAACCATTGTGATTGCAGCTAAGGCAAGTACTACTTTTTTCATATTTTCTATAATTAATGGATTGATACTCAAAATTACAGCATACATAAAATTTAATTTGGGTTTTTGGGTAAAGTCTACTTTTTTTTGGGTGAAACTATGGGATGTTCGAACTATTAATTATTTTTGAATAGAACTATGAGAAATTACCTATTAATTATCTGTATTCTTAACTTTTATGTTGATGGATTTTCTCAAAATCGCTACGTTGATTCTGTTGTTAGCACATTATCTTCTATAAAACCAGATACGGTTCGTTTAAAAAAACTGAGTACTCTTACTCAAGAAGTAATGGCTACAAATTGCGATAAAGCAATTTTACTCGCTAAATATGGTATTTCAGAAAGCGAAAAGTTAAAGCATACCGATTTAAAACTTCAGTTTAAATCTATTTTAGGTTACAGCTATAAAGTAAAAGGCGATTTTAATGCTTCAGTAGCTTCTTTTATGGAAGTATTAACAGAAGCTGAATCATCTGGAAACTTAATTCGTTCTGCTTCGGCTACCAATAATTTAGGAACAACATTTTTAGAAATTGGAAAATACAAAGAGGCCGAATATTATTTTTTAAAAGCTATAACTATTGGATATAAAAGACAAGATACTCTGCAATTAGCTAGAACGTTTGCTAATTTTGGTTATTTAAAAGCCGAACTTCAGCAACATGATAGTGCCTTAATTTATTATCAAAAAGCCTTACCTATTTTTATCAAAGTTCAAGATTCGTTACGAGTTGCTGATAACTATCTAAATATTGGAAGAAGTTTACTGTCTCTTAACCAAAATGAACTGGCTACCCAAAATTTCACAAAAGCCCTATTTATTTTTAAGCAATTTGAAGACATTGATGGCGAATGCCGAACTATTTTAAATTTAGCCGATGTAGAAATCGCTAATAAAAATTATAAAGCAGCTTTAGAGCATAATTTTACGGCTTTAGAATTGGCAAAAGCAAATAATTCAGACTATTTAATCGATTTTTGCTATCAAGGCATTTCGGATTGCTATACCTTATTAGGAGATTATAAGAATGCTTTAGATTATTATAAATTACATAAAAACCTAAATGATTCAATAAATTCTTTAGAAAAGCATCAGCAAATTGTTGATTTACAAGAAAAGTATCAAAGTAATTTAAAGGATAAAAAAATATTAGAAGATGAAATTGAGATCAATAAAAAAGAAAAACAGCGCCAAACTCTATTAATTATCTTAGTAGCATCTAGTTTAATAATCGCGATTTTAATTTTCTTGTTCTATAAATTAAAACAATACAATTCAAAATTGGAGGTATTAATTAAAGAAAAAGAATTTTTAATGCATGAAGTTCATCATCGTGTAAAAAACAATTTACAATTATTAGGAAGTTTATTTGAACTTCAAATAAGGAGCAGTGATGACGAGAAAACAAAACAAGCTTTACTAGATAGTCAAAATAGAGTGTCTTCCATCGCTACTTTGCACAGCAAATTGTATAAACAAAGCAGTGTTATTACGATTCAACTTGATCAATATCTAATGGAATTGTGTAATGATATTAGTAAAACATTTACTAATAAATTATTTAAAATAAATTACACTTTAGATGTTGTTGAGATCAATGTAGATAAAAGTATTATCATAGGTTTAATTGTAAATGAAATTGTTACTAATGCTATTAAACATGCTTATGATGGAGTAAACGAACCTACTTTAGATATAAAATTAAAACATGAAGGTAAAATGATTGAATTATCTATTAGTGATAACGGCAAAGGTATTGTTGGTGACATAGATGAATTATCTAAAAAGTCTTTGGGATTAAAAGTTATTAAATCGTTAAGTAAACAAATAGGAGCAGAGTTATTGGTTAATAACAACTTAGGTTTATCTTATACCTTGCAAATTAAATGATAGTATGCGCATAGGAATCTTAGAAGATGAATTTTTAATTTCAGATCATCTTACTTCAGTTATTGAAGATAAAGGATATGAAGTATGCTTTGTGTCGGATAATGTAGATGATGCGAAAGAACAACTTAAAAAAAATGTCGATTTTTTATTGTTGGATATTAAGGTTAATGGAAAACAAAGTGGTATTGATTTTGCTGAATTTGTAAATCAAAATTATAATATCCCTTTTATTTTTATTTCTTCAAATACCGATGAGGAAACTATTGATAAGGTAAAATCAGCAAAACCTTATGGCTTTTTAACCAAGCCTTTTAAAAATTTTGATGTGGATATTGCTATCGATTTAGCTTTAGAAAAGCATTCCGCTATTCAACAAAGTAATCCAATCCAACAAAGTGTGTTTTTTGTTAAAGATAAAGGGGCATGGATTAAATTGAATTATAATGATATTTTATATGTAGAAGCTGCCGATAATTACTCCACTTTATTTTTTGTCAATCAACCTGAAATGGTGATTACGAAAAACTTAAAATATTTTGAATCTATTTTCCCTGAATCTCTGTTTCTCAGAATTAATCGTTCTATTATTGTAAAAATTTCGGCAATTGATAAAATGGATGTGAAGTACATTTATATAAATGACAAAGCATTTGTAGTTTCTGATAATATGAAAGAAGAGCTACGTCAAAAAATCAATATATAATTACCAATCACTACTACTTCCGCCGCCGCCAGAATCTCCACCGCCACCGCCATCAAAGCTTGATCCAGAATCTGAATCAGAACTCGACCAAGAACTTGACGAACTATCACTGCTGCCCCAAGATGAATCTGAAGATGATGTCCATGTTGAAACATTGGAAGTTTTTACTAAATCTTTTCTATAAGATAGGGCAACAAAAATCATGATCAGTAATAAAAATGACCCTAAAAATGGAATGATAAAAAAAATGATACTTAAAATGGTTAATACTTTTTTTGCTGTTGGTCTTTCGTTTATTTTTCTGCTAAGCAACAAGGTTATTACTAAAAATAACCCGCTAAAAGCGTAAAAGAAAATAAATACTCCTGCTACTGATTCCTCTTCAGCAGCAATATCTGTTTTAAACTCATTGGAGCTATAATATATTAATTGGTCAACACCCTTATCTATTCCCTCATAATATTTATTTTCTTTAAATAAGGGCCTCATATCATTATCCTGAATATGTTTGGTAGCAATATCAGGTAATGCGCCCTCTAATCCATAGCCTGTATGAATTCTAAATTTGTGGTCATCAATAAAAATTGAAATTAAAACACCATTGTTTTTATCTGCTTGTCCAATTTTCCAAGCATGAAAAATATCTTGGCTATAAGTTGCCAAATCTTTTCCGTTTAAGCTTGATGCGATGTAAATAAAAATTTGATTAGTGGAGCTATCTTCAAAACTCCTCAGTTTAGTATTTAAAGATTGTTCTTGTTCATTGTTAAGTATGTTAGCTTCATCAGTAATGTAGTTAGAAGGCTTATTGGGAAAATCTTGAGCCTGCAACAAAAAAGGAAACAATAGAAAAATAAGTAACAAACGATTCATTTGGTATTGATATTTAATTGATACTAAATTAACATAATCTATCTAAAAGCTCCTTTTAAGAATTATATTTTAATTAATTAGGTTATTGTTAATAAAGTGTTTATATTTGTGTACTTCTTTTGAAGACTGTAGTTCAATCCGCTTGTAAATGCCAATTGCAAATAGAATACTTTACATTTTTCTTAATAAAGTATTAAATAACAATAACAATTAATGACATTTACAGAATTAAAATTGATCAAACCGCTGCTTACCGCGCTTGACAAAAAAGGATACAAAGAACCGTCTCCTATCCAACAACAAAGCATACCCCACATTTTACTAGGAAAAGATATTTTTGGTTGTGCCCAAACAGGCACTGGAAAAACCGCTGCCTTTGCTCTGCCAATTTTACAATTGATGGATGCTAACAAAAAACCAAATCAACGCCGCGAAATAAAAGCCCTGATTTTGGCTCCAACTCGTGAACTTGCAACACAAATTAGCGATAACTTTAAAGAATACGGTGAAAACTTAGGTTTTAAACATGCAGTTGTTTTTGGTGGCGTTTCACAATTTCATCAAGTTGTAGCTATTAAATCTGGTATTGATATTTTAATTGCTACTCCAGGTCGTTTATTAGATTTAATGCAACAAGGTATTATCAAATTAGGATCTATCGAGTATTTTGTATTAGATGAAGCAGATCGTATGTTAGATATGGGCTTTATAAATGATATGAAAAAAGTGATTGCAAAGTTACCTGTAAAAAGACAAACGATGTTTTTTTCGGCAACAGCAGCACCCAACATTATGAAGCTTGCTAACACGATTTTAAATAATCCTGTTAGTGTGGCTGTAAATCCCGTTTCTTCAACAGCAACTTTAGTTAAGCAATCGGTTTATTTTGTTCAAAAAACAAAAAAAGCAGCTTTATTAAAATTTATTTTAGACGATAAAAAAATTAATCACGTTTTAATTTTTACAAGAACTAAACATGGTGCCGACAAAGTAGCAAAAGCATTAAATGCCTTCAAAATAAAAGCAGAAGCTATTCACGGAAATAAATCTCAAAATAATAGAGAAAAAGCCTTGAAAGGATTTAAAGATAGAACGATTAATGTATTGGTTGCTACCGACATCGCTTCAAGAGGTATTGACGTAGATAAATTAACGCATGTAATTAACTACGAAATTCCTGAACAAGCAGAAGCTTATGTTCACAGAATTGGTAGAACAGGCAGAGCAGGTGAGAGTGGTGAAGCGATTTCTTTGTGCAGTCACGAAGAATTACCTTACTTTAAGGGAATACAAAAACTAATTAAAAAAGATATAGATGTCATAAAAAAACATCCTTATTCTTAAACAGCATTGTAGCTATTATCACTAGAGATAAAGCTCAATAAATAAAATAAATAATAACAACACAAAAAAACAAAAAAATGAAAAACGGAGTAGTAAAATTTTACAACGAGGCAAAAGGTTTCGGGTTTATTAAAGAAGAAAATGGTCCAGAGATCTTTGTTCATGCAACAGGTTTACAAGAAGAAATTCGCGAAAACGATAACGTTGTATTTGATGTGCAAGAAGGTAAAAAAGGATTAAACGCAGTTAACGTTAAGTTAGCTTAATCATAAAAAAAACAATTAAAATATATAACAATGAAAAACGGAGTAGTAAAATTTTACAACGAAGCTAAAGGTTTCGGATTCATCAAAGAAGATAACGGAACTGAAATTTTCGTTCACGCAACAGGTTTACAAGAAGAAATTCGCGAAAATGATAACGTTGTATTTGATGTACAAGAAGGTAAAAAAGGATTAAATGCAGTAAATGTTAAGTTAGCTTAATTTTAATATATATAATTCTTAATAAAAATCCCCTGCTCAAAAGAGTAGGGGATTTTTTATGTTATCTCGTTCACTGTTTTATTGAAGGATCGTATTTAACAAAAATATTGATGTAAATAAGTCTCGACACTCTCATCACCCAAGGAAATAAAATAATCACTAAACCTAAAAAACTAAATAGGTACGTTAATAATCCAGTGTTTAAAAGAAGTACCATTAAAATAAATAATCCAATCCCTAAACCAATATTAACACCATAGCTTACATACATTGCTCCATAAAAAAAACCGACTTCTTTATTGAAAATTTCACCACAATAAGAACATTTGTCGTGCATTTTAATGAAATCAGAATTATAAGGACTTTTAGTGACAAAGAAATCTCCCTGATGACATTTAGGACATTTGTTATTAAAAATAGAATAGAGCTTGGTTCCTTTGAGCATATAAAGAGTACTTGTTATTAAAAATGATTTTGGTTTACAATTTTTTAGAAAATAATCTTGAAAAAAAACCTTGTTTGGGTTGAACTTTAAGTTTTGCTTGTTCAGTTTTGCAAGCTGTTGTTACGATTTTTGCATTTGTTTTTTCAATGGCACCATATCCACCCGCAATATCAATTAATTTATGATAACCTTTTCTCTTCAGTATGGAAGCTGTAATCATACTTCTGTAACCTCCGGCACAGTGAATGTGATATTCTTTGTCTTTTGAAAGTGAATCATGCCAATCATTAATGAAATCTAAAGGTTTATTATCTACACTGCATAAATGACTTGATTCATATTCACCTGGCTTTCTAACATCTAATACATCAATTGAATTGTTTGATAGCTTACCAGAAAATTCATCCGCAGTAATAGACAAAATAGAAGATGTATCCCCTCCACCTTGTTTCCATGCATCAACTCCTCCATCGATAAATCCTATACAATTATCGTAACCAACTCTGCTCAAACGTTTCACAGCTTCTTCTTCTCTTCCTTTTGGCACAACTAAAATAATTGCTTGTTTTAAATCGGTAATAAGAGCGCCAACCCAAGGAGCAAACTGTCCGTCAATTCCTATGAAAATTGAATTAGAAACATGTTCCGTTGCAAAATCTTGTGGTTTTCTAACGTCCAACACTATGGCACTAGTTGTGTCTAATAAATGTTTTACGTCATTTACGGATAATGCTTTTGAACCCTTTTGTGCAACAGAATCATAATTATCGTAACCCGTTTTATTTAATTGTGCATTTTTTGCAAAATATTGCGGAGCTGGTAAAATACCTGTTGTTAGTTCTTTTATAAAAGCATCTTTAGAAATATTAGCTAAAGCATAATTGGTTTTCTTTTGATTTCCTAATGTATCAAAGGTCTCCTTACTCATGTTTTTACCACAAGCAGAGCCAGCGCCATGAGCAGGATATACAATAACATCATCAGGTAATATCATAATTTTGTTATGTAACGAATCGTATAACATACCTGCTAAATCTTCTTGTGTTAAATTAGATTTAATAGCTAAATCAGGACGACCAACATCTCCAATAAATAAGGTATCACCTGAGAAAATGGATAAAGGTTTTTTATTTTCATCTAGTAATAAATAAGTAGAAGATTCTAATGTATGCCCTGGAGTATGTAAAACCTTAATCGTTAATTTTCCAATTCTGAATTCTTGGTTATCTATAGCTATAGTACTTTTAAACTCAGTATGAGCATTTGGTCCAAATACAATTTCTGCCCCAGTATTCTTTGCTAAATCTAAATGTCCAGAAACAAAATCTGCATGAAAATGGGTTTCGAAAATGTATTTAATTTTAGCACTATTTTTTGTAGCTAAATCTAAATATGGCTGATATTCTCTCAAAGGATCAATCACAGCAGCTTCTCCTTCTGATTGAATAAAGTAAGCGCCTTGTGCTAAACAGCTTGTGTATAATTGTTCTACTATCATTGTTTTATGAAAAATTGAAAAACGAATTTACAAAATAATAGCATCATTATTTTGTAATGATGCTACTATAATTGTAATCATATTATTAACTACTTAATATCATTAATTACATTGCTTGCTTCAAATATGTAATTATCTTTTTGAATATTCTTGGTCCACTTAATTTCTCGATTTAATTTAGTTGTATCATTTTTCAAGACTTCTTTGTCGTAATTTGGTAAATCAGCAGTAAAGCCTTTTATGTCAACTTTTAAATCATCGTATTTTTTATATTGTTCACGAAGTTGTTTTTGCTCATCTCTAAACTTTTCTAATTTTAAATTATACTTCGTATCATCTTTTTTAGTTTTTAAATCTCGCGCCTCCATTTCAATTAATTTAAAAGCAGAGCTAGCTTTCACCCTTTCAGTATTTCCTTTTTTTACTTTTGAATAATTTATGGTCGTAAACTCATCATAAGTTGCTTTCATTATTTCATCCCAAGGCATTGGATAATCTAATTCTTTTTCACCTAAATCAATAAAAGCATATGGATCAGGTAAAACCACATCTGGCATTACACCTCTTAATTGCGTAGCTCCTCCATTAATTCGGTAAAATTTTTGATTAGTAATTTTAACTTCACCTAAAGGTTTAATAGTATCAAATTGCGGTAATAAATATTGGTCTAAATTATAAAAAGACTGAACAGTTCCTTTACCAAAACTTTGTGTTCCTATAATAACTCCACGTTTGTAATCTTGAATAGCTGCTGCTAAAATTTCAGAAGCAGAAGCACTTCCATGGTTTACCATAATAGCTAGCGGACCATCCCAAGTTACATCTGAATTTTTATCATCCATTACATATACTTTTCCAGCCTTATCTTTCACTTGCACAACAGGCCCACGTGGAATAAATAAACCCGCCATTTCAACAACTTCTTGTAAAGAACCTCCTCCATTATCACGCAAGTCAACAATAATTCCTTCAACACCTTGATTTTTCAATTTCTCTAATTCTTTTTTCATGTCAGCCGAACAACGGTGAGCACCATTTCTAGTGAAATCAGCATAAAACATTGGCAAATAGATATACCCAATTTTCTTTTTATTGTTCAAAATAGCCGATTTAGCATAGGTTTCATCCATTTCAATAACATCTCTAATGATAGGAATTACTTTAAAAGAGCCATCTGGTTTTTTTACGGTTAATCTTACTTCAGTTCCTTTTTTACCTTTAATTAAATCGATGGCATCGTCCATATCCATATCTGTTATGTCTTTTGGTTCATTAGCACCTTGAGCAACTTTATGAATTTCGTCACCAGCTTTTAAATCTCCTTGTTTAAAAGATGGAGAACCTACAATCACTTCTGAAACTTTTAGGATACCGTCTTTTGACTGTAATCTAGCACCAATACCTTCAAATTGTCCACTCATACTTTGATCAAATTTCTTTTTCTCTTTTGGAGCAAAGTATTCGGTATGCGGATCATATAATCCTGTAATCGTATTAACATATGTTGAAAATCGATCCTTGGTGGTGATTTTATTTAAACGCTTAAACCATTCAACATTTGCTTTTAGAGTTTTACGACGCGCATCTACCTCTAAACTATCAAATGTCTTTTCAACAAATACCGAGTCTTTTTTTGCTTTTGCTTTTTCTTGACCTGTTAACATTTCATCTAAACGAGAAAGTGTTTGATACTTTAGCATTTTTATCCATTCAACTTTCAAGGCAGCTTCACTTGCAGCATATTTAAGTTTTTCACCATCTGTTTCAAATTCTTCCTCCATAGAGTAATCAAAAGGCTTAGCTAAAATTTCTTTTGCCCAATCTTCCTTTTCTTTGATTCTTTTTGAAATAATCGAGGCTGATAATTTATAAAAATCAAATGTTCCATTATTAATTTCATCGTCTATTGATTTTTTATATTTACTAAAATCATCAATATCAGTTTGTAATAAGAATTTTTTGCTTACATCAATTCTTTTTAAGTATAAATTATATGCTTTTTCGCTAAACTCGTCATCTACCTTTAAGGGACTGTAATGAGCTTGGTTTAAAACAGACATGAGCATATCTTGTAATACTTGGTTTTTTTCGAACTGAAAAAAAGTAAATGAGCAAAGACTGATTACTAATAAAAGTAGAGCTGGTTTTATGAATTTATTTCGCATAGTAAGCAAATTTAATGGTAAATTTTGAGAGTAATGATAAAGATTATAACGGATAATGTCCGTTAGTAACATTAATTATTTGTTTAAACTTTGTTAATTCAAGGCAACTGTAAAAAGTTACATTTACGATTCAATTTTAAAACAGATTTTGTGCCATGATAGATTTTACGCGTTCTGAATTAACACATTTTGTGATACATTATGTAGGTAATAAAGGCTTAGGGGAAGAATTAACGCTTAGCGATAAGCAAATACTAATTAGTGATGATTTTTTAAAAGATACAGTGATGCGTTATTTAACATCACCTTTTAAAACAGATATATATTATCAGTTTAAGTCAAAAAATGAAATGCATTACCACGATGTTCAAAGTTATGTAACTGATGTGTTTTCATCTCAAGGAAAGTTTCTTGAAAGTAGTAAACATATTGCAGAACATTTATATAATCAATCTATGCATCCTAAAATAAAAGGAGGTGAGTTTTATACCTGTTACTTTAAAGATTGTAATATTGACGGTGTAATTTGCGATGCCATAGGCTTATTTAAAACGGAAAATAAAGACACCTATTTAAAAGTATTTCAGCACATGGATAATTTTGATATTGAGTGTGATAATGGAATTAATATTAATAAATTGGATAAAGGTTGTATCATTTTTAATGCTGAATCAGAAAAAGGATATAAAGTAAGTGTTGTTGATACTAATAATAAAATTGCAGACTGCGCTTTTTATTGGGTAGAAGATTTTTTAAATACAAAAATGAAAGAGAATGCTTATTTTCATACCTCTAATTTTATTGATACCTGTAAAGGATTTTGTGAAGAGGTTTTGACAGAAGGTAATAATGTAACTAAGCAAGATCAAATGATGATGTTGAATAAGAGTACAAGCTTTTTTAAAGAAAAGGATAAGTTCGATATCAATGAATTTGAGAAAGAAATTTTACCACAATCTGAATTAAAAGAAGCTTTTAGAGAATACCGCCAAACTTATAATGACAAAATGGACTTAACTGCTATTGATGATTTTGAGATTTCTCCTACAGCTGTTAAGAAAAATCAAAAATTCATGAAGAGTGTGGTTAAATTGGATAAAAATTTTCATATTTATGTGCATGGAAGACATGATTATGTAGAGAAGGGATATGATGAGGATAAAGGTTTGAAATTTTACAAATTGTTTTATACCAACGAAGATTTTGGTAATTAACAATCAAATCTTAATTCTTTTTGATAGTTTTTCTTTAATTTAATTTTTTTTAATTAATTTAGTAGCTGTTATAAATTTCATAGCCGACTTAATTTTGAAAACAAAAAATATCATATTACTATTTCTAAGTGTTTTATTTGCTAATCTTGCTTATAGTCAAGGTTTTGCTCGTCCAAATGCTTGGAAGAAACTTAGAAAAGAAGTAACCCTTCAAATTGGAGGATCTGGATTCTTAGGCGATTTAGGTGGAAGAGATAGAATTGGGGCCGATTTTAGCCCTGCGGATTTAGAAATTGCATTAACAAGACCTGCTGTTAGTGCTGGGTTTAGATATAAATTTAACAAAAATATTAATGTTCATTCTAGTTTTAACTATTTATTGTTGGCAGGAGACGATAAGTTAACTGCTGAAAAGTACCGAAACAATAGAAATTTAAATTTTAAGTCTAATGTTTTTGAATTATCTACTAGAATGGAGTTTGGAATATCTTCGTTTAAACGTTCAGGTGTATATAAATTAAAACGTTCATCTTTGGGGAGAATTAACCGTAGAAAGGCTTTTGAAGTAATAGGTTTTGTTGGTATTGGTGTATTTTATTTTAACCCCAAAGGGAAAAATCCTACAAATGGGAAATGGGAAAAATTGTACGATTTGCATACAGAAGGACAGGGTTTGCCTAATGGACCTTCTCAATATAAAAGAGTATCCGTTTCTATTCCTATGGGTATAGCAGTTCATTATATTATTGATAAAGATTGGTCTCTTGGTTTAGAATTATGTTATAGAAAAACATTTACAGATTACCTAGATGACGTTAGTACAAATTATTATGATAAAGCCGCATTATTTAATGCTTACGGCGCGACATCAGTCTTAATGGCTGATCCCAGTAAAGGTGATATCCCTGGTGCTAGTTCACCAAATGGTGATGGCAGTGGCGCTCAAAGAGGAGATAAAAACAAAGACTCTTTTGCTACTGTTCAAATAACAGTTGGTAAATTTTTCGCTCCTAAACGTGGTAGAACTAAGTTAAGATCTAAGTTCTAATTCATATCAATTATTTCATCTACTTTTAACAATTTAATAAGCAGTTATTTGTTCTATATTTAATTTTTTATTTATAGATTTGAAAAATTGTACTATTTTTGTAATAAACCGTATTAGTTGATGATTCAAGCTCGAGTATTTTTTACTTTTATTTCTTTTATATATCTGATAGATGTCTGTCATTCTCAGGGTTTCACACGTCCTAATGATTGGAAAAAATACCGTAAGGAGTTAGTTTTTCAAGGTGGAGCTTCAGGATTTTTAGGTGATTTAGGTGGTTTAAATAAGATAGGAACAGATTTTAGTCCTGTTGATATAGAATTTGTTTTAACTCGTCCAGCTTTTAGTTTAGCTTATCGATATAAGTTTGCCAAAAACTTTAACGTACATACAAGTTTAAATTATTTACTTGTTGCTGGTGATGATAAATTAACAACAGAACCTTTTAGAAATAATCGTAATTTAAATTTTAAGTCAAATATATTTGAGTTAGCAGTTAGAGCAGAGCTATCTTTATTTGCCAGCAGAGTTGGACACAGATATGGGATTAAAAAAACTTTGTCACGTCGTCACAAAGGTAAGTCAAGTGAATTTATTGTATTTGCCGGAGTAGGTGGTTTTTATTTTAATCCAAAAGGTAAAAATCCTTCAACTGGAAGATGGGAAAAATTATATCCACTCAGAACAGAAGGACAAGGTCTTCCAGGTGGTCCAAAAAAGTATAGTAGAATTTCGATTAGTATTCCTGTTGGAATAGCATATCGAGTTGTTTTAAATAAGTTGTGGTGTGTTGGTATTGAGGCCAGTTATAGAAAAACATTTACTGATTATATTGATGATGTTAGTACGACCTATTATCCAAATAAAACATTGCAATTAGATACTTACGGCATAAAATCCCTTACCTTTTCTGATCCTAGTAAAGGAGATATTCCAAATGCTACAGCTCCTAATGGTGATGGAACAGGTGCTCAAAGAGGTGATAAAGAAAAAGACGCGTTTATGTCTGTTCAAGTAACTGTTGGTCGTTTCTTCCCGCCAAAAAGGAGAAAAACTCGTTTACGCTCTAAATTCTAATTTTTTACTTAAAATTTTCTGTTATTATCTGCTCTATTTCTTTTTGAAGGAATGTGTTTGTTGCCACAATTTCTCTTCCAAATAGCCAGTTATTTGATTTCATAAAATCGCTAACAGTTCCACCTGCTTCTTTTACAATTAAAGCACCAGCAGCAACATCCCATGCATTTAAATTATATTCAAAAAATGCGTCCACTCTTCCACAAGCTAAATAGCATAAATCAGCTGCAGCTGCTCCGATTCTTCTTAATCCATGAGTGTTTTTCATTAAATAAGTTAACGTTTTTATGTAACCATCTAACCTTGAAAAATTATAAATTGGAAAGCCAGTTGCAATTAAACTGTCGGATAATCTGGCTCTTTCGGAAACAGATATTTTACTTCCATTCAAAAAAGCACCACCTTTTTTATGGGCATAAAAACATTCGTTTTGAGCAACTTCGTAAACAACACCAATAATTATTTCACCTTTATGTTCTAATGCAATACTAATGGCATAACAAGGGATTCCATGAATAAAATTAGTTGTTCCATCCAACGGATCTACAATCCAATTATAATCTTTAGTTCCCGATTTTGTGTTTTCCTCCACTATAAATCCTGCTTCAGGAAATATTAAGGCTAATTGCTCAACTAATTTTTGCTCAGATGTTTTGTCAACATAGCTAACTAAATCATTCAAGCCTTTTATTTCAACCTTGTTATAACTAAACGTTTTACGTTCTGTTCTTATAAATTCACCGACTTCATTTGCTAAATCAACTACTTTATGTGTTATTTCTTGTAAATTCATTTTGATTATTTTTTTAGTAAAATTAATGATAAGCAATAGAATTATGGCGTAATTTTTAGAAAAAGGCTGATGATTGAAAATAATCAGAAAGTGTTGCTAACATTATTTTGTAGAAACAAGTATTATATATATTTTTCAAAAAAATTAATCAAATGAGCACTACACTACAATCTAAACAATCAAAAGTATCTAAACTTGCCGAAAACATTATTGGTTCAGAAATTATCAAATTAGCTGGAGAAGTCAATGAAAAAATAAAGCAAGGAGAGAAAATATATAACATGACCATTGGAGATTTTAATCCAAAAGAGTTTCCAATTCCAAGTGAATTAAAACAATATATTGTTGACGCCTACTTTGATGATCAAACCAATTATCCTGCTGCTGACGGTATGTTAGAATTGCGCAACGCAGTATCTAATTTATTAAAAGAACGCGGAGGCTTAGATTACAAAAATGATGAAATTTTAATTGCCGGTGGTGCTCGTCCCGTTATTTATAGCATTTTTAAGGCTTTAGTTGATGCTGATGATACTGTTATTTTTGCGGTACCATCTTGGAATAATAATCATTATTCATATTTAAATTTTGCCAAATCTGTTGTTATTGAGGCTACTCCTGAGCAAAATTTTATGCCAACAGCCGCTGATATAAAACCTTATATTCAAGAGGCTACTTTAGTTGCATTATGCTCACCTCAAAACCCAACTGGTACAATTTTCAGTAAAGAAGGTTTAGAAGAAATTTGTGACATGATTTTAGCAGAAAATAAACGTCGTGGACCAGACGCAAAACCTGTGTATTTAATGTACGATCAAATCTATTGGGCGTTAACGTTTGGCGATAGTAAACATTATAATCCAGTTGTTTTACGCCCGGAAATGAAAGCTTATACCGTTTTTGTTGACGGTATTTCTAAGTCTTTGGCTGCAACAGGCGTGAGAGTAGGATGGAGCATGGGGCCAAAACTAATTATTGATAAAATGAAAGCAATTTTAACTCACGTTGGTGCTTGGGCGCCAAAAGCTGAGCAAATGGCTACTGCTAAATATTTAAGTAATTTACCAATGTATGATGCTTTTATTGAAGAGCAAAAAACAAAAGTAATTACTCGTTTAGATGGATTCTACAAAGGTTTTCAGGACTTAAAAAAGGAAGGGTTTAAAGTCGATGCTATTACTCCACAAGCTGCTATTTATTTAACCATTAAGTTTGACTTACATGGTATGAAAACAGCTGACGGTAAGGTTTTAGCCACTACAAAAGACATTACAAAATTTATTTTAGATGAAGCTAAATTAGCAGTTGTGCCTTTTTATGCCTTTGGCGCTGATGATAATTCTCCTTGGTATCGTATGTCGGTTGGAACCTGCAAAGTAACTGACGTAGCCAATGTTATATCTAATTTGAGAAATGCTTTGGGTAAATTAAAATAAAATCATTTTTAGCAAAAAAAGTGTATTTATTGTGAATAACTATTGTTTGTATCACAAAATGTCTTATATTTGTATCCCTATTTAAAGATAACAATAAAAGAAGAATAACATGTATTTAACATCAGAAGTAAAGAAAGACATTTTTAAAAAACACGGTGGTAGCGATAAAAACACTGGTTCAGCAGAATCTCAAGTGGCATTATTTACTCACCGTATAGACCATTTAACAGGTCACTTAAAAAATAATAAAAAAGATTTTGGAACACAACGTGCACTATTAAACTTAGTAGGTAAGCGTCGTGCTTTATTAGATTATTTAAAAAACACGGACATTATGCGTTACCGTGCGGTTATTAAAGTATTAGATATCCGTAAGTAATAATGAGTTCATGTTAAGATTAAGGGGCATTTCGAGCAATCGAAATGCCTTTCTTATTTAACCCTTCGAGAGAAGCAGCAATCAAGTAAATTAAGACGAAAACAGAAAACAAATATAAATCAGTACCAAAAACGTTGGTACACAAAACAAAAACAAGATGTCACAAATCGGAATTCAACATTCATTCGACCTAGGAGATGGAAGAATTGTAACCCTAGAAACAGGGAAATTAGCTAAACAAGCTGATGGAGCAGTAGTCGTAAAATTAGGTAACACTATGATTTTAGCTACTGTTGTAAGTAACAAAGAAGCAAAAGAAGGCTTAGATTTTTTACCTTTAACAGTAGATTATCAAGAAAAATATGCAGCTACAGGTCGTTTCCCAGGCGGATTTTTTCGTCGTGAAGCAAAATTATCTGATTATGAAGTATTAATTTCTCGTATCGTAGATAGAGCAATGCGTCCTTTATTTCCAGATGATTATCATGCAGATACACAAATCATGTTATCATTAATTTCTTCTGATAAAAAAACAATGCCAGATGCATTAGTTGGTTTAGCAGCTTCTGCAGCCGTAGCAGTTTCTGATATTCCTTTCAATGGTCCAATTTCAGAAGTACGTGTTGGAAAAATTGATGGTAAATTAGTGATTAACCCAGATATCGATCAATTAGCATTATCTACAATTGACATGATTGTTGCAGCTTCTGCAACTGATATCGCTATGGTTGAAGGTGAAATGAGTGAGATTAGCGAAACAGAAATGTTAGAAGCTATCAAATTTGCACACGAAGCTATCAAAGTTCAAATTAATGCGATTAATGAATTTGCGATTAAAGCAGGTTTAAAACCAAAACGCGAATACTGTCACGAGAAACATGATTTAGATTTAAAAGCAGCAGTCGCAAAAGCAACTTACGACAAAGTATATGCTGTAGCAAAAGCTGGTAATCCTAATAAAAATGAGCGTAAAGCAGCTTTTAAAGCTGTTTTAGACGAATACAAAGCAACTTTTACTCCTGAAGAATTAAAAGAGAAAGAAGGCTTAATTAATACTTATTATCATGGAGTTGAATACGATGCAGTTCGTCAAGCAACTTTAGATACTCAAATTCGTTTAGATGGTCGTAAAACAAATCAAATTCGTCCAATTTGGAGTGAAATTGGTTATTTACCTGCAGCTCACGGTTCTGCGATCTTCCAACGTGGAGAAACTCAATCGTTAACAACTGTTACTTTAGGTACAGGAAAAGATGCTCAATTAATTGATGGTGCTTTTTACCGTGGAGAAACTAAATTTATTTTACATTATAACTTCCCTGGTTTCTCAACTGGAGAAGCAAAACCTAATCGTGGTGTTGGACGTCGTGAAGTAGGACATGGGAACTTAGCATTACGCGCTTTATCAAAAGTGGTTCCTACTGACACTCCTTATACAGTTCGTGTAGTGTCTGATATTTTAGAATCTAACGGTTCTTCGTCTATGGCTACAGTTTGTGCAGGTACATTAGCTTTAATGGATGCAGGTGTTAAAATTGCAAAACCAGTAACTGGTATTGCTATGGGTTTAATTACATCTTCTGATAACAGCTCTTATGCAATTTTATCTGATATCTTAGGTGATGAAGATCATTTAGGTGATATGGATTTTAAAGTATGTGGTACTAAAGATGGTATTACGGCTGTGCAAATGGATTTAAAAGTAAATGGCTTACCATATGAAGTAATGGAAAAAGCTTTATTACAAGCTAAAGAAGGTCGTTTACACATCATGGGAGAAATTTTAAAAACAATTGATACTCCTCGTGCTGATTACAACGAAAATGTTCCTCGTTTTGAAGTGTTAACAATTCCTCAAGAATTTATTGGGGCTATTATCGGACCTGGAGGAAAAGTAATTCAAGATATCCAAAAGAAAACTGGCGCTACGATTTCAATCACTGAAGTTGACAATAGCGGACGTGTGGAAATTTTTGCTGAGAAATTAGAAGACTTAAAAGCTGCGGTTGCTCGTATTAAAGGAATTGTTGCAATACCAGAAGTTGGAGAAACTTACGAAGCAAAAGTAAAATCAATTATGCCTTATGGTGCGTTTGTTGAGTTTATGCCAGGTAAAGAAGGTTTATTACACATTAGCGAATATGACTGGAAACGTATTGATTCATTAGAAGGATTAGTAAAAGAAGGTGATATGGTTAATGTAAAATACATTGGAACAGATCCCAAAAACGGAAAAGCAAAATTATCTCGCAAAGCATTAATTGCTAAACCTGAAGCTGCTGCCGAAGAAAACAAAGCATAACGTCCTTGCGAGGATCACGCCTTGGCGTGAGACGAAGCAATCTCACAGCAACTAAATAAAATAGAAAGCCATTCTCTTCATTGAGGATGGCTTTTTTGTTTTATGTATATTTGTTTATGCTTGAATTAAACTTTGATCCATTTCCTATTCTTGAAACAGAAAGATTTTTATTAAGAAGAATCATTTTAGAGGATGCTCAATCTTATTTCGAATTAAGAAGTAATGTGGATGCTATGAAACATATTTGTAAGCCATTACAAACAACTATCGAAGAATCAAAAACAATGATTTATAAAATTAATGAAATGATTGCGTTTAATGATGGTATTGGTTGGGCTATTTGTTTTAAAACTGATAACAAAATGATAGGAAGTGTTTCATTTCATCGAATTGAAAAAGAACACCACAGAGCCGAAATTGGCTATATGTTGCATCCTGATTATTGGCGCCAAGGAATTGTGAGCGAAGTTGTTGAGGCAATTATTAATTATGGATTTAATACTCTTAAATTTCATTCAATCGAAGCGCATATAGACCCTACAAATGTAGGCTCAGAAAAAATTCTTCAAAAATTTAATTTCGTCAAAGAAGCTTACTTTAAAGAAAATTATTTTTTTGCCGGACAGTTTTTAGATACTGCTGTTTATTCTTTACTTCGCAATTCATTCGGCAAATAATATCTAATTGAAAAAAATATCAAATAACTCCCTAGTCGAAAAAAGTGGTTTACATCCTCGTAACAAACATCGCTCTCGTTACGATTTTGAGCAGTTAATTACTATTTGCCCTGATTTAAAACCTTTTGTTTCAATTAATAAATTCAATATCGAAACCATTGATTTTACAAATCCCTCAGCTGTTAAAGTATTAAACCAGGCGTTATTAAAACAGTTTTATAAAATTGAGAATTGGGATATTCCTCAAGATTATTTATGTCCACCAATTCCAGGTAGAGCAGATTATATTCATAACATCGCTGATATTTTATCTGCGAGTAATGGAGGCATTATTCCAAAAGGAAAATCAGTAACGGTTTTAGATATTGGAGCAGGTGCCAATTGTATTTATCCTTTATTAGGTCATCAAGAATACGGCTGGCATTTTATTGGTTCGGATATAGATGCACTTGCATTAAAAGTAGCAAAACAAATAGTAGAGTCTAATTCCTTATCAAAGTTTATCGAATGTAGACATCAAACAAATCAATCTCAAATTTTTAATGGCATTTTAAAACCAAATGAAATAGTTGATATTACTATATGTAATCCTCCCTTTCATTCGTCCGCAGCCGAAGCGCAATCAGGTACTGAACGTAAATGGAAAAATTTAGGCCAGCAAAAACAATCAAAACCTAATTTAAATTTTGGCGGACAATCAAATGAATTGTGGTGTAAAGGTGGAGAACAAGCGTTTATTACTAAAATGATTGAAGAAAGTACTCAGTTTTCTCAAAATTGTTTATGGTTTACCTCTTTAGTTTCTAAAAGCGAAAATTTACCCGATATTTATAATGCTTTTAAAAAAGTAAATGCTTTAGATATTAAAACTATTACCATGTCGCAAGGCAGTAAGATAAGTCGTTTAGTAGCATGGACTTTTTTAACTGAAACTCAGCATATTCAATGGAGTTTAAAACGCTGGAAAGTATAATCGAGAAAAGGTATGTTTTCTGTAATTAACAAATTGCTTTTGAATACTAAATCGAAGGAATCTTTTCTGCTTTGACTTTTTTTATTAAGATTGTAGTAAGCACTAAACATTACTATCTTGAACTCATTAAAATATATAATCCCCTTTCTAATTTTCTCTTCTTTTATTGTTGATTGTAATCAAACAGAAGGCTCTGACAAAAACAATGACTATAAGGCTCCTGAAAAACCAGTTGTTCAATCACGCATCGATTCAGTAAAATATAAAGCAGAAATTTACAGACTAGATACTTTATTTACTAAATTATACAAAGCCAATGTATTTAATGGTAATGTTTTAATAGCTAAAGGAAAAGATATTATTTATCAAAAATCATTTGGCTACAGTATTAAAGAATCAAATAAATTATTAAACGACTCTTCTATTTTTCAATTAGCATCCGTGTCAAAAGTAATTACAGGCGTGGCAACTTTGCTTTTATACGAACAAGGACGATTAAATATTGATTCAAAAGTATCTGATATTTTAGCGGATTTTCCTTACAAAAATGTAACCGTCAAACATTTATTATCGCACCGTTCGGGCTTACCGAACTATACTTATTTCTGCGGTGAATATTTAGGAGATACGGTTTGTAAATTAAGTAATCAGCAAATGCTTGACATTATGATTAAGCATCAACCTAAAGCTTATTTAAATCCAGGTTTACGATTTAATTATAGTAATACAAATTATGCATTGTTAGCCTTAATCGTTGAAAAAATTGCTAAAAAGAGTTACTCTTCTTTTTTAAAAGAAGAATTATTTAAACCATTAGGAATGAACCATAGTTATACAGCTTTAAACATTGATAGTACCAAAGAGCATTTAACGTGTGGTTATACTAATAAATTTTGTTGCGTGCCAAACGATAGATATGATGGAGTAGTGGGAGATAAAGGAGTTTATACAACTACTTACGATTTATTTTTATTAAGTACTGCCTTATACCAAAAAAGATTATTAGCCCATACTACTCAGCAATTAGCATACACTCCTCACAGCAAAGAAATAAAAACACATAATTACGGATTTGGTTGGAGAATGAAAAACATGAATGATTCAGCCAAAGAAGTATTTCATAATGGCTGGTGGCATGGATACAGAACATCCTTTCATCGCCGATTAAAAGATAGTTTAACGGTCATAGTTTTAAGTAATCGATTAAATAGTAGTGTGTATGCTACTTGGAAAATTTACGCTGCTATTGATGGACCTCAAGCTTCTTGTATAAAACCAGAAACCGAAGAAGAATAATTAGTAGTGTCACATTGAGCGGAGTCGAAATGTAGACAATAATTTCAAAAAAAGATTAGTACCTTTACGTCATCGTAAAAATTGCCAACATAGAATTAGGAGATTTTCCTTTATTACTTGCACCTATGGAAGATGTGAGTGATCCTCCATTTAGATATGTTTGCAAAAAATATGGCGCTGATTTAATGTATACCGAGTTTATTAGTAGCGAAGGTTTAATTAGAGATGCGATTAAAAGCCGTAAAAAATTAGATATTTTTGATTACGAAAAACCAATCGGTATTCAAATTTTTGGTGGTGATGAAGAAGCTATGGCGATGTCCGCCAAGATTGTAGACGCCACTCAACCCGATTTATTAGATATTAATTTTGGTTGTCCGGTTAAAAAAGTTGTTTGCAAAGGCGCTGGAGCAGGAGTTTTAAAAGATGTAGATTTAATGGTACGCTTAACTAAAGCGGTTGTAAAATCAACAAATTTACCTGTGACAGTTAAAACGCGTTTAGGTTGGGACGATAGCATGATTAACATTATGGAAGTTGCCGAACGCTTACAAGATGTTGGCATTAAAGCTTTAACCGTTCATGGCCGAACTCGAGCTCAAATGTATAAAGGCAATGCAAACTGGGAACCAATAGCTGCTGTAAAAAATAATCCTCGTATGCACATTCCTATTTTTGGAAATGGCGATATTACTACTCCAGAAAAAGCATTAGAGTATAAAAATAAATATGGCTTAGATGGTATAATGATTGGTCGTGCCAGCATTGGCTATCCTTGGATTTTTAATGAGATAAAACATTTCATGAAAACAGGGGAACATTTAGCAAAACCAACATTAGAAAATAGAGTAGAAGTAGCCTTAGCGCATTTTGATAAATCGATTGAATGGAAAGGCCCTAAATTAGGTGTGTTAGAAATGCGCCCACATTATACTAATTACTTTAAAGGCATCGATCATTTTAAAGATACTCGAATGAAGTTGGTGACTACTGATAATATTGAAGAAATAAGAGAGATATTATTATCAATTCCAGATAAGTATAAAGCGTTAGTTTAAAAATAAAAAGACCTAATTAATGATGTTAATTAGGTCTTTATTTATTTTGTCAATTAGTTTAATACAGCTAGTTGCTCTTCTAAAGTTTTAATTTTAGACAAAGCATCACTTTCTTTTTTGCGTTCGCTTGCAATAATTTCGGGTTTCGCATTCGCTACAAATTTTTCGTTTGATAATTTAATTTGTACCGATTTTAAGAAGCCTTTATTGTATTCTAATTCCTTTGTTAAACGTTCAATTTCATCTTCCTTGTTTAAGTTTTGTGCTAAAGGAATATAAAACTCAGTGGTTTTAATTTGGAAAGAGAAAGCTCCTTCTACTTTTTCTTTTGTGTAAGAAAAATTTGAAAGGTTAGCCAATTTTGTAATCGTACTGTTAAAGAAAAAATGATTCTCTGATTTAACTATTACTTCTAATTTTTCCTTTGGAGATAATTGTTTTTGTGCACGAACGTTTCTTACCATCGTAACTAACTCTTTCGTCATTTCAAAATCATCGAGAATGTTTTTACTAATACTATCTAATTGTTTTGGCCATTCAGCAACGATGATACAATCTTTTGCATCACGTTCTTTAACTAAATGCCAAATCTCTTCAGTAATAAATGGCATCCATGGATGCATAATTTTTAATAAAGATTCTAAGTAACCAATAGTTGCATCATAAGTAGCTTTGTCAATTGGTTGTGCTTTACCGTCCACAAATTCAGGTTTAATAGCTTCTAAATACCAAGCACAGAAATCGTCCCATACTAATTTATAAGTTGTCATTAAGGCATCACTCATTCTGTATTTAGAATAATGATCATTTATGATTTCTAATTGCTCTGATAGTTTATTATCAAACCAAGTAATAGCCGCTTTTTGAGCATCTGACTGAGTTACGGCAACTGAGCCTGTCGAAGTTGTCGAAGCCACTTCAAATCCTGCAATTAAACGAAATGCATTCCAAACTTTATTCGCAAAATTACGTCCTTGCTCACAGTAGCTTTCGTCAAACATTAAATCGTTACCAGCAGGCGAACATAATAACATACCTACACGCACACCATCTGCTCCGTATTTTTCAATTAAATCTAATGGGTCGGGAGAGTTACCTAAACTCTTACTCATCTTACGACCTAATTTATCTCTAACAATTCCTGTTAAGTAAACATTAGTAAATGGTTTTTCTTGCATCCACTCATAACCAGCAATAGCCATACGAGCAACCCAAAAGAATAAAATTTCGGGTGCTGTTACTAAATCATTAGTAGGGTAGTAGTAGTTTAAATCGGCATTCGCGTTTGCTTTTCCGTTTCTAATAACAGCAGGGTCAAATACGGTGATTGGCCATAACCAAGATGAAAACCATGTATCTAATACATCTTCATCTTGTGTAATATTTTCAATTCTTAAATCTGAATTCTTAATTCTTAATTTTTCAATTGCTTCTTCTTTTGTTTTACAAATAACTGTATTCCCTTGTCCATCATACCAAGCTGGAATTCGTTGTCCCCACCATAACTGACGGCTAATACACCAATCGTGTACATTTTCCATCCAGTGTTTGTAGGTATTAATGAATTTATCTGGTATTAATTTAATCTCACCATTCAC